>JGI11944J13513_1002359_pt1 | contig 13289 bp, 12 predicted proteins | sample TerdegcoTASludge_FD_13513 | JGI IMG/M metagenome (IMG submission 13513) | reverse complement strand
TGATCATCCGCAGGCCATCCCGCGAAAAAACAATCCGTTTTGGTCCCCGGCGGCCGCCACGATAATCGAGGTCTGCCTCACGCCATTTGTGGCTGCCATTTGGTAGCTTCTTTTCGTAGTTGCCGAACTTGTCTCCCCCGATGCTCTTTCCTTTGAGTCCAGAAACTGACCAGAGAGATGTACCGGGTTTCCATCCGGACCGAGATGCTTCTCTTTTGGTAATGAATTTTGAAGGCAGCTTCCGATTTTTTGTCGAGTTGAGCGTTTGCAGGATATCGACAAGTTCCACGGAATCGATCTTTGGACTCAGATTTTCGTTCAGTTCATTCACAACAGTTTCGCAACGTATGGCATGACACGGGACAGAGAAAAGAAAACCGGTAACAACAGTCAGTACTACGGTAACAAAAACAGACGTTATCCTACGAATGATTATCACGTCATCCTCACATACAATTTCCTGATGCATTCTATTGTTCTTTCGCGGAGAATGTCAATATAGATACATAATTGACACTATTTCGCAGGAGTCAGACCCTCATCCGCGATCTGTCGAATTCTTTTTCCCCAGTATTTGAAAGCTTCTTCGGCTGAGCCCCACTTGGTAAACCTTTCTGTGAATCCCGCTTTATATTCGTCTTCCGCAACGCCTATCACTTCATCAGTTATAGAATCGATAACCATCCACTGGCTTGTTGTTGCCCCTGAACCGCTCCAGGAATCAGTGGCGCCCTTCTTGATAATACTGAGGCCCAACCCGACAGGAATAACGGATGTGATTGCGCTAACACCAGGGCGGCTCTGCTTGAGATCTACAATAGCGAACTTGAGGCGTATTACGTCCGGCCCCGGTTCGGACATAATAGGATACTTATCTTTTAAAGCATCTATTATTGCCAAAGTGCAGGCATCCCCCAGTTTCTTCATCTCATCTCCATTGATGACTTTGGATTCTGAATCGTCTGCAAAGGCAAAGACCACGTAATCGACTATAAATTTCTTATATTTTGTAAGATCAACTCCAGGTTTCACCCAGCGCAGCTTGGCTCCACCTTTCGGGCCGGGTGCTAAGGTCTTAGAATACTCTCCGAGAAAGTCTCCTTTTGCGAATGCAGCCACGGATATTGAAAGAAAAATCATGCCTACAAGCAGTGTAATGATCTTTTTCATTTTCACTTCTCCTTTATTTATTTTTTCTTTCAAGAACAAACGTCAAGCATCACTTTTTGTGTTTTGTCTCCACATGGAGAGAAACCAGCCGTGCAATAAGGATAACAGGAAAAAGCTGCCCTGTTACCCCTTCCAGGATGACCAGCATCCGGGCCATGGGGTGAACCGCCACAATATCACCAAAACCGATAGATGTGAGACTGATAAAACTGAAATAGAAGAGATGGGACTCAAGTGACTGCGTATCGCCTGCGGCAAAAGGCGTTTGCATGATGAATGCATTTGGAACACACAGCGCAGTTAGCTGATATGCCAGTGACCATATAAGCCCCAGAAGGAGATAGACAGCTACAGCGCCCATGATACGGTGAGACGTGGTTGGCCCTTCGCGAAAGGCCTGGCCCAGAATGAGAAAGGCCAGAAGTAGCAAAAAGGCCAGGGAAAGTGAAGTTGTTGCAAAAACGAATGCTTGGTGGGGGAACAAATGCCTAACCCAAATGAATACAAATGCCAGTATGCTCCATAACAAAACCAGCCGTTTAAGAATGCGGTTTTTTGCAGCAGCAATTGCACCGGTAATCAGGATAAATGAGAAAACTAGGTTGGTCAAAAATTTCACCGAACCGATCTGTCCCATTGGGAAGAGAAGAAAGATGAAAATCAGAAGAAAAACCAACAGCATAGTAAGGGCCACATCGGTTGCCCACATCCGTCTGAGGTATGGCAAGAGCCGTTTCATCTTTCGGCTTTCTTATTTATTGATGTGCTCGGCAATATCAGCCGCGAGTATCCAACCCCCTCCCATAGCTTTGTAAAGATTGACAAGGGCCTGAAACAGCGCGCCTTGCGTCTCCGTATATGAAAGTTCGGCGTTAAAAAGGGATCGCTTTGCGTCGAGCACTTCAATATAGCTTGTATAGCCGTTCTCATACCGCAGCCTTGCTATGCTTGCATATTCCCTGAGTGCTTCAACCTGCCTCTGCTGCGATAGTAGTTGTTCGCGGGTATTCTTCTGATCAACAAGAGCGTCATCCACCTCTCTAAACGCATTTTGAATAGCCTTCTCATAACGAAGAAGAGCCTGTTCCCGGAACGCTTGCGTTGCCTTATAATTGCCCAGGATCGAGCCCCCCGTGAAGATCGGAGCGGTGAATGTTCCGGCCCAATTCCAGGTCTGAGAATGTCCGCTGAAGAGCATTGAGAGGTCTGTACTTGACCAGCCAAAAATACCTGTCAGCGAGATAGTGGGGAAGAAAAGAGCTTTTGCAGCGCCCATGCGTGCATTTGCCGCGATAAGATCCAGCTCGGCTTGACGAATGTCAGGGCGTCGTTCAAGGAGTTCCGATGGGAGGCCTGCCGGAACAGAGGGGAGGACAAGTTCATCGATGGTTTTCCCTCGCAGAATAGGCCCTGGATTTCTTCCCAGAAGGAGGCTCAGGGCATTCTCCTGGAAAACGATGAATTTTTCTATAGAAGGAATCTTGGATTTGGCCAGTTCGTATTCTGACCTTGCCTGGGAGAGTTCGAGCTCTGATATGACGCCACCCTCGAAACGAACCTTGAAGAGGTCGTAAGAATCTTCCCTGCTCTTCGCTGTCTGCCGGGCTACCATCAGTTGTTTGTCAAGGTCTCGAAGGCTTATGTAACTGTTGGCTACAGAAGCGACCAATGTGAGAATTACGGATCTTTTCCCTTCTTCTGTGCTGAGAAGATCAGCACGCGCTGCCTCATTCAGGCGACGGAGCCTTCCCCACACATCTATCTCCCATGAACCGCTAAAGACGCCCTGGTATATTGTATAAGGATTATCAACATATGAAGGAACAGGACTTGGCCCCCGCTCGGTCGACCTCTGCCTCCCCCCGCTGCCTGAACCATATATCTGTGGAAAAAGCTGCGAACGTCCTACCCAGTAACGGCCCATGTACTCTTCTACCCGGGCAGCGGCTATCTTAAGATCCTTGTTCTCTCTCAGTGAAACCGCAATGAGTTCATTGAGCGCGGGATCGTCGAACTGCTTCCACCACGCTGTGTTGGCAACATCAACCGCTTCCTTTTCTTCGATTCGCCATGCTTTCGGTGTGCTGATCTCTGGACGCCTGTAATCCGGGCCGATTGCACATGCAGCAAGTATGAGGGTTACAAATGTCAGTATGATGAGTTTGCGCATCTCAATGACCTCCCTCTGCGTTAGGAGATATGCCACCGGGGGTATCAGGGTTAAGAGTTGGTTCAGACAGTGTTTCCGCTGAAATCGACTTTTCCTTCTTTCTGGCTGATCGTTCAGAGAGTCTGTCAAAGAGGTAGAAGAAAAGAGGTACGTATAACATGGCCAGTGTTGCTTCGCCGATCATTCCACCCATGATTCCGGTGCCTATAGAGTGTCGAGCGTTAGCGCCTGCACCCGTAGCTATTGCCAGGGGTAATACTCCAAGGATAAATGCCAGGGAAGTCATGATGATTGGCCGCAGCCGTTCCTCACCAGCTTTTATTGTAGCGTCCATGATTGACAACCCCTGTTTGCGGAGTTCGGTGGCAAAGGTTACCCTCAAAACTGCATTCTTCGCTCCCAACCCAATAAGGACTAACAAACCGATTTGGAAATAAACATCATTGTCGAGGCCTCGAATCCAGTTGAATACCAGCGCGCCGAGAATACCGAACGGCACTGCTGTCATGACAGAGCCTGGAAGGGTCCAGGACTCGAATTGGGCTGCCAGGATGAGAAATACAATTATGAGACCGAAAATAAAGGCTGCTGCGGAGGTTCCCCCCGATTTCTTTTCCTCATAGGCCATACCTGACCACGCATAGCTGTACCCCTGGGGCAGAGCCTCGCGGGCAACTTCTTCCATGATCCTGATCGCCTCACCTGAGCTAAAGCCGGGAGCAGCGCTCCCGGTGACCTGGGCTGCAGGAAAACCATTGAAATGAGGTATGAGGTCCGGCCCTGTGACATACCTTGTTGTAACTAGGGCTGACAACGGCACCATCTGACCCTTGTTCGATCTCGTATAAAGACGGGTAATGTCAGTGGGAGCGCGACGGAATTGCGCGTCAGATTGAAGAATTACATTCCAGACACGACTGTACTGGTTGAACTGACTGACTGTGATCGATCCGAACTGTGCCTGTAATGCACTGTAGACATCGTCAACCGGTACGCCTAGTAGCACAGCCTTGGAGCGATCTACCTCGGCCCGTAACTGTTGAGATGATGATCGAAACGTGCTGCTCAAACCCGAGAGCTCAGGTCTTGCCCGGGCCTTAGCGAGAAATTGCTGCGTCACCTCAAACAGTCGGACCGGATCGCCGGATCCTTTATCCTGTAACCAGAACTCAAAACCACCCGTGGTGCCTATCCCGGGAATTGCCGGTGGTGCAATAGGGATAAACAATCCTGTTTCTATATTTCGCGACTCGGCGTGTACCGATCTCAGCACAGCCCCTGCATTTTCTTTTCGAGCACGTTCTGTTGAAGCATAACGTTCCTCAAAATCCTTTAAGGCAATAAAAAACGTGGAAACGTTTGGCTTGAATTGCCCGTCGATCAGGCTGTATCCATTAATCATGGTCCGGCTATCCACGGCTGGGTCTTTTGCAAACAGCTCGTCTATGCGTTTGGCAGTGTCAACCGTTCGGTTTAGGCTTGCAGCGTCAGGCATTATGACCATCCCCATAAGATAGCCCTGATCTTCGTTCGGCACAAAGCTCGTGGGAATAGAACGAAAAAGGCGCACAAGTGCCCAGACGAGAATGGCAAGGACAGCAAAGGCGATGACCATTCGTTTGATCATGAGAACCACGACATCGCCAAAGGCGATGGTAAAGCGATCGAATCCCCTGTTAAACCATGCAAAAAAGCGGAAGAACCATCCAAAGAAGCCGCGCATGGGAGGGGTGGAATGCTTCAGCATGATTGCACACATGGCAGGAGTCAGGGTCAGCGCAACAAATCCTGATAGGGCTACAGAGACGACAATCGTGATGGCGAACTGCTTATAAAGCTGACCGGTAGTTCCGGGAAGAAATGCAGCAGGAATGAAGACTGACGCCATCGCAAGCACAACCGCTATGAGCGAGGTGCCAATCTCCTCCATAGCCTTAATTGTGGCCTGTTTGGGGTGAAGCCCGACCTTGGTCATGTTTCGTTCCACATTCTCTACAACTACAATTGCATCATCAACCACCATGCCTATAGCGAGTACAATGCCGAAGAGGGTCAACATATTAATGGAGAATCCAAGGGCGAGCATGCCGGCAAATGTGCCGATAAGTGAGACAAAGATGGCTACAACGCAGATTACGGTGGATCTGAAACTCTGAAGGAAGAGGTATACCACAAGGACCACCAGGAGGATTGCTTCAAAAAGGGTATGGTATACTTCGTTGATGGAAAGCTTCACGAAATCGGTGGTATCCAGGGCAATCTTGAACTCCAGGCCGTCTGGCATGGTGCGTTTCAATTCTTCAAGGGTTTTTCTGACAGCTTTGGATACCTCTATCCCATTTGCACCCGGCTGCTGGTAGATAGCGATAGGTGTTGCCGGAATGCCATTAAGCCTGTTGTCGTCGACGTAAGCCCTGCGACCGACCTCGGCGCGGGCAACGTCCTTGAGATGGACTATGGCGCTCCCGTCCTGGCTTGCACGAAGGATGATGTCTTCATACTGGGCCGGCGTTACGAATGGCGGCTGGGTTACTACCGGGAATGTGAGTTGAACCCCCTGATCATTTGGTTGTTGACCGATCTGGCCTGCTCCGAAGAGGGCATTCTGTTTTGCCACAGCAGACTGAACATCGGATGTGGTAATGCCCAGGGAAGCCATGCGGTCTGGGTTCATCCATATGCGCATTGCCTGATCGGTCATGCCGAAAATTTGGGCCTGCCCTGCACCTTCCACACGCTTAATCGCATCCAACACGTAGACATTGGCATAGTTGTTCACATAGTCAGGGCTGTACCTGCCATCCTTATTAAAAATAGCAAGGATCATGAGTACGCTTGACGATTTTTTCTGAACCGAGACACCGTACTTTGTCACAGCGTCCGGAAGCTGAGGCGTAGCGAGGTTCACTCTGTTCTATACCTGTACCTGCGCAATGTCCGGGTCAGTATCCAGACTGAAATATACGGTAACCGTCATCTGACCCGTGTTGGAACTTGTTGATGTCATGTAGAGCATGTTATCAACACCGTTAATCTGTGCTTCTATGGGTGCAGCGACAGAATCCCCAACGGTTTTCGCGTCAGCGCCAGGATAGGTGGCTGTTACCTGAATCTGAACGGGTGTGATTGTCGGGTACATTGCTACGGGGAGGGATTTTATCGCCACAAGACCTGCGATTACAATGATAAGAGAGATGACAGTTGCAAAAATTGATCGTTCAATAAAGAACTTCGAGAACATTGGGTCACCTCTCTTTGTTCACTTGTCCTTCTTTGGTGACGAAGTCTGTGACGTTTTTGTCCCTGCCTGGTTGACACTTACCGGAGGTTGAGCTGAAAGAGGTTTTATTTTTACCTGTGCGCCTGGACGGAGCGTCAAACTCCCATCTACAACGACCTGATCCCCTGCGCTGAGACCTTCGGATATGAACCAGTTATTTTCCTGCCATTCACCAACTGTTACGGGCCGGTAGTCGGCAGTTCCTTCTTTCGTCACTACCCATACGAAATGACCTTTGGCGCCCTGCTGTACCGANCTCTGGGGAACAATCATTGCTTTGGGCCTTATAAAGCCCTTAACCCGGGCCCGAACATACTGGTTTGGTCGGAGAACCCCGTCGGGGTTTTTGATACTGGCGCGAACCAGAAAGGTTCCTGTCTGTGGGTTATAAGATGGCTCTGCAAAGATTATTCTTCCGGTGTGGGGAAAAAGGGGGCCGTCAACAAGAATGACTTCGACTTCCTGCTTCTCCCCCCCGAGGGGGAATTAGCCGTTTCCTGCGAACTTCCTCACGAAGCTTTGACATGTCGTTTTCGGAGATGCTGAAATTTACCCAGATTGGTGATAGCACAGCCACTGTTGTGAGCTGGCTATTTGGTGCGTTAATATAAGTACCTTCCTGCTGCATGGCGGAGCTTGTTACTCCGGTTACCGGCGAGGTGATAGTGCAGTATGACAGATTAAGTTTTGCTGAATCCAGTTGCGCCTTTGCCTCTTCCACGGCTGCAGCGGCAGTCTCGTATTTTCCGATTGCATCATCGAGGTCCTTCTGGGAAAGCGCTTTTTTCTCAGCCAGAGGCTTGGTCCGTTCAAGGTTTAAGCGGGCAGTCTCAAAAGATGCCTTTTGTCTCGCCAGGGCCGCCGTATAACCATCTACCTGTACCTGGAATGGTTTCTTATCCATAAGGAAAAGAACTTCACCTGCCCTCACGATAGCGCCTTCTGTGTAAACGCGTTTATCAAGAAAACCGCTTACCCGGGAAAAGATGTTCACAAGTTGGGAACTCTGCGTCTGGGCCACATATTCAAATGTTACGGGCGTGTCCCGTGGTTCCACTTTGATGACCGATACCTCCGTGGGTCCTGGTGTCTGTGGTTTGCTCTGCTTCTTACAGCCGGGCAACAATAAAAGGATGAATAAGTGAATTATTAATTATTATAAGGAATAAGAGGAAGAGGAAAAAGAAATTTCGTTTAGAAAGACGCGAGGAAAAAGACTCTAAATAGATCATGGAAGTACCTCCCTTCTTGAAGCGTACCCCTTAACTCCTTAACAAGCCTTTCATATTGTGATTATACTACTGATTATATAATGATATTATGCTTAGTCAAGCATTATTATGAAATATATTTCATAAATTCAATTACTGATAACTATCCATAATCATAAGAGTTGTAAAGATGCGCATAGTTGCAATTGTTTCAAAATTGACATAACCTTTCTTATTGAACCGAGCGAAGAACAGGTATTTACAGGGGGCAGTTATGAGAGAAAAAAGTCCTAAAAAAGAGTTGAATGTCAATGAAACGTGTGGAAATGTTCGTACAGGTCTCTCCGCAGAGAGCATAAAGCGCGCGATAATTGATAATTTGAATTTTATTCAGGGGCGGATTCCCTATCTCGCAACGCCCAATGACTGGTATATGGCGTTAGCATATACAGTGCGGGACCGGATGCTTGAACGCTGGATCCGGTCAATATTAGTGTTCCGACAAAGCCCCCGGGCCGTTTGTTATCTTTCCGCGGAATTCCTCATGGGGCCACATCTGGCAAATGCAATGGTTAACCTCGGCATTTATGAGCAGGTACGAGAGGCTGTAGCGCAGCTAAATCTCAATTTGGAGGATATTATTGCTCAGGAGGGAGAGCCAGGGCTCGGAAACGGCGGCCTCGGAAGACTGGCTGCATGCTTTCTCGATTCCCTTGCCTCGCTGGAAATCCCTGCAATCGGGTATGGAATACGGTATGAGTTTGGCATCTTTGACCAGGAGATTCGGGACGGATGGCAATGTGAGGTAACAGACAAATGGCTGGCCTTTGGTAATCCCTGGGAGATAGCCCGTCCGGAGATTGCATACTATGTGAATTTAGGAGGCCATACAGAGCATTCCTATGATGAGCAAGGAAAATATCGTGTACGGTGGGTCCCCCAGAGGGTCGTTAAAGGTATGGCGTATGACACACCGATACCGGGCTACCATGTGGATACCGTCAATATTCTTCGTCTGTGGAAATCGGAGGCCTGTGAGTCTTTTGATTTTCAAGCTTTCAACGTCGGTGATTACTATGGTGCTGTGGAGGAGAAAATAGCCTCTGAGACGATCTCAAAGGTTCTGTATCCAAACGATGAGCCTGTCAAAGGGAAGCAATTGAGGCTTGCTCAACAGTATTTCTTTGTTTCCTGCTCTTTACAGGACATGATGCGGATTCACCGGCTTACAGGAGATGCCCCTGATACGATTAATGAAAAATTTGCCGCCCAATTGAACGATACACACCCCTCCATTGCTGTGGCAGAACTCATGAGACTCCTTGTCGATGAAAATCAGGTTGACTGGGATCGCGCATGGGCTATTACACAGAAGACGTTTGCTTATACCAATCATACACTCTTGCCGGAGGCTTTAGAGAAATGGCCTCTTCCTCTCTTCTGGTAGATGCTGCCCAGGCATATGGAGATTATCTTTGAAATAAACCGACGCTTTTTGGATGAGGCAAGGCTCGTCTATCCGGGCGATGATGAGCGATTGAGGCGTCTCTCGCTCATTGACGAAACAGACGCGAGATATGTCCGTATGGCAAACCTGGCGACCGTAGGAAGCCACTCCGTTAATGGTGTAGCAGCATTACATACAAAATTACTACAGAAAACCGTTATGAAAGATTTCTATGAGCTTTTCCCTGAGAAGTTTCATAATATTACGAATGGTGTTACGCCAAGACGCTGGATATTGTTAAGCAATCCAAGGATGTCGCAAATAATTACCGATGCAATCGGTGATGGCTGGATATGCAATCCCCAGGATACCATCAGGAGGATAGAGAAATTTGTCGATGATGTTGAATTCAAGAATGCGTGGCGAAAAGCAAAGTTTTATAACAAACAGGAGCTTGCGGGGCTGATAAAAAAGCGTATCGGCATTAACGTCAACCCTGAAAGCATGTTTGACATCCAGGTAAAAAGAATCCACGAGTATAAGAGACAGCACTTGAACGTTCTCCATGTGATTACGCAATACAATGCTCTTAAAAATAATCCCAAGCTTGATGTTCCTGATCGAACAGTAATTTTCGGAGGCAAGGCTGCACCAGGGTATTTTATGGCCAAGTTAATCATAAAGCTTATCAATTCTGTCGCTGATGTAGTGAATAATGACCCCGATATAGCAGGCCGCTTAAAAGTCATCTTCTTCCCTGACTTCAATGTCAAAAATGGCCAACGAATATATCCTGCGGCTGATCTTTCTGAACAGATTTCTACTGCCGGTAAGGAGGCTTCAGGAACCGGTAACATGAAGTTTTCCATGAACGGTGCCCTGACCATTGGGACGCTGGACGGGGCCAACGTTGAAATCCGCGAGGAAGTTCAGCCTGAGAATTTCTTCCTGTTTGGACTCACTGTCGATGAGGTTCTGGAGCTGAAAACACGAAGGTATAACCCTATGGAGTATTATGAAAATAACAGTAAGCTCAGAGAGGCAATTGACCTTATAAGTTCAGGCTTTTTTTCCAGGGGAGACAAGAACCTTTTTAAGCCTCTTGTTGATTCCCTCCTCTATCAGGACGAATATTGTGTCCTTGCTGACTTCCAGGCATACATTGAATGTCAGCAGAAGGTAAACGAGATATTCCTCGACCAGGATCAATGGAATCGCATGTCGATTCTGAATGTTGCTCGGATGGGTAAGTTTTCTTCTGACAGATCCATCAGTGAGTACGCTCAAAAGATTTGGAAGGTTAATGCTGTAAGAGCAATAAAAGAAAGAGAATAGTGTTCAAACTCCTTCCTGATCTTTATGGTGTTTTATTACCCGCCCTTCCACCATGAAGATGACGTCTTCACTGATGTTGGTGGAGAGGTCACCGATCCGTTCAAGGTTGCGGGCGATGTTGAGAAGGCGCATGGCCCGTTCAATGGTTGTTGGATCGGCACTCATGAACGTAATGAGTTCCCTCAAGATTTGTTGGCCAAGGTTATCGACGATCGTGTCCCGTTCGCATACCATGGCTGCCAGAAGGGCGTCTTCCTTGATAAATGCTTCAATGGCGTCCTTAAGCATCCCAACTGCCTCCTCGGCCATCCTCGGAATGTCAAGGAGCGGTTTTATTGCCGGACGCTCAATGATGTAAAGGCTGCTTTCCGCTATGTTTACAGCATGGTCCCCGGCCCGTTCCAAATCGTTATTCATTTTCATAGTCATTAAGATCGTTCTCAGGTCTTTTGCTTTTGGCTCGTATTGGGCGATCATCGTTGTGCAGAGATCCTCAATCAATATCTCTGTTTCGTTGGCCTTTGGTTCATCTTTCTCGATAACTTCTCTGAGGAGGGATGATTCCTTTCTTACAAGCCCGGCTATGCTTTTGTCGATCATGCCTTCTACGTGGGTTGCACACTCAATGAGTTCCCTGCGGAGACCAATCATTTTTTCTTCCAGCATTTTGCCTCCTACCCGAATTTTCCTGTCAGATATTCCTCGGTTCTTTTGTCTTTCGGCACGGTAAACATTTTCTCGGTAGGCCCAAACTCGACAAGTTCTCCGAGGTAGATAAAGGCTGTGAAATCTGAGACCCGGGCAGCCTGTGCAATATTGTGCGTTACAAGAAGCATGGTTACGGTCTTCTTCAGTTCCACAATTAATTCCTCTATCGCAGCAGTCGACTTGGGATCAAGCGCCGATGTCGGTTCGTCAAAAAGAAGGATCTCAGGGTTCATGGCAAGAGCACGGGCTATACAAAGCCTCTGCTGCTGGCCTCCTGAGAGAAAGGTTCCCTTCCTGTGGAGTGAATCTTTTACTTCATCCCAGAGAGCCGCACCCTTGAGCGAACGCTCGACGATACTGTCAAACTCGTCTTTTTTCAGTCGAATGCCATTCAGTTTATAACCGGCGATCACATTGTCGTAAATGCTCATCATGGGGAAGGGGTTCGGTTTCTGAAACACCATCCCGATTTTCCTTCTGAGCACAATGGGCTCCATGGCATAGATATCGTTGTCTTTCAGATACATTTTGCCGGCCACCTTTGCGCCAGGGATAAGCTCATGCATCCTGTTTACGCATCTGATCAGTGTAGTCTTGCCACATCCTGATGGACCCATAAGGGCCGTTACGAGGTTGCTGCCTGTTTCGAGATTGATATTTTTTAATATCTGGTTGTCGCCAAAATATGCCGAGAAATCGTGAACTTTCAGAACTGTACTTTCCATTTTACAGCTACTCCTCGCGCGATAAGATTAAAGGCAAGAACTAAAACCACAAGTATGAACGATGCCCCCCATGCAAAGGCATGCCATTCAGGATATGGACTCATGGCATAGTAGAAGATGCGGTAGGGTAGGGAATCAATGGGCTTGAAAAGATTCCAGTTCATAAACTGGTTGCCAAAGGCTGTAAACAACAGTGGCGCAGTTTCACCGGTTATTCTTGCCACACTGAGAAGGATGCCGGTTAAAATACCGCTTAAACCGGTTGGGAGAATGACCTTCAGAATCGTCTTGTAGTAAGGAACGCCAAGGGCAAGGGATGCCTCCTTGAGATGATAGGGCATGAGCTTGAGGGTCTCCTCNGTTGCCTTGATAATCACAGGGAGCATCATAATGCTCAGGGCGACACCTCCGGATAGAGCTGAAAAGCTCTGAAAGGGAGCAACTACCCAGATATACGCAACAATGCCAATGACAATAGACGGTGTTCCCTGGAGAACTACTACACAGAGTCTGGCAATATTTGCTATTTTCCCTTCGGTTTTCTCTGAAAGATATATTCCTGCGGTAATTCCAAAAGGGATGGACAGGATGCTTGATAAAACAATGAGTATCCCCGTTCCCATGATTGCATTAAATATTCCGCCACCTGCCTCGCCGATGGGCCGGGGAAGTTGAGTCAGGAACTCCCAGTTAATGACCGCAATGCCATTTCTGGTTATGAAGTAGAGGATGAGAAGGAGGGGGAGTATTGAGAAACATGCAAGGAGGATCACGATGATGCGAAATGCCTTGTCCTTTATCATTCTCCCAGTGGTATGATCGTTCATCACGTCACCTCTTTTGATGCCTCAAGGGCAACTTTCTTGATGACGTAGGCGCCGATTACATTTACTATCGTAGTTACCAGGAAGAGCACCAGCCCAACATAAATAAGGGATGCGGCGGTGATGCCTGTAGCTTCAGCAAATTCGTTAGCAATAACAGAAGCCATCGTGTTGGCAGGGCTGAAAATGCTTGTTGGTATGAAATTACTGTTTCCGATCAGCATCGTGACTGCCATGGTTTCACCGATTGCGCGTCCAAGGGATAATAAAATACCTGCAATAATACCAGATCGTGCGTAGGGAATGATAATATTCTTAATTACCTCAAACCGTGTTGCCCCAAGAGAATAAGCCGCTTCCTTCAGGTCAGCCGGTACCAGGGTGATGACTTCTCTTCCGATTGATGCTGAAAACGGTAT
>JGI11944J13513_1002356_pt1 | contig 13303 bp, 17 predicted proteins | sample TerdegcoTASludge_FD_13513 | JGI IMG/M metagenome (IMG submission 13513) | reverse complement strand
GAATGTCGTGAAAAGGACAGTCTTTTTAGCCTGGCATGCCAGAATTTCCAGTTGCTTTATTCCAGATTTAATGATTCCTCCCATCTAATGCCGAGAGCCTATTTCATAAACTTCATTCCGTTAGCACGTACCTTTCCATAGCGAAAAAGTAACTGTCATAATCCTTACCCCTTACCGCGAAATAACCTCCCCAATAAGCCCTTTTTGTTATCGTTAAACCCACTTCCAAAAAGCATTGCACTTATCTGTGCTATACTTTGGTGCGCGGGGCTTTTCAGGGAAACTATCCCGTTAAGTTCAGGGACCTGGAGATAATTATCGACTTCCAGACGTTCCTCGATCAGGTTTTTACCTTCCGGCAGCAGTTTCATGTGTGCTGCAAGCACCTTTTCCCTGTCGAGTCTGTTTAGCTCCAACAATCGTTCCGCCTCGGCATACTGGCCGGAATAGATAATTAGTAAGGTTGTGCTGGCTTCTAGCGCGTCTGTTTCAAACCTGGTTATGTTCGGCAGGTCAATAATTATTTGGTCATATTCTTGGCGCGCTTTATACAACAGTTCTTTTACCTCGCTACTCAATACCGGGACGTAGTGTAAGTTAGTGTCTATTTCTAATGCTTCTTCTAATGCTTCCGGGTTGTTATTCACAATAATAAATTCCATCTCGAAAACATCTAACAAATCGCTACTAACCTTTCTTTTCCTGATCCCAGGGTCGTAGTTTTCCGTAATGCTTGCGCAAAGGTCAATTACCAGTACTTTATTTTGCTCGGACAGATACCGCGCGAGGTTGGCGCTGAGCATCGTTGCCCCTACGCCCCCCTTCATCCTCACAACAGATATAACACGCTGTCTGTAAGCAGCGCGGACATATTTAACGGGCGCTGAATTTGAAACGCCCGTTGTACTGTCCATTTTGCTCTCAATTTTTGTTACCTCGCCGCTAAGGATACCATTTACCAGCTCTACTTTAACACCTAACGCCCTAGCAACGGATTCGTTGTCCAGGTATTCTGACATACGCTTGATTTTTTCGTTAATATCTTGCCCCATGTCTCCTACCTCCTCAAGTGACATCAGGCTTCCTTGGTTTCATCCGTTTAAAGACACCAAACAAGCCTTCCTTCTTTTGGGGTTTTTTAAGATGCCGCAAGTTAAAGCTAAAAGTCTTACCAATCTCATCGGATAGTCTCCGCCAAGGCGATAGTGGATCATTAATGCCTGGTATGTCAGCTTTGTAACCGTTTTTTACGAAAGACTCCCAGTTTTCCGGTATGGTAACAATAACCCTCGGCAGCACTTTAGACTTTTTCAACCCTGCATTGTAAAAGGCTTCAACCTTTTTCACATTGTCTAATTTAGGATTAAAACGGTTGCAAACAATTCTGATCCTGGATGGATCAACACCCATCATAATTAGTTTCGGAGCATAATCCCTGGTTTCAACTTCGGAGAATTTCGACTGATCAACCACCGACATAATCATGTCCGCGCGCGGGAATACATCAAGCAACCAGTCTTTTTCCCAAAAGCCTGGTGGAGTATCGCATACCACAACGTCATATTCCTCTGCAAGTATCTCCACCGTCTCAAGGATTAAATCCGGACTTATCGCCGGAAGCGTTTTGTCCATGATGCCAGGCAGCACGTACAGGTTTTCTTCAACTTTCACGGTTATATCCGGCAGAACACGCTGGAGGTCGTTTCTTCGTGATATTACCTCCAGCCCTGTACCGTTTTTAATATTAAAAAAAGCAGCCACATTAGGACCGGCAAGGTCAAAATCCGCAAGACAAGCCTTGACTCCCGCTCTTGCAAGGTTAATTGCAAGAGCAACACCTACTGTGGTTTTTCCAACGCCTCCTTTGTTAGCGGTTACAAGGATTATTTTACCCTTCTGCTCCCTACCGGTTCTTGTAAATGTCCTATCGTGAGATATCTCCTGCGCCACGGTAGTTTTATCAACGCCACCCATATTACTACCGACAAAAACGTTTTTCTTGTCCCCGGGTTTCCTGATAAATACCCTTCTAATTGGAGTGTCAATGCCTTGGGCGTGGATGGAGGTCATGTTCCCGCCTGAAGTGGTAGACGCCATCTGTGAGGCGTTGCTAATCTCACTGGACCGTACCTCAACCACTATGGCACTGTCGGGATTGTTTCGGTCCATGCTTCGGCAGAGTTGCGGCATGTCCACTCCCGACTCGTTTATTATCGGGCTCGCTTCTACTTGTGTCTGGATTTCTTCGTAATGTATTTCCTCCTGTACTCCTTCTTCCGAAATCGTATCTTCATTTCCATCTTCCCATTCAAGGAAGGTTTCTGTCCGGGCCGACGTTAGTGCCGCAAAGATATTATAGGGTCTATCGCCAGGCAATTTCCTGCCGGTTACGATGTTGTCCAATCCGTACTTATGGGCTGCCTTGATATATTGCCTTCTCTGCTCACTCTCCTTCCCTGCCAGCAGGACAATATGTGTTGACGGGAAGAATGTTCTTAGCATACCAAGTAGGGACAGGGGATCTTCTCCGGGAAGAAAACGACTTAAAACCAGTACGTCGAAATTTTCACGGCTCCAAGTTGTCAAGTCACCGGCATTTTCGCAAATATCGAATTCCCATCCGGGGTACAGCCCGCATCCATGGAGGTTGTCCCGGATAACCGTGGCAATTTCTTTTTCGACCGCAATCAGGCAACGCAATATCCTCAACTCCCTTCCGGGGCGCATTTGACCAGGTAAACGTTCTTTTCGTCAGCCGCGGCGACTATTTGCGCGGCGCTTTCTTCGGGGACCATGATTCCTACCGCGGACGGGTGATCCTGCCGCGACGTTACTTTAGACCGATCGGTTTCCCCTATCTCAACTTCCTTGCCCTGGTTATCAAGACTGTCTATCACAAGCGCGGCACTTAAAGCTTTTGAAGACGTCTTTGTATTTTTGTTAACGATGTAAACGTCAACTCTATCACCGGGTAAAGCGAAAGCGCTGCTGTTAATCTGTACCGGCACGTATACCTCAACATAACCTTGTTTTAGAAAACCGGCTGTGCTAAGGCCGTCCGAATAAATATACTGATCTTTTAATACCGATACCCTGGTTGTTTTTCCGATGACATCATTGTATTGCACAAGGCCATCCGCATAAGATTTAACCATATCCACGCTGTTAACATCCTGCGCGTTAATGGCGGAGCCCGCGGGGATATAGTGGGTAGCCCGGGCAACCTGAACTTTTTCATTTAATTCACTGTTCCTGTGGTTTGCCTTTGCTACGATGATCGTCGTGAAAAGCAGCGCAAGAATAAGTGAAATAACGATACCAACTTTTTTGCTCACTTTCATCCCTTCCTTTTTTGGCGCTAATCAGTTATTATGAACCCGCGCCGTAGTTTTCCATTTTTATTTGATTTTCCATTAACCAACGGGAAACGGGGCAAAGGCCACCCGCCAGCCAGCCAGAAACCTTCACCGGTTTTACTCTTTTTTCTTACCTGTGTCCTGAAGTAACTTGGCAGTGGTGCTGTGGTTTCCCACAAGAATATCGCATTGGGGTACTTCTTTTCGGCCAATTTGAGGTCTCTGTCGAGATACCTGATAAACTCCGGCATTTCGATTCCTTTTGGGGTTAATATATGTACCTCAAAAGATTTGCTGACGTTTTTGCATACCTTACACCCGGAGTTCCGGATCAACCACTTTGCCCACCATGGCCACATTTCCAGCAATACCACGTGTTTAAACCCGTCTTTGCGGTTCTTTATCCTGGCGTGCAGCTCATATGGGTAATACCCAAGTGAAATTAGGCCTGCTGTCAGTGTTAAATAGAAAATTATCAGTACGGGGCGGCCGCAAAACCACCCCGTAACATAGGCCGTTGCAGCTATAAAAAAGAGCCATAAGGCAAGATCCCTACCTCTTGTACCCATATCTCTTAAGGTGAAACATAATCGACATCATAGCCGCCGAGATAGCTGCTCACCGACTTGCCGATCCCGGTGAGTTGGTATGTCCCCACGTTGTAAGATCCAAGACGGAATTTAAACGGGACAGTCAGCTTCGCGGTTACCGGCTTGCCCCATGCGACTGGACCAACATCACTGACTTGAACTGACATGCTGCTTACATCGCGGTTTATTTGTTCCGCAAAGTCTGCTAATGACTCTTCAGCCTGTTCGGTATACCCGCCCCACTTACCCATAGACATGGCCAGGAACTGGGCTTCATTTTGGACACTGCACCACTGGCCGAACATCGTCACGCCGATAACCGCCATAAATGCAAACAGGAAAATAAGAAACATGCTGAACGGGAGCATAATCACTTTTTCCAGCACGGGCGAACACTCCTTTAAAAGCCAAATGCGCCACTCATGTAATCGACAAAAGAGTCCCATATATCTTCCGCAGTATCCGGAGCAAGCGCCATAAAGACAACAACGATGAGGACAACAACGACGGCGGAGCCGATTGTCCAAGCCATTGCGCTAAGTTGGCCTCTTTCGTTTGACAGGATAGCCCGGGTCGCGATGGCTCTTTTAATTAATGATGCAAATAGCTTATTCCCTGTTTTCTTAAAACTCATTTTTACCTTCGACATCATATTCAACATATTAAAACCTCCCTATTATTCATTCATTGTTTATTTGGTTGCTTTTCGCAATAGCAAAATATCTCATGGGTACCGATAAATTTTGCTGACCTATCAAGGGTACGTTTACCGCAGGTATCTCCACAGTTATGTTTGCTAGATATCCGGGTCCGTTGGCAGTTCCGTGGGGCACGGAATCACCGGTATCGACAGTCTGAAAACTGTCGATAGTATAACTGCCGGACGGCATTAAGCTGTCCATTTCCACATCGAAATACTGCCGGGCCAAATCCTCGTTCAACGTTACTTCTTCCAGGTCCCCGTTGATGTTTGCCGCCCTGGCTGCAAAGTCCATAGCCTCGCCGAACCACATGTATTCGGCATTGGCCACCCGCCAGACCGAAACTCCTATACATGCTCCGGCAGCGAGTATCGTAACGAAAAATATCATGTAGATGGTTAGCAGGAATGTGTCTATAAAACCTTTCTCGTTAGTTAGCACGTCATATATTGCAGGCTTAGGAACAACTATTTTCTCACTGTTTATCACCATCCTCTCTTAAAACCCCCCGGTCATTTTCATTAAGAGGTACTTCATGCCCGGATAACCGAAGATCAGTAACATGCCGACAAGTCCCATCACGCAAATCAAGGCGAGATAACCTGTTTTTGCGGTAGTTGCCCTTGTTACTGTCAAATCGTTCATTTCTTCAATCTGGTCGGACAGATCCGCGAATATGTCCGCTGTGACTTTGGAATCCCAGGAGGATGAAATTCTCAGACGTATCGCGTCAAAAAGTGGGTGGTTAACTTTTTTGGCCATGTCTTCTAACGCTTGATGTAGTCGGCCAGTTCTCTTTACAGTATCCACCAGGGACTCCATCTCGCTTCGTAACGGCTCAGGAAGAAAATTAACGGTTTCGCTTAACGCCTCGCGAGGGGTAACACCGTCCACTTCCAGGAAAGCAGGTAAAAAGTTTACGAGTGTGGGTACGCCCTCAAGGACCTTTTGCTGCCACATCCTATACTCGTTTTCTAAGATTTTTTCAGTAAGAAAAATACCCACAATGAAAGAAGTGAAAGACGCAATTAACGAGTATGGCCCAATAAACTTGAACGTTAGTAAAAAGCATAACACGGCAAGTCCAAGACCGCTTAATATACCTGTTTTAATCATGTCCTTGTAACTTTTTCCTAAAATGGTCAGGATATCTGTCATTCTTTCGCCGGCAAATCTTCCCCCGACTGTTCTTTTTATTGAATCAATGGCTGAAAATGCCGGGCTGGTTTCATGTTCGCCCGAAGGCACGCATAATAGATAGAACGCCGTGAGCAAGCTAAAAAATAGCAGGATTGAAAACAACAAAACTTGATATCCCTCCTTTAACAAAGGTCGTCGGACCTGTTAATCTTCACTGCCATCATGATCAGGCCGACCACCAGAATTGAACTTGCGTCCATCACCAGCCTGCCTACTCCCTGGAAATATTCTCGAAACAATGTTGCGTCAAGAAGCAGGCCGGCTAATAGAATGGAGATGGTCACAACTGCCGCTATTTTTGATTCCATCACCGCCTTTACTCTCTCGTTTATTAGTTTGCCTATTTGGCGCAGGGCTTTTCCCAGACGTTTAAAGCCTTTGGATGCTGCCGCGGGGCCACCGGCGCGGGCTGATGCCGATAGTATTGCTGAAACAGCTCCAAACTCTTTCAGGTCGTATTTTTTAGACAGATTTTCAAACATTTTCGGAAAGGAGGCATAGGGACTCCCGGTCAACGTACCGATCATGTCCTCAAATTCTTTTCTGAGGGGTTCCGGGAAACGAGCCGCCATAATCCTGACAACGTCGGGAGTAGTTTGTCCCACAGCATAAAGCCCGGCTGAAGAAGTTATATAGTCCCTGGCTAAAGACCTCAATCTGGCTTTCTTTTTTCCAAGAACGGCACGTTTACCCCACCCAGGCACAAACCACCCTAAAACTCCCCAGACAAACCCGGAAACTGGTGACTGGAAAAGTATGCTGCCCACTATAAAAAAAGCCAGGGCGCCGCCTGCCGAGAGTGCGTATGGCAAATATTTCTCTTTTAGTGTCCTCGCTTCCGGATATCTACCTACAGTGAGAGAGTAGAAGAGCATAAACAAGCTCAAAAACAAAAGAGCGTTAAGCACCGGCGCCACCCTCCTTACATTCCTCGTAGAGGTACTTTTCTTTAATTTCTTCATACTCGGGCTTTACAATTGCCCCGCTGAACGCGAGTTTTGACAGTCTTTCTTTACTGACCGGGTTTTCATATATCCAGCGCCGTATTTTGCCGCCGGATGAGGCGAACTCGTCCGGATCAAACCGGAAGATTGTCCGGTAGCCCTGGGGAGTTACTTCCTCAAGGGACATCAGGGTTCGTTTTCTTTGTTCGGTTTTGGTCTCCTTATCAAGAAACACGACGAACTGGAACATGGACGCAATCACTTCATCCAGGAATTCTCTTGGGAGATTTACGCCACCGTCCATATACATGCCCCATATCCTGGTACGTAGAGTGTTTATATCCCCGGCGTGGCCAGTGGACCAGAACCCTCCTGAAGTGGAAGACGCCATTTGCGAGGCGGCGATAATCTCCCTGGACCGCAATTCGCCTACGATGGCGCGGTCGGGATTGTTCCGGTTCATGGTCCGGCAGAGCTGCGGCATATCCACTATCGCTTTGTCCCCGTAGACTACCTCAACCAGATTGATGCAGTTTGGCAGGTTAGGCATATACATTTCGAAGGATGTCTCTGCGATAAAGGTTCGTTCTATCGGGTTGATAAACAGTCCTATTGCCCGCATGAAAGTGGTTTTGCCGCTGTCGGTGCGGCCGAAAAACCCAATGCTGGCGTGACCAGCAACCAGCATATCCACTAGAAAGTCTGCTATAAAAGGTGGCAGCATACCGAAATCGACAAGTTTTTCTAGCGGCATAGGCGGCCTGGTTATAGGAGACTTCCGGATAGTAGAAACAACGCCCAAGGGGCTTGCCTTGAAGCCGATCACTGCAATGCGGCTGCCATCTTTCAGCCAGGCGTCCACAATAGGGGCGTCGGCAGTAAAAGGGCGGCCCACGTCGTCGCAGATTTTCTGGAAGTACCTTAGCGCTTCTTCGTTGTTTTTAAAGTACCGTTTTCCTGTTGGCCAAGCCCGACCATGCTTGCCGTAAAACACTTTCGGGCCATCTCGGGAAGGGTTGATAAACACTTCCGTGGTCTCTTCAGCTTCCGGTAAAAAAAATTCCTGCAGAGTTCCGTAGCCGGTTGCCTGACCTATTATTACCTTTACAACCTCCTCAACTTCGTGCGGAGCAAGATCTTGTCTTGTCAAAACCGCGTTACGAATAAACGCCTCCGCATCCTCTGGCATATCCTTGCCGGCAAGAGATACGCTATCAAATAAATCCGGCCTATCCCTTGATAGTTGAGAAGCAATGTCGTTGATGATTTTTTCTTTTTCTGCCTCAACAAGTTCGAGCCAATTTGTTTTTTCAAATTCAAGTTTTTCCGGCATAAAAGCACCTCCTAATAAAAGAAAAACCCGGCAATGCCGGGGTAGGGGAATTTATCATGGTAACTTCAATTATTTTGCAAGTTTTTCTGCAAAAGCACCAAACTGTTCAAATCTAATCACCATTCCGTAACTCTTCTAAAAAATGAAAGAAACCCGGCATAATAAATATTGCCGGGTTTTTGTTGCTTCTTACTGCGCCAGACTGTTTACACCTGACCCATATACCTCTAGTTGACCAGTTATTGAATCCAAATTCTGTTTATCATATTTTTCTTCCACCGATCTCACACAATCCCAACTAGCAAAAACAAGTTTTTCTTCGAATGTATATTCCTTATAGTCAATATTAACAACGATATTGGAAACCGTTATGTCATAGTTTTTAGGTTCTGTACAAACTTCCTTACCTAAAAACACGTCATATATATTTGCCCCGTTCATGGCCCATTGTTCTTTGAATGTCGCGGTAGCTGTGTGGCCGTCTTCTGATATTTCCATTGGAATTGTTGTTACTCCTACCGGGTCCAGCGGGTGCCCAAAAGTGAAATTCGGGTTTTGGGTCGGGTATGAGAGTTCGGCACTCACTATACGCCATTCTGTTATTTTGTTACAGTTTGGTTCTTTTGGTTCGCAACCGCGTTCTGTTGGTTTTGGTGGTGCTACTGTTGTGTCGTAGTCAACGGAACTGTCCTTCGTTACTTTTGTCTTTACCGGCAAGGTGAGTGTTGCAGTAACAACATCTGTCCACATTGCCCTGTTTGGATCGCGGTATTGTTTTCCGTCTTGGCTCACTGCCTGGAATGTTAAACTGCCATTGTTGCTTGATGACGGTATTTCTTCTTCCTCCTGTTCCTCAACAACCAATTCTGCTTGACCGATAAGAGTGGCACCATCTACTGTATATGTCGCCGTTATCATAGTATCGCCCTGGGACATGCCGGTTGCCAGACCGGTATTGCCTATTTGGGCGATTGAATTATCGTCTACCGTCCATGTGCATGAAGCGGTTACGTTTTGGCCGTTTCCTGCTTGCTTGCCCTGTGGGTAATAGGTAGCCGTGTACTGCTGGGTTTCGCTTTCGTATATTGTCGCGGTAGAAGGCATTATAACCAGTTCCGGCGTGATGAGTGCGGCACCAGGGGTCAAAGGAACAGTAATATACCATATACTACCATCGCTGCGCTGGTGCCACATTCTGCCCATTCCCCAGGTAAACTCCGTGGGAGGACATAAGATGTGGCAATAACTTGACCAGTTTGTCCAGTAAGGGGAGCTGCCCCCCAGGGATATATCGGAGTAATAGAGAGATATGCCTTTCTGTATGTTTGTTAGATATTTTGTATCGCCGTCGAATGGCGTTAATATGGCACTGTCTATGTTGTTCCAAGGCTCTTTAATCCAGTTGCGATCTTCGAGATAACCACCAGCCCAGGCATCATGCGGATATGCCGGGTTAGTATAGTCCTCACCTTTTTTTGTGTAGCCTAAATAACGATACTGTATCTCACCACTACTATTTGATGGTCCTAGACTTTCACTTTCAGTACTGGTACTTCCATGGGGATCGCCGTAGACGAGAGCGCCATATGTGTCGTTCGCACTTCCTATTGAAACATTTTGAATACCGCCGATTTTTACCCAGTTAATGGGTTTGTCGTCTATATTGGTTTCAGTAAAATATTTACTATTAAGTTCTTGATTTGCTGATGTTACTGCCTCCTGCAAATTAGTCGGTGCTTGTACTGCTTGAGTTGTTTGAGAAAAAATAAATAGTAGGAGAATACCTACTATAATAGTTAACTTATATTTCATTTTTAGTTCATTCCCTTTCCTATTGTTTTTTAACTAAAACTTGGATACCGTCATCACCAGCACCAGAAACAACATCAATTGTATATCCATTAGTTGTCCATTTTTTACGCTGTAGACCCTGTTTCCAGTCTTTCTTTTGCTTTACATATTCAATAATCTCGTCAACCGTTTCACTATCAAACTTACTATTAAGCATTGTGTTTAAATCTTGATACTGTTTATCTAAAGGTTTATATAATAGAACTAATAGTGACATATCTACAGTGGTAGACTCCGGAATATAAAGATCAGTTTCTAGGGGCACCCTGTAGCCGTTTATATCAGTATAATCTGTCGTTGTTTGTGTTTCATGGTTTTTTTCAACAAGGTAATCTACCACAGCACTCACGTCCGGCTTATCCTCGCCAGCAGGCCAGCATACCACCGTTTGCGTTACTTCGTCCCAGATCACCTGATAGCCTAGCCCCTCAGCAACATAACGAGCTGGTAGGAATGTTCTGTCACTCTTTAGAATCGGTGCCACGTCGATTACCTTGGCCTGACCATTGCTCACAACCTGTGCCTTACCAATAGTCATTTGAAGTGTTGCCTTAGTTCCTTTTATTGTGGCTGTTTGGGTGTTGTTATCCCATGTAATATTGTCGTTACTTATACCCAAGGCGTTACCCAAAAACCTAACGGGTACAAACGTCCGGTCATTTTCAACAAACGGAGCTACGTCCATCTTTGTGCCAGGGGTCTGGCCGTTTACTACGTATTCCGGTACGCCGATCTTAAATACTACTGATTTAACCAGCTGATTGTCCTGATATACGTCCACTTGCTCGGCTTTTGCCGGATGAAGCCAAGGGACAACAATTACGGCTACGGCTAGAAATAATACAAACGCAATGAACTTTTTCATTACCAAATTCCTCCTATTATGGTTTTTTCAATGTTTTGTCGTGTTCTCCGCAGTTTCTTAAAACAATTGCATCTTCATCCCACTGAAAGGTGATACGAAGTTTCATTGTGGCACTTGCTTCCCAAATCCCCTTTGTTCCTTGAATAACCTTAACTCTAATTGAAGGATGTTGGATGTTATCAGACATGATACTGATGGCTCTCTTGATGGCATTTTGTTGACTTGTATCCAGTTTCCTATATGCCCTTTTGAAACGCTCGGTAACAATTAATCTCATTTGTCCAATTCCTCCAGAAGGTCGTCCGTATTATCAAAGGATTTAACTCTTCCGGCTGCAATATCTTCATCAGCTTCTTTCTCGCCATCCTGCCACTCAGGTTCCCAAAACCACGCCTGATCCGCCGGGATAAGTTTCATTGGGATAAGGATAATTTTACCATCCTCGATTAGCACCTGAAAAATATCTCCATCCTTGACTGACATATGATCTTTCAATAATCCCAAACTAACTACGCCTCGTTTTTGTACCATAATGTTACCAATTACACGCCCCATCAATTTCACCTCTAGTAATTACTGCGTAACCGCATAACTGTATTACAGTAATTGTACACTAGAAACCATATTATGTCAAGCTATTTCAATAAAAAAATCCCTCCTTATCTATTATTTTCAACCTAAAAATAAAACCGAGCAGGAAGCCCGGCATAGTTAGCTCATATTTTGGTTAGGTTTATACATTCGGGAAGAAGGATAGTTTAAAAATTTAACGAAAAGTTGTTTTGTTAACGGTTTTTATTTACATTTTATTTGGAGAAGGTGAATAAATGAACGGTTTGTATTTTAAATATTATTATCCTGGAAAATTTGAGAATCAAGAGATTCTTTGCCAAATCCTTCGTGATAACGACGACCCTAAATACGAAATTGAAACTTTTGAGTGCAACCCCTTGACCATCCGGCTTCTCGTAGCACATGACAACTTGGAAGAGTTAATAGATTTTGAACAAAATCTGTGCCAAGGCCAAGATATAATCATAAATGATACTCCACTTGGTCCGGTATATGTTTCCGGAGCAAGTCAGTGTGAGATTATTAACCTCCAATCACAAGAAAAACAAAAACTTAAAATGATAGACGTACATAAAGGTCTGTTTGGATTTTTTTCTAACTTGGGCGCGGTCCTTGATCGCGTTGCCCTAGAAATCGGCATTTTGTACGATTATGTATCTCACCCAAATTTACGATTTAGAATAGATTGGAATTACTTTTTTGGAAATACTCCTAAAATAAAACTTTTGACTTATTGTGCAGATAAGTCTGATATTAAATGGGCTGTCAAATGCCGTAATCGGTTGGTTCATGATGGAATTATAAAAGTTGATAGAAATAATAATTCTTTCTACCTGCCAGATGAACCAGATAATGAACGATCAACCTTTTCAAAACATGCTATAAAAGATTGTAAAAAAGCATTTTGGGAAACAGTTGACACCATAGATAAAATCTACGGAGACTTGTCTAAGGAAATCTGCAGCAAGAATCTACCGTTGAAATAAAATTACTCCCTAAAATGAAAATCAATTATAAACCGGCAACTCTTGTATACCTATTTCTGGTGACGCACTCCTTCAATAAATTAAGGCGGATTATAGCTTTAATTTATATAAAAATCAGACAGGGAGCCCGGTATATAAGCATTAAAACTTGTTTTTTATGTTGACGTGACCGGCTGGTAATGATATGGGACAAATATTTCCAATGCCTGGTGCGGGACATACTTGAAATCATCAGGGTTGCGTGTGTAAAGTGGTAGGTTATATGCTATAGCCGTGGACGCTATATAGCAATCTTCAATATGATAGTCTCAATATTCAGATGATTGACGGGATAAGTACGCTGCTATTGTGGCAACTTTCAAAGTAGTAGGAAGGATTCTTAAAAACTGCGGTAATAACTGATTTATCCTGGATTCCTCTTGCTCTGATATATATGGATATTGAAGTAATTCTTTAATGGTATGGCAGGAAATAAAAATATCCTTATATTCGTTAATTAGTGTTTCTATAAAATCCTTGGCTGACTGGAAGTTAAATCTTTTTTCGTCGGTTTTAGGACGGGAACTTCTGTGCCATCTTAACCAATCAACCAAAATATTCGTATCTAATAATACACCATCCATCTTTAATCCTTATCAAAAAAAGTTGTATCTTTATCTGCCCATATTCCTAAAAGTGCCTTTGCAGCCCTTAAACGGCGTTTCCTTTTTATCAACTCAATGAGAGAGAGGTTTTTCCCTCGCTTTTTCTTAAGTAAATCGTCCTTAATGCCGTAAACAACCTTTACCGATTCCATATTTATGACCATTCCTTTCTGCGAAAGGCACAAAACGGGATGAAACCGTCGGCCCTTGCTGAAGTTTGTTGTACAATATCAGCGAGGATACCGGCATACTACAGAGCA
>JGI11944J13513_1002354_pt1 | contig 13330 bp, 12 predicted proteins | sample TerdegcoTASludge_FD_13513 | JGI IMG/M metagenome (IMG submission 13513) | reverse complement strand
ATGACTTATTTTCATGGTGATGGTGGCCCCTACATCACCTCTGCCGTAGTCGTCTCCAAGCTGGGAGAGCGCATAAATGCCTGTGTGCATCGCATGATGGTTCTTGGCAAAGACCGTCTGGCGGTGAGGCTTGTCCCAGGGCGGCATACCCACCAGTTCTACCAGGCCGCAATGGCCGAGGGCCAGGAGCTGCCTTGTGCCATTGCCATAGGCGTCGATCCCGTGGTGCTGATCGCGGCGTCCACACGTGTCCCTCCTGAGATGGAGTTTCAGTATGCGGCCGCGCTTCGCGGCAGTCCAGTGGAGCTGGTGCGCCTGGAGAATGGCGTGCCTGTGCCACATGCCGAGATCGTGCTGGAGGGCTACATCACTGGCGAGCGCGCGCGGGAGGGGCCCTTTGTGGACATCACAGGCACCTGCGATCTCATCCGCGAGGAGCCTGTCATTCGTCTTACCAAGATGATGACCTGCAAGGATCCCATCTACCACGGGCTGTTGCCCGCGGGCGGCGAGCACAAGATGCTCATGGGCGTGCCCTATGAGCCGCTGATCTACAAAGCTGTGTCCAAGGTCGCAAAGGTGAAGGACGTCATCCTAACTGAGGGCGGGTGTAACTACTTTCATGGAGTTGTCCAGATCGAGAAGGAGACAGAGGAGGATGCCAGACGGGCCATAGAGGCTGCATTCCAGGCGCATGGATCCCTGAAGCACGTAATAGTAGTTGATACTGACATCGATATATATGATCCAAGAGACCTGGAGTTCGCGCTCGCCACACGCATGCGCGGCGACGAGGATATAGTTCTTCATGCAGGCGTTCGTGGAAGCACTCTCGACCCGCGTAGCGTCGACGGGATCAGCGCCAAGATAGGGGTGGACGCTACTGCGAGGCTGGATAAGCTTTGGAAGTTCAGAAGGGTCACTCCACGTGGGCCTGGATGATGTAGACAGGCCAATGTCGGTTCTACGATTGCTTTTGCTGGACTTTATGCGATGGATGTCTAAAATCGACAAGAAACGATATTTTTACGAAACATTTAAATATTAGATTTATGAAACACTCAATTAACAGAGGGTGTGGACCAAATGTACAGTTTGGAGAAATGCATTCGAAAATGGCCAACTATAGCACCATTGATTGCGCTCTCTGTTGGAACACCTTTTGCTGCAAATAGAGGAACTGCCGTTCTAAAAGGAACGTCGTCGAATGTCGGAATTCGTAACAAATACTCCATAATACGCATCAATTACAACGCTAAAAGATCTGTGGCACGGATATCAAAGAACAATGCCAAGACCTATTCATTGCCCAATGGATTCTCTTATTCCAAAAAAGATCGTCTTCGCGTATCCGTGTTTTGCAGCATTAGAATACAGTAATTGAGATGATATCTTCCAGGCATCGGAAGGCATCGCGCATCAAAAAGCAGGAGCAATCGATATGAAACGTAGAATAAGTATTCTGGCAGCCCTAATAACATTGACCTTGGTTATGGAGGTTAATGGGCTGCAATTCTCTGCATCAGGGCGCGTTGGAAGCAGCTCGGGTGCTGTATCGCAAAACATCCAGACTAGTATTGATAGTGTTATAAATGGAGAAGTGACTATCAATGGAGCCAGCGTTATGCCAGCTACGCGTATCATTGGCGCAACCCCATTATTCAAAGAGACCCACAGAACTGTAGACGGTACAAAAAGCGCTAGTGTGTCGGTAGAAGTCGTTAATGCCCCAAATGGCCTGACTTACAGTTCACAGGTTCTTCCTGGTGAAGGCACTGTGCCTGCTCAAACTTCGCTCTCTGCGGAGCAGTGGCTGACAGTCCCAAAGGCAGATTCCATCAAGTGTACTGCGACAGCATCCTCTGGCGCTCTTAAAACAGACGTCGGTTTAGAGGAGACCAAGGGATCATTGGCTGGAGACTTTGTCACTCTAAGTGATTACTATGGCAAAGCGGTCGCATCAGCATCATCCATTTCTGCAAGCCAGACTGCCATTTCAGGTTCAGCAAATTCGATCAAAATATACGGCGATGGAACGAATTGTAAAATCAATTCGCAATTAACAGGTATATCAGGAGGAAAAGCCACATTTAGTAATTTGAACAGTCAATCGTCTGCCACTCAAGTGACTCAAAAGGAGCACGTCAGCGGAAAATTTACCAGCAAACTCACAGCAGGATCCAAATCCCTGACAAGAACATCGAATTATGGCACTGACTACGACCTGGATATGGAGGCGTCGGGCTCGTCTGTATTGGGCATCCTGGGTTACTATGTCAGTCCTTCAAATACGATCCAAGGCGCTGTGAACGCAGCGAAATCCGGCGATTGGATAAATATCGCAGCTGGGACCTACAAAGAGAATATCAAAGTCGATAAATCGCTTGTGCTGAATGGGCTCAGCGGCGCGTCGAATACAATCATTGACGGCCAGCAAAAAGGTTCGGTATTAACGGTAGGGAGCAATAAACCGAACATAGATGCGACCCTTGCGGGTTTGACAATCAAGAACGGAAAAGCACAATCAGGGGGAGGAATCCAGAACTACGGCAGGCTCACGACGACTGACTGCATAATATCTGGGAACCTTGCAACCCTCCAAGGAGGCGGCATTTACAATGAGGGCACCTTGAACCTGAATTCAGGCACTTCAATTGCCAATAATGTTGCTGATAACAATGCTTTTGCTGGTGGAGGCGGTATTTACAGTTATCATGGTACTGTAAATATAAATTCTGGCGCATCGATCACTAATAACAAAGCGACTCACATTACTACGGATAATATCAATGGTCAGTTTGTTGGAGGGTTTGCAGGTGGCATTTACAGCGATCATAGCACTGTGACCATGAATGGCGGGATGGTGTCCGGCAATACAGCCTCATTTTGTACTGGAGGAATTTACAACGATGAGGGCAGTATTTTGACCATAAACGACGGTGTCATCTCTGATAACTCTGCCATAAGAGGTGGTGGAATTTTTAGTTTCGGGTCTGGCGGTGGAGCTGTTAACACCGATAAAAACACAGTGATCATTAACGGTGGCCTCATTACAAGGAACACTGCCTCATTGCAAGGCGCTGGAATTTTCGTGGACATGAATGACAAAATACTGATCACAGGCGGCACCATATCCAACAACGTGGCAACTCAAGACGGTGGCGGCGTGTTTGTAGATTCTGGCTCATTGTTGACAATGACAGGAGGTACCATAACTGGCAATTCTGCCACTGCAATTGACTCTGCAGGTGGCGGACTTTATCTCTACCGGGGCAGTGCAGTCTTAGGCCCAAGCGTCTCGATATCGAACAACAAAGCTGTCAGCGGCGGTGGTATCTACAATGATGCCAGCAAGCTGACCCTGACTGGTGCCTGCATCAATGGCAATACAGCAACATGGGGCGCCGGCGTTCTGAATGACTACGGCATCACGACCCTCAACAGCGGTACAATTATCAGCGGCAACACAGCAACAAAGAGCGGCGGCGGCATTTACAATATCGATGGAGGCAAGGTGATCAATAACGGGGGCACTGTGACTGGAAACACCCCAAATGACATAGTGCAGGCCTGAGCAGAAGACGGCGCCAGCCAGAGGAATGTCGTCCAGGAATTTGGATCAAATCTCCAGATAAAGGCGTATGCTATAAACTGTGGCCGCTCCCAGAAATACGGAGAGCGCCAGTGCGATGATCTGAAACACAAGCTCGTTCATAATATAGCATCCCTACTGGAAACTTTTTCTTTTAACATCATTCATCTCTTCAATGATCTTCTGTATAGATATGGTTTTTCTGTATAGATATGGTTTTCCACCCAGGATGTCTGATTGGGATAGCTTTATCATCAATCGCGTCCAGCAAGGACAGGTATGGCTCTGGATGAGGTCAAGGTCACAAGGGCGATTGCTGAGAGCTATCTGGAGAGCTTTCTTGCCGTCACTGATGTGGACGTGGCTTTGGTGGGCGCAGGTCCCGCCAACCTCGTCGCCGCCAAACGGCTTGCTGAAGCGGATGTCAAGACAGTTCTCTTCGAGAAGAGGCTCTCAGTAGGAGGCGGTCTTTGGGGTGGAGGCATGATGTTTCCCATGATCGTGGTGCAGCAGGAGGCCTGTCGCATTTTGGATGAGTGCAGGATCTGGTATCACGAGCACGGCGAGGGCTACTTCATTGCCGACGCCATTGAGACAGTGGCGAAGCTGACAGCAGGCGCCATCGACGCTGGGGCGAAGATCATCAACTTGGTTACAGCCGAGGATGTTATGATCCGCGAGGAGGACAGGGTCGTGGGCCTGGTCATCAACTGGACGGCTGCTGAGATGGCCGGCATCCATGTCGATCCTCTCTCTGTTCGCGCAAAGTTCGTGATCGACGGCACCGGCCACGAGGCGGCTGTCTGTCGCATCGTTCAAAGGAAGATTCCTGGAGCCATCATCGGTGCAGAAGGCATCAGGGGCGAGAGATCCATGTGGGCTGAGATGGGCGAGAGGGCTGTGGTGGATTATACTCGGGAGGTCCATCCCGGCCTCGTCGTTGCAGGAATGGCTGCAGCTGCGGTCTTCGGTGGACCGAGGATGGGGCCCATATTCGGAGGGATGCTCCTCTCAGGAGAGAAGGCTGCTCGACTGGTCATCGAAAATCTGGGAATCTAAGATGCCGACCCTCCGGGGCGCTGCAGATCTGGCAGAATACATCCACAAAAACTACTCCGGCCGGGTGGTCGAGGTTGGGGTTGGCCATTTATCGGAAGTCGCTGCAAGCCTGATGGCTCGAGGCATGGATGTGGTCCTGACTGACAGGAGGGCGCGGACCCTTGGGAATCTGTCTGTGGAAAAGGAGGATATCTTCTCGCCCCATCTCGAACTTTATCAGCGTGCTAGCCTTATCTACTCTATACGGCCTCCGCTGGAGCTGCAAATTGCCATTGGCGATCTGGCTATCAGGATAGGAGCCGATGTACTGATCCGGCCGCTGGGGGACGAAGTGGCCGAAATGCCCCGCCTTGTCAGGCGGCTGGTCAACTTCGGCGAGGCTAGGTTCTATATTTTTTCGTCTAAAGTCGTAACATCGGAACTGCCTTCTTGAGGGCTTCAGATACCATCACCACCATCAACGATGCTGCCAATATCATGCCCCAGCTCTGCAGCCCAAGGGCTGTTGTGCCGAAGATGGACTGCATGAAAGGCACATAGGCGACCACCAGCAACGACAGTATGGATGCCGTCATCCCCAATATCAGTTTCTTGTTGGTCAATGGGTCCATTTTGAGCACTGACCTCTCCAGGGACCTGCTACAATATGCGTTGCATACTGTGAACAACCCAAGGCCCATGAAGGCCACAGTCCTGGCGTAGTCCAGATCCTGGCCGGCTTCAAGGGCCTGGGCATAAAGTCCCAACGAGCCGATCACTATTGCGCCCGAGATTCCAAGTGTGTAAATCATCAGGCCTCTGGAGGGCATGGGCTCTTTGGGACTGCGGGGCTTCTTGTTCATGATGCCATCATGTGCGGGCTCCACAGCCAGTCCAATGGCCGGGAACTCCTCGGCTATGACATTTATCCAGAGAATCTGCACCGCAAGCAGAGGAACAGGCAGACCTATCATGACCCCCAGGAAGATCGTGGCAAGCTCCGCGAAGCTGACTGAGAGGAGATAGGATGCGCCCTTCCTGATATTGTCGTATATCCTCCTGCCCTCCTCGACTGCGCTGACGATGGTGGCGAAGTTGTCGTCGGTGATGACCATGTCCGATGCCTCTTTCGCGACGTCCGTTCCAGTCCTGCCCATGGCAACCCCGATATCAGCAGCTTTCAGGGCTGGTGCATCGTTCACTCCATCGCCTGTCATGGCCACGACATTTCCCTGAAGCTTCAGGGCCTGGACGATACGCACCTTGTGCTCAGCAGTGACCCTGGCAAAGGTCGAGACGTCTTTTATCCGGCTTTGAAGAGCCTCATCGCTCATCTCCTCGATCTGGACGCCTTCAATCACCTCGTCCTGACCGATTCCAAGTTCCCTGCCGATTGCTTTTGCAGTCAGCGGATGGTCTCCAGTGATCATGATCGGCCTGATGCCCGCTTTCTGGCAGATTCGAATGGCCTCCTTGGCTTCGCTTCTCGGCGGGTCCATCATGCCCATAAGCCCAGCGAAGATCAGATCAGATTCGACCCATCCGATCTCCCGCGGTTCGTGCTCCTCCATATGCTTCCAGGCAAAAGCCAGGACTCTCATGGCTCTCTTGGCCATATCGTTAGATGCTGCCCGGACCGCCATGCGATCCTCTTCAGTCATTGGCTTTATTCCTTGAGGGCCTGCGATGAAGGTACATCTTTCCAGCACCATCTCGGGTGCGCCCTTCATGGAGACCTCCAATCCTCCCATCTCCGATCGGTGGACAGTGGTCATCCTTTTGCGGTCCGAGTCGAAGGGATACTCGACGATCTCGATATAACTGTTCCTGGTCTCCTCCAAAATCTCTCCTTTTTTGGCAACAACGATCAGTGCTCCTTCAGTCGGGTCTCCTATGATGCGGTCTTTGGTGCCGTCGTGGTTCAAGTCGGCGTTGTTGCAGAGAACGCCGATCTTGAGAAGCTGGGCAATGTCCTCGCTCCTCGGGTCTGTTGCCAAACCATTCTGCAGGAACTCCCCCACAGGTTCGTAGCCTGAGCCGGTCACCTGCACAGATCGATAGGTGCGAATCTCCCGAACTGTCATCTCGCCTGTGGTGAGGGTGCCCGTCTTGTCCGTACAGATGACTGTGGTCGAGCCCAGGGTCTCGACTGCAGGAAGGCTTCGGATTATGGCGCTCTTCCTGGCCATGGCCTGGGTTCCAAAGGCCAGGGCCAAAGTTACGACGAAAGGAAGCGCCTCTGGAACCCCTGCCACAGCAAGAGCAATCGCTGTGATCAGTGTATCTATGACGGGAGAGCCCTTTGCCACGCCCAGTGCAAACACTGCCAGGGATATCACAAGCACAAGGATTGCCTGCCTCTTGGCGAGCTGCTCGAGCTTCATCTTGAGTGGTGGATCCACAGGCCTTGGCTGGATCATGCTCGATATCCTGCCAAGCTCAGTGTTGCGGCCCGTGGCGGTGATCACTGCTCTGCAGTTGCCGTAGGAGACTGTGGTGCCCATGAAGATCATATTTCTCCTATCTGCCAGGGGTGTGGCCTCTGATAAAGGAGCTGGATCTTTCTTTACCGGCAGAGACTCGCCTGTCAAAGGAGCTTCGATGACCTCCAGCTGGGTCTCGTCCAAGATACGGCCGTCTGCTGGCACCTTGTCTCCGGCCTCAAGAAATATGACATCTCCTGGGACAAGTTCCCTAGCAGGCAGTGAGACCATCTTGCCATCTCTGAAGACATCGGCCTGCGGTGCCTGCATATCTCTGAGGGCCTCCATTGCTCGCTCTGCCTTGTACTCCTGGAGGAACCCTATGACGGCTACGAGCAATACTATTCCCAAGATAACGTACGCATTGGCGCTTTCGCCTGCGATAAAAGAGATGAGGGCTGCAAAAAGCAGCACTATGACCAGATACTCCTTGAATTTGCCCAGGAACGTCCTCCAGAGAGGGGGTCTCATTGGGCCCTCCAGCTGGTTTTGGCCAAGGTCTGCCAGGAGCCTTTTGGCTTTTTCATAGCTCAAGCCGGACGGTCCAGATCCTAAGGCGGATAGTGCCTCATCTGAGGTAAGGGTGTGCCAGGATGTCATCGCAATCTCTCTACGCAGGATACTGAAAAATACGTTGATTGCAGAAATACTTTGTCCTAAGCATTCATCATAAGGTCGATACCTTTAAATATAACAAACTAAAATTATTAATATTTATTGGGGTGTCGACTCATGGGAGCGGGTTATAATTGGGCTGGAGATACGATAGTTAGAGATACCGTCATGTGGGATAAGAGGGCTGTCCTGGGTCATTCCAGCGTTTACATTCCTACTGATATCCGACAGTGGCTGTCTTCCACAGAGAGCGAGGTGATACAAAGGACCCTGCAGGAGATCGGCCTGCCTGCTGCTCGGGAGGCAGGTTCATTCGACCTTCGTGCCTGGCGGATTTGGGATTATGTGGCCAGGTCAGTGGAGTATGTAACTGACAAAAGGGCCTCAGGACTTGAGGACTTCTGGCTCTTCCCAGAGGAGACGCTAATGCTGCACAAGGGCGACTGTGAGGACACATCTTTCCTCCTGGCAACGCTCATGCTGGCAAGTGGCATATCCGAGCACTGTGTGCGCGTCGTTTTGGGAAAGATCAGCTCTCCGGAGGGAGCCTTTGGCCATGCTTGGGTGGTCTACCAGAACGAGACTGGGACGTGGTGCCTGCTAGAATCCACTCTGGATGCCGTTCCTTCCCAGCTAGTGCCTGCCGATCCCTTCACCCAGCCGAGCAATCAGTATCAGTACCAGCCACAATTCTGTCTGAATGCTTCCCATCTATGGTCTATGACTCAGGTGAAAGTCCAGATGGCTGATTGGGTAAAGTTGCGGACAGGAACAAAGAAGGCGAAGCTGGGATGCCACTAACGTAGGAGGTAGAGAAGGCATGCCTCCTTTCGAGGAGCGGGACGAGTCGTGCCTCTTTTGGGAAGAAGTCACTGATTGCGCAAGTCTAAAATATTAAGAATGAACAAAACATAACAAATGACTTTAGCAGATGGGAGATGCCATTTTCATTTGGGCCAGAGAAAAGAGATAGAGTCAATTGTAGCCCCTTTTTTGAAAGATAGACAAAAACTTGCAGATGAAGCTGTAAAAGAGTATAAGCTCGCAAAGGACGAATACAAAGCCGTCATAAAAATATACAATGAGATCGATAAAACAAAATTCTCTCCTAGGGAAAATAGTGATAATCTCATTAAGCTTTCTTGGGCATATCATGAGCTTGGTTATATTTATTTTATTGAAAAATCTTACCTTTCTGCAGAAGAAAATTTTAAAAGCTCTATTCGAACATTGAACCTCATACCAGAACAGGAGATAAGGCGTCTAAAGGATGATAATGAGCTTCCCATATCTTGGTTCTTAAACGACTTGGGATACCTTTACTTTGAATGGGAAAAATATGATGAGGCAATAGAGCAATACAATAAAGTAATTGAAGAGGATCCTGAAAATGGATACTCACAATTTTATTGCAGCTTAGCGTATTATCAAAAAAGCGACCTTGATTCAGCAGCCAGATTCTTGAAAAGCGCTCTGCAGATATTTGATCGAAAGATAAGTCGGGTCAAAGATCAAACTCAAGCCCTGGGTCATTTAAATGAATCATTAAAATTATTTATTGAAGCAAAGGACAAAATAGACGCTTTAAAGACGCTCAAAGGGTCCATGGATGCTTTTGAGAAGCATTTTGAGAGGGACCAAATGAAAAGAATCGCAGATTTTGATAAAAATAAGGCAATCATCATGAATTGCGATAAAGGAAGTATAACGATCTTCAATGATAACAATAAATGCAAAGCCATAATCGAACTGTCAAAAAATCTCAGATACAATCTCACAGAATTTCACAAGACTGCCTCCCTATCTTCGATCTCAGACCAGTTCAAGTTAGCAAAAGCATCTATTCTTACAAACGTCGGAAGAATTGAGACTGATAGAGAGAATTATTTACATGCTGAGTATATATTTAATGAGGCACGTGGGATATACGGCGAGCTAAAGCCTTATTTTGATGCAGGAATCACCACGATGAGCCAATATAAAGAGTGGAAAAACATTTCTGCGCTACATAATAATATTGGTATACTATTATATAAAACAGATCGCATTGACGAAGCAAGAAAGGAATTCAACATCGCATTACGCTATTTAGAGTCGGCCAGGGTCTACAATAACCTTGGCAACACATATTTTAAGAAAAGTGATAAAGTAAAGGCCACAGAGTGCTATCTAGATGCATTGGAGATCAACCCTAGACTGAAAGAGGCTAAAGAGAATTTGAGGATGCTGAAAGAAGACAAAGAAAAAACAGCTAATTGGTGGGAATGGTGGTTCAATAGCCAATCAAAAGGCAAATTTATAACAGGATTAGTCTTGATTTTTATGTTTCTCTCTGTGATCATAACTGTGTTTATACCATTGAATGCCATTATACCATCGTATGCCAAAATTGATTGGAGTCTGAACGATTCAGAGGAGAAAACAACAGTTATCACAACTCCAATCATAGAAATTACTCCAGCGATCGGCTCAGGATTCAATGAGTCCTCAACAATCGTCGTAGACACAGAAACAAATAAAGTCACAAACGATACAAAAGTAACAACTACAGTGGAGACCACGGGAACAAATCCAACGAAGACGGAGACGACAAAAACCACATCAAAACAGATAGATGTAAGTCCTGAAACGAAATTGTTATTTGCAGCATTAATACTATTCGCATTGATCCACCCACAGATCAAGGGATTTTCAGCCGGATCTGTCAAGTTCGATTTGGAGCCCATCGTCGCAAGCAAGGGTGCAGCATCTCTCCAATGTGCCTGGTAAATATGGCAGGTAGAGGCATTGGATGCAGCTTGTGATCAACACCTACGGCGCGTATCATCGCAAGAGCGGGAACTGCTTTCTTGTGAAAAGAGATGAGAAGAGCTCTGAGATAGCTGCAGGCAAGGTTAACAGCATCACTATCACGACGGCTGCTTATGTCACGACAGATGCCATCAAGCTGGCAGTCGACAACAACATAGACCCTAAGCTCCCCACAATTTAGGCATATTCAAACATTTTCAGTTATCTTCGACTGTGGCATCCTGAAATTATTTTGCGTCCGTCCTAGTTTTATATCCTGCATTCCGCATTAACGGTCCACTGTCCAAAGAGATAATTTCCAAATTATAGGCAATATTTTTTAATAAGATCGCCATCTTGAATGCGGAAGCCTACTCTAAAATGGGTGTTCTTATTGTTTGATGGCGTGACTGAAGTGAACGTAAGAGTCGCGGGCGTTGTACATCGAAAAATGATGTTTTTGACCGATGTGCTCAAATTGATACTCCGACTGTTGGGGCCAGAATGCAAAAAATATTATGACGGAGAATGTTAACGCGAAATGTGGGCTGGAAGGTTTAAATCGCCTGATTCAAGCTGCAAAGGATAGCGCCAGAGGATTCAGATCAACTAAAAATTTCATTATTACTATTTATCTTAGGATAGGTAAACTTCAGTTCAATCTACCCACATAGAATGGCGAGGAGCCCCAAAAAAGGTCATGGACCTTGAGAAGAGGCTTGGAACGCATGTATTCCCTACTGAATGGGAGTTAAGGTTATATAAATTTGCTATGTCTCTCGTACACCCTCTCCACCAATGGCAGAGGAGACACGGAATTCATGTTCAGGCCCAGCTCCTCTGGCCCCAGGCCCAGAGCAATGCCGACGAGCTGCGTCACGTAGAGCACCGGAATTCCTATCTTCTCGCTCCTTTTTTGCTCCAGCGACCTTTGCTTGGCGTCCAGCATGAAGTGGCAGAGCGGGCACACAGTCACTATAACCTCTGCCCCTGCTCTCTTTGCCTCTGACAAAATCATGAAGGCCGTATCCTCTGCAGCCTTCTCCTGGGGCATGAATATCGGCCCGCCACAGCAAAATGTCTTGAGACGGAAGTCCAGAGGCTCGGCATGAAGGGTTTTGAGCAGCCTCTCCAGGAGCATAGGGAACTCTGGGCTGTCCACCCCACGCGGTCGCGTCAGGAGGCAGCCGTAGTAGGGTGCGACCTTCAGGTCCTTGAGGGGTATCGATATCACATCGTCATCCTTCGCAAGGGTCTCCAATATGACATCAAGGGCGTGCCTGATCTCTGCCCCACCATATTTTTTGGTCAGGACTGCGTTCACCCTGGCCCTTGTCTCCGGCTCTTCCAGACGCTCGACAGCCGCTCGCAGGTTGCTATAGCAGATGGAGCATGGGGTCATGATGGCAAGGTCAGTTTGAGCCATGTTGCGAGCAGCCAGGCCAACTGCGACCAGCTCATTGGACACATGCGTAGCTCCGCAGCAGTTCCAGTCCTCAAGCTCCTCCAGCGCAATTCCCAGCGCCGAGCAGACCGCCCTGGTGGAAGCGTCCATCTCTCTTCCTGTCGATCTGGAAACGCAACCAGGATAGTAGGCCAGCCTCATTTGCCAAGCTCCTCCATGATCCTCTTCACCTCATCTCGTCCTTGGATCTTCTCCACTCCAAGGCCCAATTTTCCTTTAGGCATCAGCTCCAGGCCCATCTCCATTGACTGCACCATGCCCTGGGGATAGACCAGCAGGAACTCGCCTGTCAGAGGAAGTTCGGAGATCCTGCCATACTCCCTGATCTGCTTGGAAAAGATCTGCTCGTAGGCGGCATCCTTGGTCTTGATGCCCTCTTTTTCAGCCAGGTCTTTGCAGGCAGATACAACTGCTTTGGGACGGATGCCTCGCGGGCAGCGCACAGTGCAAAGGAGGCAGGATGTGCAAAGCCAGATAGTATCGTTCATCAGGGCCTCATCTCTCTTGCCCTCCAAGCAGAGCTTGATAAGCTTGCGAATGCTTGGATTCATGAGATGAGCAGTGGGACAGCTGGCAGAACATGTGCCGCACTGAATGCAGGTTTGTACCTCGCCTCCGGCCATCCGCAGGATGGTCTGCCTGAAGCCTTCATCAAGATCAAAAGACATCTTATTTCCCTCTCCTGGCAGCAGCATCTCCCTCGGACTTGTCCTTATGCAGTCGCTGCACGATCTTCTCTGCCGCCTGAACTGGCAACTCGCGCTCGAGGATCTGCCTCACCTTCGGCTTCTTGAGCACTGTCTCCAGGGGGCTCAGCGCTTCATCCACCATCTTCAAAAGCTCTGGATCAATCTCGATCTTCTCGGGTGCTGGCAGAGGCACCTTCTCGATTGCAGGTGGATAGACGGTCTTGCTCACATCTGGAATCTTTCGCTCGCCCGTCATTATGGTCGATATCGCTTCCTTCCATTCCTCTGCCCAAGGAGTATCCTTGACCTCGGTGTGCTGCACGCCTGACCTTTGCACGTCTATTGCAGACACTGGACAGGCAAGCTCGCAGGCCCCGCACAGGATGCATTGATCCTTTACTGGCGCCGCTTTTCCCCGCTCGTCCACGTACCAGCACTTGGCAGGACAGACGTTGAAGCATGCCTGGCAGCCCAATGGATCGCAGCGCACCAGGTTCTTCTCTATGAGCCTGATCTCGCCCTCGAAGGGCCTCTTCACATCCATGGCCTCGTATGGACAGACTTGGGCGCACCTGCCGCAGCCGATACACAGCTCCTTGTCAATCTCAATCTTGCCCTCGAACTTCAGTTCCTCTGCCAGCGGCTCGCCTTCCCCAAG
>JGI11944J13513_1002347_pt1 | contig 13360 bp, 13 predicted proteins | sample TerdegcoTASludge_FD_13513 | JGI IMG/M metagenome (IMG submission 13513) | reverse complement strand
TGATGGGGCACTCCCGCCATGGGAACCTTCTTCTCGCTGTCCCGGGCCGTGAGGGCGATGTCCAGGAGACGCGAAGCCTCCCGGGCGTCTTCGAAGAACATTTCGTAGAAATCTCCCATGCGGAAAAAAAGAAGGCAGTCGGGATAGGCTTTCTTCCAGGTGAAGTACTGTTCAAGCATGGGAGTCATGGCGATTCCCTGTTCCGGTTTCATCCGTTCCCGTCCCTCCGGCGGTCCAGGAAATCCTGCAGGAAAACGGCTGCGGCGACCTTGTCGACACGGGTCCTCCGTTTGCGGGCGTCCACGTTTCCTTCGAGCAGGATCTGGTGGGCCCGGGTCGTTGAAAAGCGTTCGTCGATGAACTCCACGGGGATCGGATCGATTTCGGCGGCGATCGTTTCCGCCATGCTGCGGATCCTGGCGGCCTCGGGGCCCTCCGCCCCGGTGGTGCGAAGCGGAAGCCCGACGACGACCAGGTCCACGGGGGCGGATTCTGCGATCAGGCGCTTGAGGCTTTCGAGCCAGGCGGAGTCGACTCGCCAGACGGCGATCCCCTGGGCAAAAAGACCCAGGGGATCGGTGATCGCCACGCCAATTCGAACCGTTCCGAGATCGAGTCCGATCAGGCGTCCCATCGAAGGTCCTAGGACTTCGCGAAAAGGTTCTCGACGATGCCCGCCACGGCATCGAGCGCCTCGGCGACCTTTTCCGGGCTCTTCCCGCCGGCCTGGGCCAGGTTGGGCCTTCCGCCCCCCGACCCGCCCACCAGGGGGGCGATGGAACCAACGAGACGTCCGGCGTGGAACCCGCCCGAAACGGCAAGTTCGTCGCCCATGGCCATGAGAGAGACTTTCCCCTCCCCCACCGAGGCGAAGACGATGACGGCTCCCTTCAGGCGGTTCTTGACGGAATCACCCAGTTGACGGAGGAGTTCCATGTCGACCCCCTCGAAATGTCCCGTAACCACCGAGAACTTCCCGACCTGCCTGGCGGAAGCCGCAAGGTCCGCTGCCCTGCAAAGCAGGGCTTTGAGTTTTGCGTCGGTGGCCTCGCGACGCGCAGCGGAAAGCTCGTCCAGCAGGGCACGCACCCTTTCTGGGAGATGCTCGGTCTCATGGACTCCAAGAGATTCCTTCAAGCGGTCAACGATCTCGTGGTCCGCTTTCTGTGAGAAGTAGGCAGGCCGCCCCGCCTGCGCGGTGATGCGCCGAAGGCCCGAGCCGATCCCCTCTTCCCGGAGGATCCGGAAAAGACCGATATCCCCGGTGAAATTGCAGTGGGTGCCTCCGCACAGTTCGGTCGAGAAACCGGGAACGCTCACGACGCGGACACGGCTTCCGTACTTTTCGCTGAACAGCGCCTTGGCTCCCATCTCCTTGGCCTTTTCCAGGTCGGTTTCGAGCGTCTCGAGGGGGATGTTGCGGAGAACCTGCTCGTTGACGATCCGTTCCACGCGGGCAAGCTCGTCGCGCGTCACCGCGGAGAAGTGCGTAAAGTCGAACCGGAGCGCCTCCGGGCCGACGAGAGATCCCGCCTGCCTCACGTGATCGCCGAGAACGTGGATCAGGGCTTCATGCAGAAGGTGCGTGGCGGTATGGTGCCTCCGGATGTCCCACCGTCGGTCCTCGTCCACGGCCGCGAGGACCGTGTCCCCTTTCCGGAGAAGGCCTTCTTCCACCCGGATCCGGATGACCGGGAGCTCTGCCGCCGGGCTGACCGTGTCCAGCACCCTCGCTTTCACGATCTCCGAGGACAAGGTTCCCGTGTCTCCGACCTGCCCGCCCTTTTCCGCGTAAAAGGGAGTCCGGTCCAGGACCGCCTCGGCCTCGTCACCCGCCTGCAGCTCCTCGACCGGCCGCCCGTCCTGGATGAGAGCCAGGACCGTCGCCTGTGCCCGCGTTTCGGCATAACCGACGAACGGGACCTGCCCGATGGTTTTCGCCAGCTCGGTATACACGTTCCCCGACAAGGACGCCGATGCCATCTTGCTGGAACTGCGGGCCCGCTCCCTCTGGTCCTCCATGGCCCGCTCGAAGCCTTTCCGGTCGAGCGTGAACGAGGCGTCCTGGCAGATCTCCTCCGTCAGCTCGATGGGGAAGCCGTACGTGTCGTACAGCTCGAAGGCCACCTCGCCGGGCAGGACCGTTTCCCCCCGGTCGGCGAGGCGCCGGAGTTCGCTTTCGATGAGGGCGGAGCCCTGTTCCAGCGTCCTACCGAACTTGGCCTCCTCGAAATCGATGACCTGCCGGATCGCGTTCTGCCTCTCGGGAATTTCCCGGTAATGGCTTCCCATGACCTCGATCACCGTGGGGAGCAACCCGGAAAGGAAGGGTTTCTGGAGGCCGAGCAGCCTCCCCCATCGCACGGCCCGGCGGAGGAGCCGCCTGAGGACGTATCCCCGCCCTTCGTTCGACGGGAGGATACCGTCCGCGATCATGAAGGAGATGGCCCTGATGTGGTCCGAAATGACCCGCACAGCCATGTCCCCTTTCGGGTTCGAGCCGTAGGCGTGGCCCGTCATCTCGCAGGCATGGCGGATGAGAGGAACGAAGAGATCCGTGTCGAAGTCCGTTCGAACGCCCTGGACGACCGAGGCAAGCCTTTCCAGCCCCATGCCGGTGTCGATGTTCTGCTTGGGGAGCGGGACCAGGTTGCCCGCCTCGTCCCGGTTGAACTGCATGAAGACCAGGTTCCAGATTTCCAGGTAGCGATCGCAGCTGCAGCCCACCTTGCAATCCGGTTTTCCGCAGGAGAACGAGGGCCCCTGGTCGTAGATGAGCTCGGAGCAAGGACCGCAGGGGCCGACCGGCCCGACCGCCCAGAAGTTGTCCTCTTCTCCCATGCGGACGATCCGTTCCTCGGGAAGCCCCACGGTCCGGTGCCAGATTTCGAAGGCCTCGTCGTCGTCGAGGTAGATCGTGGCCGTAAGGCGGTCAGGGTCGAGACCGATCCTTTCGGTGACGAACTCCCAGGCCCATGGGATGGCTTCCTTCTTGAAATAGTCCCCGAAACTGAAGTTCCCGAGCATTTCGAAGAAAGTATGATGGCGTGCGGTTCGACCGACGTTCTCGATGTCGTTTGTCCGGACGCATTTCTGGGACGTGGTGGCCCGCTTGACTGGAGGCACCTTCATCCCGAGGAAGTACGGTTTGAAGGGCACCATGCCTGCGATGGTGAACATGATGGAAGGGTCTTCGGGAACGAGGGAAAAGCTCGGGAAGCGCCGATGGCCCTTCTCCTCGAAGAATCCGAGAAAACTTTCCCTCAGTTGGTTTCCGCTCCTGAACTGCATCTGGATCGCCTCCTGCGGCGCAGTTTGTCTTCCAGCCACTCTGCCCGGAAATTATAGCTCCCCCGTCAGCCCTGCAACAACTCTTTCCGGCATGCAGCCGCCTTTTCGAGGATCGTTTCCCTTTCCAGCGTCAAGTGAACTCCATCCCGGTACAGCCATTTCCCCGCCACTACCGTCCCGGTCACATCTGCCGATGAGCCCGAATAAACGAGGCTGGCAGAAAGGGTTTCGGGCGTTGCCCCGACATACTGGGGTTTGTCCAGGTCGACCAGCACGAGGTCGGCCTGCCAACCTGGCTTCAGGAGCCCGACGTTTTCCAGGCCCAGGGCCCTTGCCCCGTCGAGCGTGGCCATCCGCAGGACCTCCGAGGCGAGGACGATGCTGGGATCCCTTCGGATCCCCTTGTGAAGGAGGGAACAGGTCCGCATTTCGTCCCAGACATCCAGGCGGTTGTTGCTGGCGGCTCCGTCCGTTCCCAGGGCCACCCGAACGTTCTTTTCGAGGAAGGCGGGAACAGGGGCGACCCCGCTACCGAGCTTCAGGTTGCTATTCGGGTTGTGCACGATGGATAAACGACTGTTCGCCAAGTCCCGGAGGCGGTCTTCCGGGAACCAGACCCCGTGTGCCAGGAGGGCGAACGGGACCTCGTGGAGCCCGACCTCTTCCAGCAGGTCGACGGGGTCCTTCCGGAGCTCCTCGCGGATGTAGCGGGCTTCCCATTCCGTTTCCAGCCAGTGGGTGTGCACTCCGACGCCGAACTCCCCGGCGGTCTGCGAAATCTCTCGAAAAGCCGCCGGAGGAACGGTGTAAATGGCGTGGGGTCCCAGCTGGATCGTCACGAGCCCGTTGGGGTCGTGGTAACGCCGGATGAGGTCCACGCCTTCCTGGATCTTCGCCTCGTCCGCTCCCACGAGGCCCCTCGAGAGAGCGCACCTCATCCCGGCCATCAGCGCCGCTTCGGCGACCTGGTCCATGAAAAAGTACATGTCCGCGAAACAGGTGACTCCCGCAGAAACCATCTCGAGCAGGGCGAGGCGGGTTCCCCAGAAGACATGTTCGGGGGTAAGGCGGGCCTCGACCGGCCAAATCCGTTGCTGGAGCCACTCCATGAGGGGAGCTTCCTCTCCCAGTCCCCTGAGGAGTGTCATGGCAGCGTGGGCATGGGCGTTCACGAAGCCGGGGAGCACCGCCGTTTTTCCCTTGCCGTCGATATCTGCGGGCCCTTCCGCGCTCCGCGGGGGCAGGATCGCACCGATGACGCTGCCCGAGACCACGATGTCGCAGGATCGGGCGGATTCCATCGAGCTGTCCAGCAGCAGGACGTCCCTCAGCAGCACCTCGATCACTCCTTCCAGCTTGCCATGTAGGCTCTCTGTTCGTCCGTCAGGGGTTCCAGGCTGATTCCGAGGGATTCGAGCTTCAGCTCGGAGACCGAACGGTCCAGTTCGTCCGGGACCGTGAGCACCTTGGAAGGCAGCGACGGGGTGTTGAGGACGTAAAGGCTCGAAAGCAGCTGGAGCGCGAAGCTCAGGTCCATGATCTCGATCGGGTGCCCGTCCGCGGCCGCCAGGTTGACCAGCCTTCCCTCCGCCAAGAGGTGAAGCCGCTTCCCGCCTCTCAGGGTGTAGGTCTGGACGTTGACCCGGGTGTCGTCCCGGCGAACGGAGAGCTCCTCGAGGGCCGGAAGGTCGATCTCCACGTTGAAGTGCCCGGCGTTTGCGAGGATCGCGCCGTCCTTCATCCGCTCGAGGTGCTCCCTACGGATGACCCGGATGTTTCCGGTGGCAGTGACGAAGAAATCGCCGATCGGGGCGGCCTCCTCCATGGACCGGACGTCGCGGCCGTCCATCAGGGCCTCCAGGGCCCGGTGAGGATCCGCCTCCACCACCGTGACCCGGGCTCCCAAGCCGGCGGCCCGTGTCGCGATTCCCCGGCCGCACCACCCGTAGCCTGCCACCACGAAGGATTTTCCCGCCAGCAGGCCGTTCGTCGTCCGCATCAGCCCGTCCATGACGGACTGTCCCGTGCCGTACCGGTTGTCAAAGAGGAATTTGCTGTAGGCATCGTTGACGGCGACCATCGGAAAGCGGAGGATTCCCTGCCTCTCCATCGCCTTCAGGCGCTTGATCCCGGTCGTCGTTTCCTCGCAGCCACCAAGGATCCCTTCCGCGATTTCCGGCATCCTTTCGTGGACCAGTGCGACGAGATCGGCCCCGTCGTCGATCAGGATGTTCGGCCGGAGGGAAAGAACGGCCTCCAGGTTTTCGCGGTATTCGGAAGAACTCATGCCCCTTCGGCTGAAGACCGCTACTCCTTCCTCCACCAGGGCGGCGCAGACGTCGTCCTGGGTGGAAAGGGGGTTGCTCCCCGCAGCCGAAACGGATGCCCCGAGCTCCTTCAGCACTTTCAGGAGGCAGGCGGTCTTGGCCTCGAGGTGGAGACAGGTCCCGATCGACACGCCGGAAAACGGTCGGCTGGCCCGGTATTTCTCGTGAACCAGGCGAAGCACGGGCATGGAAGACCAGGCCCAGGCGATTTTCCGGTGTCCTTCGGCGGCGAGTTCAGGATGGGCGATTCGGCTTTCCGGCATGGTCGGTCACTCCTTTTGCGGTGGACTGTTCAATCGAACAGCTGGCGGATTTTGCCTTCAAACGGAGGAGCGATGACCCCCCGCTCGGTGATGATGGCGGTGATGAGCTTCGCGGGGGTCACGTCGAAGGCGGGGTTCCAGGCCTTGACGCCTTCAGGGGCGCACCGTTTCCCCTGGAAGAAGAAAATTTCCGAGGGCGGGCGTTCTTCGATGGGGATTTCCTCTCCCGTGGCGATCGAGGGATCCAGCGTGCTGGTCGGGGCCGCGACATAAAACGGGACCTGGCGGGAGGCAGCCAGGATCGCGAGGGAGCGCGTCCCGATCTTGTTGGCCGTGTCGCCGTTTGCAGCGATCCGGTCCGCACCGACAATGACCGCGTCGACGCCGAAGAACGACATGGCAGGCTCGGCCATGGAGTCGCAGATGACGGTGACGTCGAATCCCTCGGCGGCAAGTTCCCAGGCCGTCAACCGCGCACCCTGGAGAACCGGCCGGGTTTCGTCGGCGATCACGCGGACCGTCTTCCCGGCTTCGCGTGCCGCCCGGACGATGCCGAGCGCGGTACCGTACCCTCCTGTCGCCAGGGCACCCGCGTTGCAATGCGTCAGCACCGTGCAGGATTGGGGCAGGAGGACCTGCCCGTGGAGGCCGATGGCACGATTGACCCGGATGTCCTCCTGGTGGATCGCCACGGCCTCCTGCAGGAGGAAGTCCTCCAGGGAAGCACAGTCCCGGTTCCCGCCCTGGAAACGTTGAAGTGCGCTTTCCATCCGGTTCAATGCCCAGAAAAGGTTTACCGCGGTCGGCCTCGTTTTGGAAAGGCGGTCGATTGCCTCCCGCGCCCCTTCGATCCCGAGGGAGGAAGCCAGGGCGACCCCGTAGGCTGCTGCGATTCCGATCGCGGGGGCACCCCGGACTGCGAGGGTCTCGATGGCGAGCGCCACGTCTTCCGCAGTTCGGCATTCGAGAAAACGGACGGATTCAGGCAAGGCCCTCTGGTCCAGTAGGACCAGCTTCCCCTGCCGCCATTCGACGGGTTGTACGTTCATCTGCATCCTCCCTGATCGTAGCTTTCCGATTCCTCCACCCGGACGCCCAGGCGGCCGTCCGGGAAGACCAGGCGCAGGCGGTCGCCCGTTTCTACGGAACGGGCGGACACGACCGGACGCCCTTCCGGGGTTTCGCAGGAGATGTATCCGCGCGATAGGACGCGAACCGGCGAAAGAGCTTCCAGGGCGGACACCAGAGAGGCGAGGCGATGCGTTTCCAGGTCGATGCGGGACAGGATGGACCTCCCCAGGAATTCGCCTAAATTTTCCAGACCGGTTTCGGTTTCGGCGAGCCTGCGTTCCGCAACCGAGGCAAGGCGGTCCCGCAGCTTCTCCGCCAACCAGGCGCCCTCCTCGATCCGCCTTGATACCGCCGCGGCGGCATGGCGCCGGAGGGAAGCGAGGTCGGACGAGACGGCGCGCCTGTCGGGGAAGACCTTTTCGGCTGCAGCGGAGGGAGTCGGGGCCGCCGCGTCCGCGGCGAGGTCCGAAAACGTCTGGTCGATCTCGTGTCCCAGGCCCGTGACGACTGGAATCGGACAGGAACGGACCGCCCTGACGACCCGTTCGTCGTCGAACGCGTTGAGATCGTCACGGCTTCCACCGCCCCGAACAAGAAGCGCCACGTCGGCCTTCGGCAGCTTTCCCGCACGGGCAAAGGCTTTCAGGATTTGTGAGACGGCGTCTTCCCCCTGGACGTTGCAGGGAATGACCGTGATCGAGCAGGCGGGAAAGCGGCTGCGGGAGACGCGGAGGACGTCCCGGACGGCAGCTCCCGTCGGGGACGTCAAAACGAGCGCCGACTCCGGGTACCGCGGAAGGGGCCGTTTGTTTCGCGGGTCGAAGAGGCCTTCTTCCTGCAGCCTGCGGCGAAGTTCTTCCCTGGCCCGGGCCTGGGCCCCCTGGCCCGCGGGGAGCAGGCGGCGCGCGTAGAGTTGGTAGGCGCCACGGGCGAGGTAAACCGAAACGGATCCCTCCACCACGACGAGATCCCCGGTTCGAGGCCACTCGGGAAGCGACTCCGCATGGCTCCTGAACATGACGCAGGCAAGACGGGATTCCTTCCCCACGAGGGTGAAGTAGGCATGCCCTGTCTTATGGACCTTGAAGTCCAGGATTTCTCCCGTTACGGCGAGGTTCTCGAGGACGGGATCCGACTGGATGACGAGCTGTACCCTCTGGTTCAGCTCGTCAACGGTCAGGTTGGGGAGAGCCCTCGGCATCCTGGTGTGCGGTCCCGGATTCCAGCGCCCGGACGATCCTTCCGAGCACACCGTTGACGAAACGCCCGGAATCCTCGGTTCCAAAGGATTTGGCCAGCTCGACCGCCTCGGAGATCGCAACCGGCAGCGGGGAACAGCGGGCGATGATCCCTTCGTAGAGGGCCAGCCGGACGGCGGCCCGGTCCACGGCCACCATCCGCTCCGGGCGCCACCCCACGAGATTCCTGAGAATCAGAAGGTCGATTTCCCGCTCGTTTTCCACGACCCCGAAGGCAAGCCTGCGGGCGAAGTCGATGACGACCGCCTCCTCGTTTTCGAGGGGGAAAAGCTCGAACGCTTCCTGGATGTCCTGGTCACGCCTGAGGTCGATCGATGTCAGCAGTTGAAGTGCGATTTCCCTTGAACGGTGGCGCCGCTGCGGCATGAATTCCTTTTCCAAGCTCCGGTCACTCCTCGAAATTGTCCAGGAAGGACGCCAGGCGTTCGCGTCCGGCCGTCGTGAGAAAGAGCCAGGCGATACCGAAGGCCGCGAACCCGAAGAAGAGGACCCAGAAAAGTCCCGAAAGCCCCAGGTTGAAGACCGCTACCAGCGTTCCCACCGCGACTCCCCAGAAGGCGGGGGACCGGAGCAGGGGGTGCCGGTTGTTCCGCTCCGCGGCTTCCGGGCTTTCCGCCACGAGCGAAACCGCAACGTCCAGTCCAAGGGGTGCGAGCGTTTCGGCAATGGGTTTTCGTAGTGCCTCGGAATCGGGCTCACCCGTTTCGGAAGGGATGGCAACGTAGACGTTCAGGAGATCACGGTCGCCGAAAAGCTGGATGGAACGGCAGTTCGCCCCGTCCGGCAGGCACGGTTCGATTGCCGCCTTCAAGGCGGCTTCGTCGATCCAGAGCTTTCCCTGGGGTCCGGATTTCCAGAAAAGGATCATCGGCTGTCACTCCCTCGAAAAGGAAGGGTCGGTTCAGGGCCGACCCCGTGGTCAAACGCGGAACCGGTTCCGCTCAATGGGACTCGCCGGCAGGTTCCCGGTCCTCCTGTCCCTGCTCTCTCGCCCTGGGCTCGCCGAAGTCGATCCCCTGGATCGTCACGTTTACCTCCTTGACGGCGTAGCCCGTGTAGCGCTCGATATGGTCCTTCACGGACTCCTGGACGTCCCACGAAACGTCCGGGAGGCGGAGCCCGTATTTGACGATGATGTAGGTGTCGACCTGGACGACCGGCGGATTACCCTCCGATACCGATATCCGGACACCGGAACTTCCTTTCCTGCCGAGTCGGAGGTTGGCCACGATCCCGGCGCTTGCGGGCCGAACCCCCTCCACGCTGAGCAGCGCCTGCGTGGCAAGCGCCCCGATGACGTCCTCGGAAATTCGGATTTCTCCCTTCGGGGCAGGAACCTCCCGCTCCATTTCGGGGAGAGGATCCTGATCGATTCTCTCCAGGTTCTCCTCCATCGCGGGTCTCCTTTCCGGGGCCGGGCTCAGTCTTCCTTGCGCTCGAATGTTTCGGCGCACTTCGGACACTGCACCGGTTCCCCCTCTTCATACAGTTCCGGCTGGTAGTAGAACCGGTGACCGCACTTGGGGCACACGGCAGACTGGTAGACGGTCTCGAAATCCTCCTCGTCTTCCTCCTCCGGTTCTTCTTCCATCATCTCGCCTTCCAGTTCGTAAACGCTCTTTTCAAGCTCTTCCATGTCGTCTTCGAGGGATTCGCAGAATTCGTTGAGTTCCTGGACCATCTCCGCCTGCTCCCGGAGTTCGTCCCTGTTCGTTTCGACCTCTTCCGCCAGGGCGTCGAGGGCATCGACGATGGCCGCATAGATCCTGGCCTGGGTTTCGTCCTGGGGACGAAGTCCGTCCAGCAGGCCTTTCAAATACGCGATCCTCTCCTTGGATTCCACGACATCCACTCTCCTTTCGGGTTTACTTCTTCGCGCGTTCGATGTACTCCCCCGTGCGCGTGTCCACGATGATGACCTCGTCCTGCTCTATGAACATCGGGACGGTGACGACGGCTCCAGTCTCGAGGGTCGCCGGTTTCCCGGAACCCGTCACGGTGTCGCCCTTGAAGCCCGGGGCCGTGCTGACCACCTTCAGCTCGACGCTGTTGGGCAACTCGATCCCCATGATCCGTCCCTCGAACAATTCAAGGTTCACCTCCAGGTTTTCCTTCAGGTACTTCACGCTGTCCCCGAGAGTGTCTTTCGGGATGTAAACCTGGTCGTAGCTGGTCAAGTCCATGAAAACGTAGTTCTCGCCTTCCCGGTAGAGGTATTGGGCTGCGGTTTCGTCGAAAACGACCCTCTCGAAACGTTCACCGGACTTGAACGATTGCTCGATGATCGCACCGCTTTCCAGGTTCCGCATTTTGGTGCGGATGATCGCTCCGCCCCGTCCCATCTTGTGGTGCTGGCATTCCACGATCTGCCAGATGCCGTTTTCCCACTTGATCTTGATTCCCGGCCGGAAATCACTGGTGTCCACTACTTGAGCCATATGAATCCAATCCTCCCGAATTCTCGAATTCCGTGTGCAGGATTCCTGCCACCAAGCCTATGAAGTTTATCCCATCCAGTGCCGGTCTGACAAGAAAAACGGAAGGGGGCGGGTCCCGAGGGGGACGCCCCCTTCCAGCGGATCAAAGCCTGTTTCCGCGCTACCTGAGGGTGCCGACTTCGATGGCGCTCTCTGGGACGTCGAGCAGCTCGGGCACCAGGACGACGACAACCTGCGTCTTCTCGTTTTTCTTCGTCTTTGACTTGAAGAGCTCGCCGATCAGGGGGATGTCGGAAAGAACAGGGACCCGGTTGATCGTCGTGGACTTGTCGGTCCCGAAGAGGCCTCCCACCACGAAGGGTTCGCCGTTTCGGACCCGGACCGAGGTCTGGACTTCCCGCTTTGCGGTCTGGGGAACTCTTTCCCCCTGGCCCCCGGCGAGGTACTGCGTGATGGTCCCGGTGGAAACCTTGATTTCCAGGTTGATCACGTCATTGCGCCCGATGATTGGGGTGAACTCGAGGATCGGCCCCACTTCCTCGTCCGAGTAGGTCGGATTTCCGGCATCGTCGCGGGCGGAGATGTACTTCACGTTTTCCGTGATCTTGATCGTCGCCTTCTTGCCCTCGGTGGTGATGACCGAAGGGCTGGCCAGGACGTGACCCTTGACGTCCCCCTGGGTCCAAGTGGCAATTTGTGCGTCGATCGCCTTCAGCGTGCTGCGGGCCAGGCCGCTCAGGTCCGTGGCGAAGGGCGTCGGGGAGGTGACCCCCGAGGGGATCTGGTTCGGGTAGTTTGCGTCCGCGTATCCCCCGGAGAAGCTGCCCTTGCTGTAGCTCAGCCACCAGTTGTTGTAAATCGCGTCGAGCATGGCCTCGAATTCCCTGGATGCCGTGTCCTTCAGCTCGATGATGCGGGCGTTGATCATGATCTGCCGCCCGGGGTGGTCGACCCGCTCCAGGATCTTCCGGACCTCTTCCTGCTGCGCGGCCGTTCCCGTCACGTACAGGGTCCTCATGCGCTCGTCCACCACGATCTTGTTCACGCCGGCCAGGTTCTGGAGGATCCCCGGGATCTGTTTCGGATCCGCGTAAGCGATGTGATAGGTCTGGGTCTTTTCCATCCCCGTGGTCTTCGCGAGCGATTCGGGTTTGCCGACGATCATCGTGCGGCCCATCATGGTGTACGACAGCTCGTGCATCCGCATGAGGTAAGAGAAGGCTTCCCGAAGCGGAACGTCCTTGAGGCTCAAGGTCACGTTCGTGTCGGGTACCGAGGAATCAACGACGAGGTTGAGGTTCATCATGTTGCCCAGCATGCGGAAGATGTCCTTGATGTTGACGTCACGCAGTTCCAGGGTCACTTTCGTGTCCTTTGCCAGCGGGTCCGCCTGCACCGGTTTCAAGGCCGGCTTCGGCAGCGGCGCGGGGGCCTGGGCTTCCGCTTCCGCCTCGAACGTCAGCAGGTACCGGCTTGCGGGGGCGACACCTTCGGAAGCCTTCAGCTTCATCGGCTTGTTCGTGAGGAAGGAAACGAAGACGTCCCCGCTGACGGCCCTGATCTCCACGGACTTCATCAAGGGATAGATGACCCCGATCGTCTGGTTCGGGGACAGGGCCGAGGTTCCAGCGAAGCGGAAGTCGATGTGGTTCGCGGCGGATTTGACCAGCTCCGGCAGCGGGAGGTTGCGGCCGGTGACCTCGGCCTGGATTCGGGTCGAGCCGGACTGCCGCACCGAAACCGATTCGATCAGCGGGGCCTTCTCGGCTTCCGGGAGGGCTTCGGCGGGATCGGCAGCGCACGCCGTTCCGGCCAGTGCCAGCGCCAGGAACACGCTCAAGATGGCAAGGCCTGTCCATTTTCTGCAGAGTTCCGTCATCAGAATCCCCCCAGTAGTGAAGTAGCCAAGGTTTCCTGTCGCTTGCCGTTCCACAGGAAGACCAGTTTTTGTGGATTGATCGATACGATCTTTCCCCGCTTGCCCGAGAAGGTGTAGCCGGGCTTGACGATCAGGTTCTGCCCGATCCCGTCGATGTCGACGACTGCAACGGCCGCGTTGCCGAGGACCATGACGGCCTTCACGAGGATGTTCGGAGGCGGAACTTCGATCGGCAACGGCACGCCGGGTTTCGGAGTCCCCGCCACGGAGACCGCAAGCGAGGGCGGTTCCGCGAAGGGACTTCGCCCCGCGGCCTGGGCCAGTGAAGCGAGCTGGGTGCTGCCTGAACGGATCAGGGCCTGGTTGCGGTAAGACCGGACAAGTGCGTCCAATTTCGCGATCTCTTCCGATTGGGCCGGGACGCTGTCCGAAAAGGCAGGCGGGTTCGATTGCCCCAGCAACGCCAGCTGTCTGAAGAGGAAGAGGGACCACAGGAGGCCGACGACGATGAGGATTCCGATCAGAAGACGGAAAACGCGGAACACCCCTTCCCCGTACACGAGTTCTTCCCAGAGTTCGCGAGCGCTTTCCGCCCATCCCTGGCTGTCGTCCATCGCTATTTCCCCCCTTCCTGGTCCGCCTTGATTTTCGAAACGATGACGGCCTTCGCGGAAACTCCGGCCGGGGCGTCAGGCTTCGATTCCGTACGGATGGACAGTGTCGAGAGACGCATCGGCTGCATTCCGTTCCTCCAATCCGCCATCGTCCGCAGCACGGAGAAGTAGTTTCCCCTGAAAGAGATTTCCGTCGTGGCGGTCAGGGTCGCGGGGTC
>JGI11944J13513_1001905_pt1 | contig 13371 bp, 8 predicted proteins | sample TerdegcoTASludge_FD_13513 | JGI IMG/M metagenome (IMG submission 13513) | reverse complement strand
TNNNNTTNNNANAATTCGAAAATTTTCATTTGGGAATCCGCGACGTATAAATTCATCTAATGTACTTTGAGAAACCACAGCAAATGGAGTTGATTTATAAACTTTATTGACTAAGTACTCTGCAAGAAGTACATACAAGCCCTTGATTAAACCAGCTTCCACAATTATACTTTTTCCAAAAAAATGGTGGCTAATTGCAAGAAGAGGATGCTTTACAAATTTTGGAGTATAAAATGGAATTTTATTAATGTCATCTACTACAATATCTATTTTCTCAGTTTTTACAAAATTTCGATATAATTTCGGAACAAAATAATTGAAAGTATTTCGATTCCCATAACGCAAAACTCGAATTCCATCAATAATTTCCTCATCAGAAAGTCCCGATGATTTGCAACAGATTAATGTTACATTATGCCCCATTTTAACAATACGTTTAAATATTTCATGCAAATGAACCTCTGCCCCACCGCCGAAGGGATTTTTAATATCCTGCCAATTGAAAATCAGTATATTCATAAATTTGGTATAAAATTTTTGAAAAATAAATAATAAATATTATATTTATCAAAAGGTATTGAAAAATAGGGAGAAATGATGAATTTAGATACTATGCATAATTTTAAACGGCGAATAATATTATTCAGTTGGTCAATATTAATAATCTGTATGATAGCAACATTGAATTCCTGCACAATGCCTCAAAGTATAAATGGAAAAAATAATGATTATAAAAAATTACAAAATTACAAACTTAATAATGAAATAAGCAATTCAAAAAGCATTCAAAAATCAAATAAGACACTCGATACTATAAATTTAAAATCAGATGAAAATGAATCCATCGAAACAACTTCTTCAGAAATACGAATACCAACATTACGGGAGCAAATCAATGCATTAAGCAACCGTCAGGATGAAATTGATAAAAAAATCGAAACATTAGCATATCAAATAAATCAATTGGAAGTAGAAATACAAAATTTGAAGCAAAATAAAACAAATCACAATTCACAAATGACGATTATCACAGGGGAAGAGCAAAAAAATAATCAAATCAATATAGAAAATAAATTATTATCAGATGAAAGCGTTGCACAATTAAAGCCAAATTGTAAGAAGAATATAGCAATTAAATCAAATGATAATACAATAAATGTTAGACAAGCACAACATAAAACAAATAGAAATAAATCGAAATTGGCAAATGACAAACCAACAAATGAACCACAAGCATTGACAAATTATACGGATGATTCAAATCAAGCTGACATTTATATAAATCAAAAGAATTTTTCTGAAGCAGAGAAAATACTTATATCACAATTAAACAAAGAGCCAAAATCTCCAAATTCTGATTCAATAAAAATCAAACTTGCCCGATGTTATTTAGAAAATGGCGATACTCAAAAAGCAAAAGCTATTTATGAAAATATTCTTAGAACATCTCCAAAAAGCGAATATTCACCTATTGCCAAAAAAATGCTACAACAATTATAAAATTTAAAATAAAACTTTTCGTTTATAAAAAAAATTATAAATTTTTTTATTTATTATATAATATTAGATATTTTTTTATAATTTTGCATTTTGGAACAATAGTTAAAAACTTAAGAAACTAAGAATTTTTTAAACGAAATAAAGGAATAATCTATGGCAAACAGAAGTTTAAACAGAGCAACCTTATTAGGTAATGTAGGAAACACTCCCGAGCTGCGTTCAACACCGCAAGGAGTTCCAGTAACAAGTATTCGTTTAGCAACTCATAGCCTTGTTAAGGATCGTGATGGAAGAATCTCCGATGTTACCGAATGGCACAATGTGGTTTTTTGGAGAGATTTAGCAAATAAAGCTGTAAATCTTCTCAAAAAATCTACTCGAATCTACGTAGAGGGTCCATTGAAAACCCGTAAATACGAAAAAGACGGAAATTTACGTGCTGTCACGGAAATTGTAGCCGATATGCTTATAGTTCTTGATAATCGCAAGCAGCCCGACGAAGAAGAAAGCGAAGAAGAAAATGAATAAAATTTGACAGTTTTATTACATCCTTAATCTTTTGAATATATCATTTTTAATTCTTAAGATTAAGGATTTTTTATTCCTCTTTCATCGAAGTCGGTGAATTAATATTAATTACTTTTTTTTCTGCACTTTGCAAAAATTCTCTGCATTCATTAATCAATTTAATGCCTTCTTCATAAATTTGAATTTGTTTTTCAAGGCTTTCAGTTCCTGAATTTAAAATTGAGACAATTTCTTCAACACGAGCTAATTTTTCTTCAAATGTCATATTTTATATTAATTTATTTTCTATTGATATTATTTTTGTTTTAAATTTGTCATTCTTGCGAATGACTTCCAATTCTTTATTTTTATCAGGTGTTTTATTTACATCAAGTAATTTTCCATTTTGACTTAGCATTGCAAATCCACGATTTAAAGGTGAAAGAGGATGAAGATTATCGAGGGAAAATTCCAGATGATTTATTTTCTGCCGCATTGTTTCCAATCTATTTGTAATATTTCTTTCAAGATGTGTTTGTTGGTCGTCTAACCTTTGATTTAAATAATGCAATTTATCCAAAATTCGCTTATAGAAGCTAAATTCATAAATATCATTAATTCTCTGCATTGTGCTATTCAATCTTTGAGAAATAATTTGTGTTAATTGATTTTTTGTAGAAACAAGATAATTCTCAAGATCATTGATAGGAGTAGCAGTCACAATTTCCGCCGCTGCGGTTGGAGTTGCCGCTCTTAGGTCAGCCACAAAATCGGCAATTGTAAAATCAGTTTCATGACCCACAGCTGAAATTATAGGAATTTGAGAATTAAGTATTGCATCGGCAACAATTCGAGTATTAAATGACCACAAATCCTCAATTGAGCCACCTCCCCTGCCAATGATGATAACATCAATAGGAAAATTATTGAGCTCTCTAATCGCATTTACAATATCTTGTGCGGCATTATCGCCTTGCACAATTGTGGGACGAAAATAAATCACAGCATTTGGAAAACGTCGATGGATTGTTGTTATCATATCTTGGATTGCCGCACCTGTTGGGGAAGTCGCAATTCCAATCTTAAAATTTATGGGTTTAATTTGCCGCTTTCTTGCTTGGTCAAAATATCCAAGCTCAGCTAATTCTGCTTTCAATTTCTCAAAAGCAATATATAATGCTCCTCTGCCTTCGGGATAAATTTCAGATACTTCAATTTGATAACGACCTTGAGGTGGATAAACTGTAAGAGAACCTCGTATTACAACTTTCATTCCATCTTGCAGTGCTATATTAATATTATTACTTCGCCATATAACGCAGGAAATTTGAGCAAATTCATCTTTCAATGCAAAATAATGATGACCCGATTGATGCTTTTTATAATTAGAAATTTCACCAACTACATAGACATTGAAAAATTTTGATTCAAGTAAATACTTAATACTTTCAGTAAGCTCGGAAACTTTTATTGGGGTATTTTCATTCATAATCACTTCATGGGCGATTTGGGAAATAATTACCTTTGCAAAATCCCTCTAAGTGGTTCATTACATTTTGGAATTTTACTTTAAAATGCTTATTAATATTTGTTTTAGTATAATATTCAATTCTTGCTGTGCTATCCTTTGTAAATCTTGCAGAAGGAGTAATAAAATAGTGCTTATTCATCGTATCATAAGATATTGATAAATTCAATTGCACTCGTTCCCCGTTTATTGATGTATCAGATATTGCAACGATATGATTTCGATTTTCATCAAGATTAATGATTTCAAAACCTCCATTTTGAATTACAGCTGGAACTCCAGAAAAAAATTGAGTTTTTGGCAAAACGCAAGAATATTCTATTCTCTGTGGTTTTGTCTCAAAAGAATTGCAAGATATAAAAATTAACAGGAAACTAAAAGCAAATATCTTTTTCATTATTATCATAATTAAGAACAGCAAATTAATAAAAATATAGAAAATAAAAAGGGGCAGTATTAAGCCGCCCCTTTGTCTTGTGCTATCTGCGAATTAATGTATTTTATATTATCGCATTATTGTAAAGTTTCTTGTTACAATTTGTTCGCCTGATTTTAAGGCTAATGTGTAAGTTCCTGCTGGTAATGTGCTGACATCAATACTTAGTTCTTGATTAATTCCTGAATTCGAGATTGACTGACGAATCAATTCTCTTCCATTTAGGTCATAAACAATCATAATAGCATTACCATCGGATAAGCTCACCTGCACATTCACTTGTCCTTGCACAGGATTTGGAGAAACTTCGCTCATCCAAAGATTTGCATTGCCCTTATCAATTCTTACTGTCTTTTCATCGCTATATTTCATTGCACCATCTTTATCAACCATTTTTAGTCTATAGACATATTCACCACCATACTTCACATTCCTATCATATACAGGGCCATAATGAACTTCATTAATCGACTCTCCTGTTGCTTTGACTTTTTCTAATGTTGCATATTCAGTGCTTATACCATTTTTAACTTCGCGTTTTTCAACTTCAAAATATGAACTACCTTTCTCGCTTCCCGTTATCCATCTGACTTCCACTCTATTGCCTACAGGTTCCGCATCGAAGGAGAGCAATTCAATTGGAACAACATTTCCACCATATTCATTAAGATAATCAACGGTTGCGCGCAATAAATTATTTAAACTTGCAAAATGACGCCAATCAACGCCAAATAGCACTGAATTGTAGCCTAAAGTTGAAGTTGCAATCCCCATAATACGTTCGCTATTTGGTGCATTTGGATCTGCATAAGATCCTAATGATTCATAAATATATGCAATCTGAGAATATCCTGTCGAAGCTTGAACCAAATTGAGTAATCCTGGATATGGATCTTTATCATTTGTATAGCCCGTCTTTTGAATTGTTTCTTCAAGGTTTCGAGAAATTGCAACACCCTTAACAAGCTTTTGGTCATAACTTACACCTTGTCCCATTGGGTTAGATGGAGATTTGTCGCTTGCTCTCAAATAATCTGATAATAATGTTCCTACATCAGTTGAATTATGCATTCTAATTAATTCTTGGCTTGCGACAACTATATTTTTCTTTTCATTGCTCTTTCCAGCATCTAAAAAGTTAATCAGTGAATTCAGATGACCTGGAGTATACATATAGCTTTCAGCGGCATATTCTGCATCACCTTCTGTCCAGAATAATGTACGGTAAGGTGTATAATTAACTGCTCTTGGTTCCCAAGCACTTCTATTGAAATAATCATAATCTTGACGATTCTCTGTCAAATTTTTCTCAAAACCAATTGAAAGCAATCCATTTTGCAAAGCGGTGTAATTTAATCTTGTAGCAATATCATTCACATTTGGATTGGAAGGCATTGCTGATAAATCGCTTGGGCTACTCACAATAGCTTTATATCCCGCTTTTTGAATAAAGAATCGGACATCTTTAGTAGCTTGATTATTTGCATTGTTTAAATCATTATCTAAAGTTACTGTTATTCTATAAACAGGTGTGACATTTTCTTTCATACATTCAAAAGATGCGGGAACTGTATACCCCATTCCTTCTTGATTGAGTTCATAGTACGTTTTTGGAACAAATTCATCACCAACTCCATCAGCAAGGGTCAATGGAATATCTTGTCTTTCATAAGGAAGAATACGTGAAATATTAGCTGAACTTTGCAGATAAGGTTGCCAATTACCATCAGGAGTTTGCAATTGAATATTTACATTTATTGGGCTATTGACAACTACTGAGCCACCTCCATTAAATATTCGCGTTACAACTTCCACTGGTGCCGCTGTCATTATATATTCTGCTTCACTATATTGTAATGGAGTAGTTTCACGATAACTTCCCGGAGAGATTATGAGATCAGCTTCCAAATCCCTTAGATATGGGATACCGTTAAATTCGCATGCTCCAATATCATAAGCAAAACCACCATCACCACGTATATTTCCTGCTATATCAGTTGTATAATCAGAAAGATTTTTACCACGATTATTTAGTATCGACCCTGTTGGATATGGATTGTTCTTGATACGCATATATGTTGGTAAATTCGTTGTTGTAAAGTAATCATTTGTAAAGTTCACATTCTCGAAAGAATTCTTATCCTCACCTGTCCACATTTGCCATTGCTCCAAATCTCTGAATTCATTATGATAACCCGCATATACATAATTAGTAGTGCGGGTAGTGCCACCAATTTGATAGAAGCGATAAGTTGACCAATTTGTTTTATCAGGAATCCAGAACACATTATAGTCTGAACGTAATCCTGCATCAGATGGATAAATTCCATTATAAACAATCGCTGCATCAAATAATGATTGGTTCTTAGAAATTGAAGGATCAGTAAGTGCAATAGCATTATTGTAAATTCTTCCTCTCAGAACATCAAATAATCCGATTCCTGCTTGATTTCCAGTATTTGTAATGTTATCGTTTTCTAAGTATATTGTATTATTACTTACTAATACGTTCTTGATAGCTTGGTCATAATTTTTATGAGAGAACATATTGCTGCCGCGATTGGTCATAACCAATATACCATATCTTTCGCCTGTTGAAGATGTATTACTTATTCCTCTTATTATATTATTGTAAAATTTAAAGTTTTCATTAGTATTGGGGAATGGAACCATACCACCCGTAATTGATGGATAATATTGCCCATCCTGGAAAGCACTAATTCCAGCAGATAAACTTTTACCTTTAATTTCGCTTATTTCATTTCCATCTAAAATAACACCAACATTATTGTAACCAAAGCCATACGTTCCTGTCTCAAATCCCATTTCTATACCATAGTTCTTGTCGCTTTTTGTACCCTGTGCATTATATATTCTATTTTGTTTTACTAATGCATTTTCTTCAAATCCTAAGAAAATACCAGAACGTTCGACATCATAAATTATATTTCCATCAATTGTATCTGATAGATTATAGTATCGCGTATACAACAGGTTTCTTGGATTAATTAAAGGACCAATCCCCAACGAAACGATACCATATCCAAATCCATTTATTTCATTATTAGAAAATCTGTTATTAGAATTTTGGACGGTATCAACATGAACCGTCTTTGATTCATATATATCAGGTGTTAATGTCGCTCGATTTGATATACCTGCTGAATATCCTAATCTTGTATCAACTAATATTAAGGAATCAGGATTAAAAGTAAAGCCCTCTGATGGTGTATATTTCATTCTTGGAATTTCATAATCATCTTTAATGGCTGGTGTTGCATTTTCAATTAACAAATTCTTTAATGTTATATGATGAGAACCCCGTTGCAAGCTGAATGCTCTGCCTTGTATTTGAGAAGCACTATAAAGGATGAATTTCATTGATTTATTTGACCCACCATCAAATGTTATATATCCAGGTGTATTTGCAAATTGACGAATATGCTCAAGCGACGGTGCATAATAAATAGGAGCTTCTGTACTGTTTGGTTTCAAATTTTGTCCAAAACGTACTCCATCGCCTCGGAAGCTATGCATTCTAATTTCAATGCTTCCTCGTTCCTTTGACCTTTCCACACTCGGTTTAAATGTCAGACGATTAATTTTTCCATTATAATTACCTAACCCAACAATATAAGAGCTGAGATCCCAAGCGGGTGCATCCTCGAATGGAGAAAATAAATCATAAGTTTTATCAGTTAATTCTACATTCAAATCCCCACTCATACCTCGCTTATATAGTTCATTTGTAAATTGTGGAATAGTTTCGTAGTCTTGGCCTACACCAACCCGCACAGTCCCACTTAATCCTCCTATCACAGTAAAAACAAATGTAATTTCATCATTACTTGGATCATAATCCTCTGCTGCAGTCACTTTAAAAGAGCCAAAGTATGTTCCTGGATCTTTAATGATTTGTCCTGCCCATCTTGCTATGCTTGTATTATATCGCCCTGCAGGAACATCAGCTAATACATCGTTAATTGTTGCAATCCAGGTCCCAGGTGGGTCAGTTATTTTCCGATAACTAAATGTTATTTGAACGTTACTAACATCATTTACTCCATTATTTATTACTGTTCCCTGAGGAGTAAAGGCTCGTCCACTATATACAATGCCACTATCACTTGGCACATTCATTTTCAAAGCTGCAATCTCAACAGGTGCTGCAATAATAAAATTATGAGTTGGGTCGCCTTCTCTCGGAAACCTGTTATTATATGAATCATTGTCTACTGCACTCTTTAAATCTGCACGAAATACAATAGAAAATGTCCCAATTTCATCTGATGTAAATGTACCAAAATCTATTGTTGTTTTTTGCTTCCCTGCCAAAACAGGAAAAATACCACCCACAGTATCATAAGTTCTGTGAAGCGTTATATATAAAGATCCATCGCTCCTATAAATATCTGCATAAGCTTCAAACTTAGTAATTGGATTTACCCCAACATTTTGATAAACTGCTGATACTGTTACAGGGACTTTTGGTGGAAACTTATAGAACCTTGGGGGACCCGCTTGTTGTGGGGAAACTACTTCACTTACTGCTAAATCATAAGGCCAGCTGACTGTGAATCGCTTTATAATTGATTTTTCCGTCCCATTTGGTTTCCTTAATGTAATAATTAGATTGTATTCCCCACCTGATGTACCTTTAAAATCTCCATTTCCACCAGGAGCATAAATTCCAGTGGCTTTATTTACAACATATTTTGTTATACCGCTGACATTAATATAGTCTCCCCCTGAGGGATTAAGAGCTGTATAAACAATATTTGTCGATGGCAATGGACCTTGAATTGAGTATTTAATTTGTGTCCCTGAGGGTTGAGCGCTATAAAATTCTACATAAGGCTTTTCATAGTAATAATTATAAGGATTACCTTCATTATCATAGCGGGTGCGTGTAGTACCGTTATATAACTCGCCTGCATACAAAATATCATTTGGTGCTACATTATCGGGAAATGTGGCTTTTAATGGAAGGGATAAATCTAAGATATAATCTTCTGATTCACCATAGCTATATAAATATCCATAACCATATCCAAAATATGTGTAATCATACATATATGCATTATGACAAGCATCTGCACCATAAGGATTATAATAACCATACATCCATTTTGGATCTGGAAGGGGCCAATCTCCATAATATGGATAATAATAAGCACTCATTACACGCATACGTGTTTTGCCTGGGTCAAGATTATCAGGAATCTTGATATTGTACGTAAAAGTCTGTAAATTAGGTGAACTTGGACACCAAGAATTAAGATATTGTTGCCAAGAAGGACTCGCATAAGTTCCACCAGGACGATTAACCCATTCATCAGGATTTTGATCTACAAAATCCCCATCCATATTCCAATCAACAAATAGACGCATTGTATATTGTGTGCTTGAACAATAATAGGATTGGAAGCCATAAATAGGTGCAATTTTTATCTGGAATGAATAAGTTTCTCCAATGCTTAATTGTGGTTGAGGACTATCGAAAAATTTGTAGCAACTTGGATCATCATAAGTTGGACCTCCCTGATATGGGTATGATGAGCTATAATTTGATGTGATACTGCTTAAATAATATGTGCTTCCCTGAAAAATATTGACTTCCTTTATAATTGAACCATAATATGGATAATAACCATATTGCACATAATACATTGGCCAGCAATAATAATATGTTATAGGCCAAGTGGATGGTCCTTGGTCAGGTCTACAATAATTTGTGGGCTGCGCTTTCACAAAAGAAAACGCTGAAAGAAAAACTGCGAGTATTGCCAGTACTCTTAACAAGTTTTTCGGTCGAAATTTGTTTTGTTCGTTCATTTTTTTAAACCTCGTTTATATTAAAAATTATAATTTGCATTTCTTTGTAACTATAAGACAATCGAAAATCGAAAAAGTTACACTTTTTTTTAAAATAATGAAAAAAAAATTTAATTTTTTTATAATCTCTATTTTTTCCCTATTTTTTCACATAAAAAATATTACAAAACTAATATAAAAACTAAATATAACAAAATTACAAATAAAATAAATAATAATGAGAACGAAATATTCGGAATTTTTTTAACATATTATTTTAAACTACAACTTAAGTATGGGTTCAAAATTTTGAACCCCTACAAAATATTATAATAATATTTTAATTCTTTTTGTTAATTTTGGTAAAATATAATTTACTAATTCAATTATAAATTTTAATATTTATGGAAACAGACAAATCAAAGGTAATGGAGCAAGAGCGTGAGCGAGCATTAAAGATGGCAATTGACCAAATTGAGCGGCAACACGGAAAAGGTTCGATAATGCATTTAAATGATAAAGTAGTTATAAAAGTTGATGCAATTTCTACTGGGTCATTATCTATCGATTCAGCAATAGGAATAGGTGGAGTGCCACGTGGGCGAATAACAGAAATATTTGGACCTGAATCGTCGGGAAAAACAACGTTTTGTTTGCAAGTGATTGCAGAAGCACAAAAGAAAGGTGGAATTGCAGCGTTCATCGATACCGAGCACGCATTGGATGTAAATTATGCACAACGGATTGGAGTGGATTTAAATAATTTATTGCTATCACAACCAGAATTTGGTGAGCAAGCACTGGACATTGTCGAAACGCTCGTGCGAAGCAATGCAATAGATGTAATTGTAATAGATTCAGTTGCAGCATTGACGCCCCGCGTGGAAATAGAAGGCGAGATGGGCGATGCTCAAATGGGTTCGCAAGCTCGACTGATGAGCCAAGCAATGCGAAAGCTTAATGCGGCAATTGGCAAATCCAAAACAGCTGTGATTTTCACCAATCAATTACGAAATAAAATTGGCATTGTCTATGGCAATCCCGAAACGACAACGGGCGGCAATGCTTTGAAATTTTATGCATCGGTTCGTATTGATGTTCGCCGAAAAGATATAATAAAGGATGGGTCTGATATTATTGGCAATCGAGTAAAGGTAAAGATCGTAAAAAACAAGGTGGCGCCACCGTTTAAAGAAGTAGAGGTCGATATACTTTATAATGAAGGTATATCAAAAATTGGCGATTTAATTGATATTGCTACTGATCTAAATATTATAAATAAATCTGGATCGTGGTTATCTTATGGCGAGGAACGCGCGCAAGGTAGAGAAGCATTCAAGAAATTATTAAAAGAAAATACTGAGCTTTATAATAAGCTTGAGACAGCAGTAAGGGCAGTGCTATTCCCTGAAGAAATAAAATAGATTTAAGTTAAAATATGCTTAAATCATTATCGATAAAGAATTTTGCCATTATAAAAGAGGTATTTATTGAGTTTGACCCAACTCTCAATATAATTATTGGAGAAACAGGGGCAGGCAAATCAATAATAATTGATTCCTTATCTATTTTACTTGGCGATAGAGCATCAACTTCCTATATTCGTCAAGGCGAAAATCGTGCTATTATCGAGGGTGTTTTTATTCTGCAAGAAGATAATCCCATTTTTGATATTTTGAAAGAATTGGATATCGAGATATATCCGGAATTGATTATCAGGCGCGAAATATCAAGCAATAATATATCGAGAAATTTTATTAATGATTCACCTGTTCAATTAAGTATATTGAAAAGAATTGGAGATATGCTTGTTGATTTTCACGGACAATATGAGCATCAATCTTTGTTATTACCCGAAAATCATATCAATATTCTCAACGCTTATGCAAATGTGTCAGAAGAATTGCAATTATACCAAACAAATTATAAAGAATTAAAAGGAATATTAAAAGAATATAATGCATTAATAAATCAAGAATTAGAATTAGAAGCAATACAGAAACTAAAGCAAGAACAGCTCAGTGAAATCATAAAAGTAAATCCCGCAAAAGATGAAGATATTTTGCTTGAAAATGAATTAAGGAAATTGGAAAATAGCGAGGCAATTTTTTCTAATTTAAAAGAAATCGACGATATTTTATTTCGAGAAGAAAATTCCCTTTATGAACAATTCATACAAGTAGAAAAACGGCTACAAAATCTTGCAAAGATTGATAAAAATTTTGAGGTTTATTCAAATGAAATAAATCAAATAATACCTACTATAAAAGAAGTTATAAATTTTACAAATGATTATATTCAAAATTTTACTTATGATCCAAATCGAATTGAGGAAATAAATGAGAGATTATATGAATTGCAAAATTTTAAGCGTAAATATGGTACAATTGATGAAGCATTGGAATTGAAAGAAAAATTAGAACAAGAATTATTGGAATCGAATTCATATAAGAATGTTTTAATTGATATTGAAAATAGAATTAAAAATCTAAAAGATGAATTAAGCAAAATTGCAAAGGTGTTATCCCAGAAACGCGAAGAAGCAAGCATAAACTTTAAAAAACAAATTGAAGCTTTGCTAAAAGAAATAGGATTTAATCATATAGAATTTGAAAATCGAATAGAAAAGCAAGAATCAGACAAAAAAGATGAATTGGCATTGGAAATAGATGGGAAATACTATAAAACCGACAATAATGGAATAGATAAAGTAGAGTTTTATATTTCCACAAATAAGGGTGAGGCTCCAAAACCACTGAGGAGAATTGCATCAGGGGGTGAATTATCCCGCATTATGCTCGCACTAAAGGAAATGGGAGCAGCAAATCGAAATATGCCAATATTAGTATTTGATGAAATCGACGCAGGGGTCAGCGGAAGGATTGCTGAAAGAGTTGGACAACAAATGAGCATTCTATCGCAAAATCATCAAATAATAGCCATCACACATTCCCCACAAATCACTGCAAAAGGCAAAAAAGTAATTTATATTAGTAAGATTGAAAATCAAGACCGCACAGAAGCAATAGCAACTGAATTGAATGAAAGTGAATCAATAACAGAAATTGCACGGTTGCTATCAGGAGAGAAGATAACAGAATCAGCGATTCAAGCTGCAAAAGAATTAAGAGTAAAATAAAATTTGTGAATAAATATTAATCTAAAAATTATTTTAGGTCAGAAATGATATTTATTAATAAAAAAATATTAATTTAGATATTTCTAATTTATTATTATTAATTAATCAATTTTTATAAGACCTTTTCTTTTAATTAATTAGCAATATTTAACAAAATAAAAGGAGTTATAAATGAAAAGTATCCTTTATTAAAAATTTTTTTTATTAGTTTGCATTTTCCAAATTTTTTATAATTTAGTGATTATAGATCATTACAAATTTAATTTTTTCAATATAAGGAGGGATATATGAGCAGAACTTTGTTCAATTTACATAACCTATTTCTACTAGTTTTTACAGGATTTTTTGCATTAATGAGTTGCGAAGGACCAAAGGGACCAGAGGGTGCAATTGGGCCGCAAGGACCCCAGGGACCAGCTGGACCATCAGGGGCAGAGCAATGTGGAG
>JGI11944J13513_1002335_pt1 | contig 13406 bp, 10 predicted proteins | sample TerdegcoTASludge_FD_13513 | JGI IMG/M metagenome (IMG submission 13513) | reverse complement strand
AAGTTCCACGAAAACAAGGATTGAAACAATATGGGATTGTTCCTGAGAATCCGTAAATCTTGCGATCGAGAGCAAGTTCCACGAAAACAAGGATTGAAACTAATAGGCCCTGCTTCTGGCCCGATTACGGGCCCGCCGATCGAGAGCAAGTTCCACGAAAACAAGGATTGAAACTTGGTGGAGTGCGCACCTACCAGGGATATTATGCCTGGATCGAGAGCAAGTTCCACGAAAACAAGGATTGAAACTGGAAAAATCGGGATTAGGATTGCCATCAAATGCCGATCGAGAGCAAGTTCCACGAAAACAAGGATTGAAACACTTGCATCATCAAACCCCCGAATCGACCTACAGCTCAGATCGAGAGCAAGTTCCACGAAAACAAGGATTGAAACATCGCCGGGTCCATCCCGGCATGTCTGCAAATCGGAGATCGAGAGCAAGTTCCACGAAAACAAGGATTGAAACTCCCGCTGCATATAACCGATATCAAGCGCCATTGCCGGATCGAGAGCAAGTTCCACGAAAACAAGGATTGAAACAACTTCCGATAGAGCAGGTAAGCCAAAATCGGCGATCGATCGAGAGCAAGTTCCACGAAAACAAGGATTGAAACTGTTCTCCATAATACATAATTGCCGATGCATAATTGGATCGAGAGCAAGTTCCACGAAAACAAGGATTGAAACCCACATATAAAATCGTATGGATCATTTGGTTTCATTGATCGAGAGCAAGTTCCACGAAAACAAGGATTGAAACGTATATACCACAGTTGAAGATGACTTAGACATTCCCGGATCGAGAGCAAGTTCCACGAAAACAAGGATTGAAACCTTCAATCATGGAGAGCATCTCATCGATGCTCTCGATTGGATCGAGAGCAAGTTCCACGAAAACAAGGATTGAAACTTGTGAATGCCTTTAGGATTTGGCCTTTCTGTGGATGATCGAGAGCAAGTTCCACGAAAACAAGGATTGAAACTAAATTTTCCAGTTAATTCGGTTCTTACTATGTCCAAGATCGAGAGCAAGTTCCACGAAAAAAAGGATTGAAACAGAATTCGTCGAGTGATTCCCCTTGCTCAGGTTTTGTGATCGAGAGCAAGTTCCACGAAAACAAGGATTGAAACCCCTCTGGCCAGTACTGATTTTTGGCCACTTTCGCAATGATCGAAAGCAAGTTCCACGAAAACAAGGATTGAAACATGTAATACGGGTCGGGCCTGGGGGCGATACAATGATCGAGAGCAAGTTCCACGAAAACAAGGATTGAAACTTGTAATGCTGTGCCTGGCGCAACCTGCCTTGGCCGGGATCGAGAGCAAGTTCCACGAAAACAAGGATTGAAACTCCGGTGTCCCGCTAGTGGTTGAAATATCACCCATACCGATCGAGAGCAAGTTCCACGAAAACAAGGATTGAAACGTAGGGCAGAAGAAGGAAAATCATGGCTACAAACCGTGATCGAGAGCAAGTTCCACGAAAACAAGGATTGAAACACCTTCACAACTCCAGCAACGACCGTCGCATTGGACAGATCGAGAGCAAGTTCCACGAAAACAAGGATTGAAACACCCTATAGAGCCTAGAACCGTCGCAGAGTTCAAGATCGAGAGCAAGTTCCACGAAAACAAGGATTGAAACTTGGTCTGGTGTAGGCTGCACACAACCAGAAGATTATGATCGAGAGCAAGTTCCACGAAAACAAGGATTGAAACTCCTATTCATAAACATCCCGATCTTTCAGGATGTCTGCGATCGAGAGCAAGTTCCACGAAAACAAGGATTGAAACAATATTCCCAATGATGGGTATATCTATTTTGTTGATGATCGAGAGCAAGTTCCACGAAAACAAGGATTGAAACCTAGAAAACGACTCTTCTAGAGATTTAGACGCCACTAGAGATCGAGAGCAAGTTCCACGAAAACAAGGATTGAAACAGATGACTGCGCAGTCTTCCACAACCGCGCGATCAGGATCGAGAGCAAGTTCCACGAAAACAAGGATTGAAACCCGAATTCGAATTTCTTTCCTTTATCACCATAATAGATCGAGAGCAAGTTCCACGAAAACAAGGATTGAAACGTGCTATTTGATGTATATGTTGAAATATGTATGATTACGATCGAGAGCAAGTTCCACGAAAACAAGGATTGAAACTGTCGCGCGCATCCTGGTTTAATTTAATCATGATGATCGAGAGCAAGTTCCACGAAAACAAGGATTGAAACGTTCCTGAAATCGTAGTATTCCCTGACAACGTGACATGGATGTCAATGGCGGGATAAAAGTGTCCAATAGTGGCGAGATAAAATTGTCCACATGCCAATCCCTGGAACTGAAGCCCAGAGGTCATGTGGATGATTACAAAGGGAGTGTGGAGGGTCACGAATCCCCCGACCTTCAGGTCGGGGATGAAGTGAACCCTAGCCTCTTCTTTTCTGCTATTTGAATCTATAAACCGTTGCTTCTTTTAAAAATGAGGCCCTTTAAGCACCTAAGCCACAGGCGGTGCCATCCACCTATGGCTAGGATGTGATACGCTTGGAATTGCGCAGTTTTATCCATGGCTATGGTCAGATAACCTACCACATTGTACTGGTGCCTAAGTACCGATACAGAATATTCTACGATAGGCAAGTTAAAAAGGATTGCGAGTTGATCCTTAGAAATATTTGCATGGAGCGTTGTTCAATACTTGAAAGGAAGCAGTTCTTATCGATTGTTCAGGCTTCATCCTGAATTAAAAAGGCGATATTGGGGCGGAAATCTATGGTCAAGCAGAAAATTTTTTCGGTCTGTAGGAAATGTGACTGCAGACACAATTGCGCACTATATCAGGGAGTCTCAGGGAAAAGCTAAACCAGAGATCCTATTGTGCAAGTCAAAGGAATCAGGTCAACGAAGACTGGATGATTTCTGAATTCCGGAAAACGGCAGCGCGCGGCCCGAAGCATACCCCATCCTTTAGGGCGGGGTGGCCGCGCGCAGTTTGATTACTGGCTCTAATGGTTTCATGGCCTTGTATCCTCCTTGTTTGGTGGAACAATCAAGTATAAATACAGGACCTATTATAATTCTAGCGGATGATCAGAATGCTGCTACTATCAAATCAGAATCCAATACATAGCCAGGATTATTACTACTATTTTACATCACATTAGGGACACTACCGGTTAAAAGATAAAAAATCCGATTTGAACGACTTCATCTCCTGCATATTCAATTGTTAAACTAATCAAAAAAATAGGAATATATTTGTAAAAGTATGACTTCTCCAGGTCAAAAAGTACTTAAACTAAATAGTTGCTTATCATAGATTTGAAGGAAGTAGAATAAGATGCCCACCTGTGACCATAAGCTATCCGGCAGCAAAGAAAAGATATGGCTGCCTTACTACTTTGAAGGCAGAGAACGAGGACTCAAGCCCCATCCCTATTGCACAGAATGTGGATTGATTAAAAATCTGTCGTCTGATCGGCCCCGAAGTCTGGGATTTTTCATGAACCTGATCGCAGATCTGGGCCAGCGCCATAAGATCGCCAAGACTCAGATCAGGCTTATCGCTTTGGAGATGGAACGGCTTGCTTTGGACGACAATTTTGGAATGGACCGGCAGCAACAAGAGGATCTGTTCATGGACATTGCCGTGAAAATCCTCAATGTACCGCCCAGAGCAGTATCAGAACTATTAATATAAATTAATTAATCTATCGATATTATCCGCCGAAAAAAACATAATGTATAATTCTGACCGACATCCTTATAGCCAGAGCATTGATACGTGCTATCACATGCCACGAAAGTCCACTGGACTCTCAGGGCTATTTGTGCAATCAGGAAAAATGGACGGGAGAAATATGCTGCATTAGCCCTGCGGCGCACAGAAATGGGCTAATGCAATGAGGTTGGTGTTAAGCATGCTCGGCATTGAAGATCCCTGGATCTGGGGCGTCTATATTCTCTGTATTCTAAGCGCCCTTTTATGCGTGATCTACGGCATTATAAACTGGAATCGAGGCGGTGAGGAGGAGGCGCAGGAGATCGTCGAGGAAGCTGCCTGGGAAATGAAAGAAGAAGAGATGGAAGAGAAAGAGCTGGGGCTGTGATCAGTATGAATCTCCTTTTATTCAACGTCATAATATTGATCTACCTTCTGGTCACCCTCTATCTTGGCTATCGTGGATGGAAGGGCACTAAGGACACTGAGGGCTATCTCGTCGCTGGGAGAAAGGCCCATCCATATATCATGGCCATGAGCTATGGCGCTACTTTCATCAGCACCTCGGCCATAGTGGGATTCGGCGGGAATGCTGGTCTTTTCGGCATGGGTCTTCTCTGGCTTACGTTCTTCAATATCTTTGTGGGAATCTTCATAGCCTTCGTCTTCTATGGCAAGAGAACCAGAAAGATGGGACATAACCTCAATGCCATGACCTTCCCTGAGCTGCTGGGAAGGAGATTCAACAGCCGGTTCATCCAATGCTTCAGCGGCCTGGTCATATTCCTTGGCATGCCTCTCTATGCTTCGGTGGTCTTGATTGGAGCAGCACGCTTCATGGAGACCACTTTGGCCATAGACTTTCATGTAGCCCTGTTCATATATTCTATTATAATCGCTGCTTATGTGATCTGGGGAGGGCTGCGAGGAGTTATGTACACCGATGCCTTCCAGGGCACCATCATGTTCGTCGGCATGGCATTTCTGCTGTTTATGACCTATACCCATCTGGGAGGGATAACCGCTGCTCACCAGGCGCTAACCAATATGGCCCACCTGGTTCCTGAGAATCTCGCTCAGATGGGACATGTGGGCTGGACGGAAATGCCGACATTAGGCAGCAGTTGGTGGTGGACACTGGTTTCCACCATTGTCCTCGGGGTGGGAATAGGGGTCCTGGCCATGCCCCAGCTCGCTGTCCGGTTCATGACCGTCAAGTCCAGCCGGGAGCTGCACCGGGGAACCCTGATCGGAGGAGTATTCATTCTCTTCATGACCGGGGTCGCCTTCACTGTAGGGGCGCTATCCAATGTCTTCTTTTTCCAGACCCAAGGCGATATAGCCATCAAGGTCGCCGGCGGAAATGCCGACAGCATCATTCCAATTTACATCAATGCGGCAATGCCTGAATGGTTCGTCTACATCTTCATGCTCACCCTTCTGGCGGCAGCGATGTCCACATCCAGCTCCCAATTTCATACTCAGGGAAGCGCCATCGGCAGAGATATTTATGAGACGATCAGCCATAAGAGGGGAGGAAGCTCGATAATGGTCACCAGAGCAGGCATAATCGTCGCCATGGTAATCGCCGTCATCCTCGGCTACATCCTTCCGGACAATATCATTGCTCGGGGCACGGCGGTCTTCTTTGGCCTGTGCGCTTCCGCATTCCTACCCATGTACACCACTGCCCTTTACTGGAAACGGACCACCAAAGCAGGGGCCATTGCCGGCCTGCTTACGGGAACGTTTGTAACCGTATTCTGGTATCTGTTTATTCATAAAGCAGAGGCAGTGCCATTGGGGATAAGCAAGATGCTTCTGGGCAGGGATCTGCTGGTGGCCCAGATGCCTTGGCCGGTGGTGGACCCGATCATGGTCGCCCTGCCCCTGGCGATGCTCGTTACCGTTGTCGTGAGCCTGGTCACGAAGAGAATGGACAGGGAACACCTTGATGATTGCTTCAAGGGAATAAAGTAGTCCGGGCCATCTTCCATTCTCTTTTCCTATTTTGACCCGGGTATTGAAGCCCGAAGCCAGCGAAAGAATACTCGGCTGTCCTAAACCAAAACCTCTTTTAATGGTCTTCTGGGAGTGAACTCGCCTTTAGGTCCGCCAGATCTCAGGCAGAAGATCTGCTGAAGTGTGAATCTATCAGCAGTTCCATTTACCTCAGCCAGCAGTTCTGACGCTCCGGATTCAGTCTCTCCCGATTGCAGTGCCCGGCCCATGGGCTCCAGGCTGGACCCATAGCATCTGCTCAATAGTGATATGCGCTCCAGTAGCCTGCCTGACCTGACCTGGTATTCTCTTTCATTCTTGCTGCTGGTGATAAATCCCAGATATGTAGAGCCGTTTATGATATCAGCATCCTTCTCGATCTGGCCGGGAACGCTGTCCAGGAAGGCCACCTTTAACTGATCGATCCTGGCCTGTACTCCTGTAGGACCCATAGCTCCGCGGGAGAGCCAGTGGCCCAGCTCGCTCTTAAAGGTGATATTGGAGTATAGCGCTCGATCGGCGGTCTCGGTCAGATCCAACAATCTCTCCATTATCAAAGGATCGCCGGAGAGAATGATCATGATATCCAGGTCGGTGTTGAGGGCCTCGATGGCCTCGACGAGCTTATCCATGTTTGTATCCATGTAGGTTTGCTCAAAGAAGCTCTCATTAGTCATGAGGCTGGCATTCGTCTCCCGTGAGTTGATGGCTGAAAAGAGGCATGGATCCATAGAGGGAAGGACACCGGACTGCAATGAGACCCTGGCCACGATATCGTATGATTCCGGAAGACTTGAACTCGTTAAGACCGATTCCGGGAAGTAGCTGATGGTGCTCTTGTAGCCGAAATGGTCTGCAGCTATGATCAGGTTCTCGATAGCTGCTCCAATGGCCAAATACATCTCTCTCTTGCTGCCGTCAGCAGCCTCAAGCCACCTGGATTCGTCGGTGAATATCAGGATCTCGTCTGGAGAGACATAAAATCTCCAGGGCTGGGTGTTGTAGATCGATGGGGCCAGTATGGCATAATTGAGCAGGAAGGTTGCCCTCTCCTCTGAGCTGCCATTGTGAGGAAAGTCGCTCTCCTTGACGCTCCAGGGCTCAAGAGAGCCTTTCGGCTGCCATATAATCCCAGGTACCAGCATTCCTACGATCAGGAACAGGCTTATCAATACTACTCTGGTTGCAGAAAATCCCATTTTCACGCCTCATTGAAAGGAATCAGTTAAAGGGGCATTTGGTACCAGAGACATATATCCTGCGGTAGAAGAACGGCCGGAGTCAATCTCGTTTCTGCAACGGACCTGGTAACGCAAATTAAGATGAATCTTCCAGCACGGATATTTTCATATTACCCCGCCTGACATAATTCATCCTGGAATCAAGGCTAAACTATATCTGAATTAGAAGCATAGATTATATCTGATGTGCTTAGGAACAAACCAGAGCGCAGAACAAAGCAGCAGACCGCTATGAAGGCACCCGGCTTGATAAAACAAATAATATGAGGCGAACGCATATGGAATTTCCAAGCAAATACAGCGCAGCAAAGCTTCTGCCCGAGCTTGATCTTGATACAGAGAGATGGAATCGAATACCTGAGGAGCAGGCCATAGCATCAACCGTTAAGGCGGTCGAGGAACGGGGCATTAAGGTGGAGCGATTGGCAGATGGCAGCCAGGCTCTGGCCAGGATCAGGCAGTTGATCCCTCCCGGATCAGAGGTCATGAATGGCTCATCGACCACTCTGGTCGAGATTGGATTTCAGGAGCTGATGGACAGCGGCAAGCACGAATGGAATAATCTGAAGCTAGCAGTGACTTCTGAGAAAGATTCCCGGAAAAGAGCCGAGATCAGGCGAAAGACCATCACCTCCAGCTACTTCCTCTCCGGGGTGAATGCCATAGCCCAGACCGGGGAGCTGGTGGGCTGCGATGCTACCGGGAGCAGAGTGGGCGCCTGGCCTTATGTCGCAGGAAAACTGCTGCTGGTAGCAGGGACAAACAAGATCGTCCCCAGCCTGGAGGATGCTCTGCGCCGCATAAGGGAGTACACCTTGCCCCTGGAGGATCTTCGCTCCCGGAATGTCTATGGCGTTCCAAGCAAGATCGGCAAGTGCGTCATCCTCGCCAATGAGTCCCAGCCCGGCCGGGTCACCCTTATCCTGATAGACGGCAGCTATGGATATTGATTCGAATAATCAACTCTTGGCCCTTCGCTCTTTCCTGTGGGCCGCCTCTACAGACCGACCTGATCTTTGGCCTTGAGAGATTATTTCAACGAAGGTTTAAGCATCAGCGAGATAGACCGGCAGACCGGCTATGATCGCAAGACAATAAGAAAATATATAAATTTAGATCGCGGAATGGAAATGCGATCATTTGCCCATTAGGAATGATTGGGCTGGGATACCAGCCAAACTCGGCGTCAAATCCTTTCCGGCTCCCGCCAGCATTTTCATAATTCAAAAAGACTTGAGGTTATATGCTGGCAGAGTGTATCGACCTATCCCAAGCACTTCAATTCCGGCTCCCAGGATGCTGTTCGGGAGAGCTATCTGAATGATAATCCAGGCATAAGCCTTCACTTCGTCGAGACTATCTTTATCACGTCCCCATCCTTAAGCTCGTGCTTCTCCCCCAGGCGCATCTTAGTCCTGGCATCGATGGCAAAAAGGAAGCTCTCCCCGATGTCCGAGTGCACCCGGAAGGCAAGGTCCCGGGCGGTGCTCCCCCGCTTCATCAGGAAGGCGTCGGGCAGGATCACTCCCTTGCGGTCAGTGAACTTGTTCTCATCCTCCACCGGATAGAGGACGATGTAGTCCAAGAGATCGAATATCGCCCGGTTGATGCACTCCTGCACCCCGGTTCCCCCGTACTGCTTCATCAGAGCCCTGATCTTCTCCAGGCCCGCTTTCTGGGCGGGATTGAGTTCGCCTTTGATCTGGAAATCGGGATCCCCTGGCCGGTAGCTGATCAGCCCCGCCTTTTCCGCCATCCGCAAGGCGATCTCCGCTGCACCGCTCACCGGTATAACCATCTCCTCTTTCAGAGACAGGAGCTTTTTCACGTTCTCAGGCGGTGCGATATCCACTTTATTGGCCGCCAGGATCATGGGCTTGCTGTACTTGCGCAAGAGAATAGCGAAATTCTTCACGTCTTCCTCATTCCAGCTTCCCAGGTCCTTTTTCATCTCAGTCAGAGCGCGGCGGATGTGGCTGTCTGATACCCCCGCTCCCGCCATCTGCTCGATCAAGACCTGGTCCGGCTTGCCTCCCAGGGCGCGGAAGTTCCTCATCAATTTCTCCCAGTTGCGCTTGAGGATGCCATTGAGCCACATGCTGATCTCGTACTCCAAGAATTTGACATCAGAGACGGGATCGTAGTTGCCCGTGCCCACCGGATTCCCTTCGGCATCCGTTCCTCCGGAGGCGTCCAGCACATGAATCACCGCCTCCGCCACCCGCAGAGCATCCAGGAACTCGTTCCCTAGCCCCTTGCCCAGGTGAGCATCCGGGACCAGGCCAGCAACATCGATCAGCTCTATGGGGATGAAGCGCACCCCGTCCTTGCATCTACCGCAGCCCTTCTCGATTCCCAGTTCTTTGCAGGGGCAGGGTACCCGCACATAGGAGACGCCGTGGTTGGCATCGATGGTGGTAAAGGGATAGTTGGCAATATCCACATCTGCAAGGGTTGCGGCCTTGAAAAAGGTGGATTTGCCAGAGTTCGGCTTTCCAGCCAGCCCGACTGAGAGCATAAGAGGTCAACTGTCCTTTCTCAGCGGGTGATGCCGGAGACCTTCATCTCTGCGGACTTGCTCTCAAACCGCTTCTGCTTGTTCTCCGCCAGCTTGCCGGCCAGGGCCAGCCCTTTCTCAGAGACGGCCTTCTCCTGCAGAACGCCCGCAGCCAGAGCATCAGAGTAGAGCTTCTCTCCCTTATCGGTGCGAGTGAGAACAGTCGACCAGCCGTTGCTTGATCCCACGCTGCCCACGGAGATGTCGGCCAATTCGCTGGCAAAGTCAAAGCATGGGCCGCATCCCTTGAAGTTGTACTCGTCCGTCTCCTCCAGCTTAACCTCATTGACCTTGCCCTGTTTGTCGATCACCCGGAACATGCCCTTCTGGATCTCAAACCGGGCCACGTCCTTTGGATCCAGGCCAAACCTACCCTTCACCAGGCCTTCCATTAGCAGATCGTAGTCGAAGTTCTCCATGCAGAACAGGCCGACGAGCAGAGCGATCTTGTCCTGGCCGAACTCGTAAGGCTCTTCCAGCAGCTGCACCTTTCTCAATCCCTGGATCTGGCAGGGCGTCCCCACAAAGCCGATCTTCTTGAATCCCATATTCAGGGCCTCGGCCAGGGCGTTGATGCTGTTATGAATGGTGTATTTGGTGCCGGCAGCGGACTTGATCTCCTCGGGGGTGGTGGCGACACGGGACACTGTTCTCCACTCATCATCCTTATCGGTGACTATGGCGCAATCGATCATCCCCGACTCCAGGGCATTAACGAGCAGAGCGGTGGCCACACCGCCGTCCTGAGCTATTGTCTCGCGGGAGACAGCTCGAGCGGAGAAGGCCTTCTTGTATATGCCCAGCTTCTCCTCTGGTTTCCTGGTCCTGCCAAATAATTTGGACTCTATCTGGCCCATATCCAGGAAGCTTCTGGGGCAGTAGGTGAAGCACAGCCCGCAGTGGGGATCGTACATCACCAGCTCAGGCTTGTCCTCCACATGCTCAATCCTGGGGCAGAGGGCCTCGCAGGTGCCACAGCGGCAGCATATATCCGACTTTATGACCTTGTACTCCAGCTCTCCGAAACCACATTCCAGGTAAGTGGGCTCTGCAATCTTCTCCTTAGCAGCCATGATCATGATCTCCAAAAGTTAGTGGCCTAAATCACCTCCCGACCTAAAGCTTTTATGGTTCGAATTAGGTTTGCTGGTAGATGATCCTAGGTCTGGATATCGGCGGCGCGAACACCAAAGCGGCAAGTGCAGATAGCAAATACGCCAAGAGCGTCTATCTTCCCCTCTGGAAGAAGTCGCCCCTGGAGAAGGTGCTCAAGAGCATTAATAATGAACAAAAGCCGGAGGCAGTGGCGGTGGTCATAACCGGAGAGCTGGCGGACTGCTTCTCCTCCAAGAGGGAGGGACTGGAGAGCATCATGAATGCGGCCTGCCGGGCCTTCTCCTGTCCGATATATTTCTGGGGCCATAGTGGATTTAAGGGAATGGATATAATAAAGACGGGCGACCAGACCGATATCCTGGATATCGCTGCTGCAAATTGGTCCGCTTCGGCAGAGCTTCTGGCTCGCGAGCTAGGCGACTCTCTCTTTGTGGACATGGGCAGCACCACCACCGACCTGATTCCCATCAAGGCCAGCTCTCTGGCAGAGAAGACCGATTTTCTCCGTCTCGCTCGGGGAGAGCTGGTCTATATGGGCCTCTTGCGCACCAATCTCAATTCCATCCTGCCCGTGGCCAGGACCAGAGGGCATCGGGTGCCTCTTGCCCCGGAGCTTTTCGCCATCATCGCCGATGCTCATCTTGCTTTGGGCCATATCGATCCTGATCGCTATGCCTGCGATACCCCGGATGGAAAAGACAAGAGTCCTACCTCCTCCCTTCGCCGGCTGTCTCGCTCGGTCTGCGCCGACCTGGAGGAGATTGGAGAGGGAGGTGCCCTGGCTATAGCGGAGCAGGCCTGCACTGAGCAATTGAGAGCTCTCTGCTCGGCCATGGAGAGGCAGGTGGAGCTGCACCGCCTGGAAAGGGTGGCGGCAGCGGGGATCGGTGAGGGGCTGATCGCAAAAGCGGCCATGACTCTGGGCCTGGAATGCATTCTGCTCTCTGAACTGTATGGCCCCGGAATATCTGATGTCTTTCCTGCCTATGCCGCAGCCAGGCTGCTGGAGACGGATCTTTTGGAAGTTATCCCTTCTAACCATTAACTAGTTATAAAATATGCAATGATCAGACTTCAGGGATTGCAGATGCCAAAGATAGCTATAATTTATGCCAGCCAATCTGGAAAGACCAAGAAGATGGCGGAGGCGATTGCCAGTGGAGCGAAGAGTGTTGAGGGCGTTGATGTGCTGTTGAAAGGGGTATTTCAGGCTAAGCCTGGCGATATTCAGGATGCGGACGCGGTAATCCTTGGCGGCTCGACTTATAACAGCAAGCTTATCAAGTCCATGGACCCATTCTTAGCCCAGTTGGAGAAGCTCGACCTGAAGGGAAAGGTGGGAGTGGCCTTTGGTTCTTATGGATGGAGTGGAGAAGGAGTGCCCATCCTCATCGATCGGATGAAATCCTTTGGCATGTCGGTGATCGAGCCAGGAACAAAAGCGGTCCAGATGCCCAGCAAAGAGGATCTGGAGAGGTGCACGGATCTGGGAAAGACGGTAGCCAATGGTTTGTTGAATTAGACACAGTTCCCACATCCAAAGACGGGGGATTGCATCGAGCGATTTAGACAGATCCCATCCTTGAAATCGTTCTGGCTTATGGCAATTGATCTTCAGGCATGAATTCCTCAGCGTCGAGCTCGAATTTGATCACATCCCGTTCATCGAGTGTCCATATTGTGCTTAGGATATTTACGGCAAGCTGTCGATAGATCTATATAGTATATATTCAGACAATTCCTGTAAGGTCAAAGCTATATTTTATTTTGGATAACTTTACATATTATTCACGAGGAGCTTGTTGCGGTGAATTGATGAGAAAGCTGTTTGGAGCATTATTGATCGCCCTGATCTTATGTGCAATTGGCACCTCTGTGGTCTTGGCAAAAGAAGCTGTCCGTATTGCTGGCTCGACAACGGTATTGCCTTTGGCAGAAGGCGGAGCTGAGGTCTTCAACGCTGAGCAGTCCGATTATAAAGTGACCGTCACCGGTGGGGGCACCGGCGTGGGGATGAAAAACATCGCCGAGGGCAACTCCGAGATAGCCATGGCCTCGAGAGAGGTGACCGATGAGGAGCGGGAGAAGTTCGGAGATAAGTACCAGGAATATCTCATCGGCTATGATGGCATAGTGATTGCCGTCAGCCGGGAGATTTATGATGCCGGCGTGACCTCCCTGACCAAAGAACAGGTCAAGGGAATCTATGCCGGCGAGATCGACAACTGGGAGGAGGTCGGCGGCCCGGATAAGAAGATCCTAGCTATTGGGAGAGAGCAGGGTTCGGGAACTCGTGATACATTCAACGAGGAGATCATGGGCAGCAAGTCCGCGGAGACTCCAGGTGTGAGCACAGTATCCGGCAGCAATGCTGAGATCAAGACCGCTCTGACTGGTAGCAAGCAAGCCATTGGATACCTGGGATACTCCTATGCACAGGATGATTCAATCGGGGCCCTAAGCCTGGACGGAGTAAAGCCAACCAAAGAGACCATCAAGGATGGAAGCTATGAGCTGGCCCGCAAGCTGTACCTTTACACTTATGACAAGCCAACGGCTGGCGCGCAGGCCTTCATAGATTTCATGCTGGGCCCCAGGGGTCAGGAGATCGCTGAAGAGTACGGATTCATTCCGCTCTGATAGCAGATCCTGACATTTTTATTACAACGGGAGTGCAGAGGGTCACGGATACCCCGACCTTCAGGTCGGGGAGGAAGTGGACCCTCGCCCGGATTTCATGTTTGGCTCTTCGCTCTTTCCTGTGG
>JGI11944J13513_1002334_pt1 | contig 13411 bp, 8 predicted proteins | sample TerdegcoTASludge_FD_13513 | JGI IMG/M metagenome (IMG submission 13513) | reverse complement strand
CAGGCCCTTGCCATCCGCCGTCAGATCGTGGATTGGGCAAAGGGAGAACTGGACCGCCAGCGGGCGGCGACACAGGCGGCACCTCCGTCAGATATAACACCGGAAATATCCAAAAATACTTGCCCATCGGATTCGGTGACGAGCTCCGCCGTCTTTGCCGATTCCGAAAACCCGTTTTCTGCACCACCGGCCAGACCGCAGCAAACCGTAGCGGCGAAACCTCCTCAGACAGAGTCCCCGCAACGACGTTTGCCTTTTGAACAGTCATCGCCTATTCGGGCATTGCAAGTCCATAACCGTTATCTGGTCACTGAGAGCGAAGACGGCGTCGTCGTCATTGATCAGCACGCTTTGCACGAGCGAATCCTCTACGAACAACTTCGTCAAAAGGTTGCCGAAGGTCGCTTGCCTTCCCAGCAACTCCTCATTCCTGAACCGGTTGATCTGACGCCGGTGGAGGCAAACCTGGCCCTGGAAGCCCGCGATTTGCTGGCCGAACTTGGCCTCAACGTGGAACCCTTTGGCGGAAGTACTGTCCTAGTTCACAGTTACCCAGCGATCCTGGGGAATATGGCGCCGGGGGAGTTGCTTCGGGCCGTGATTAGCGCCCTGGGTGATTCGCCCCGCGACATTGACCGGACGACGCTGGTCGATCAGATCTTGCATTCGATGGCCTGCAAGGCCGCAGTCAAGGCCGGCGAGCAACTCACTCCGGAAGAGATCAACGCCCTCCTGGAACAAAGCCGACAGGTCCTGCATTCCCATCACTGCCCGCACGGTCGGCCCGCCATGCTCGTGTTCACCCGTGAAGAACTCGACCGCTATTTTCGTCGCACATGAACCGTCGGTCGGCTGAGCATTCTTGGGTGTACGTCAACCTTGCAAGGGAACGTTATGACTTTTTTCGTGGGTGGCCTTTGTTCTTAGCCCCATCCCGCGATTTTGTTCCGGAATCTATGGTAAGCTCAAATATGGGGCCAGGTAACGACTGTGGCCCCCTGTGATAGACTGCGTTTTTGAGAATCCGGGAAACCAATTTCCCCACCAAACGTCATAACTGTATAGGGCCAATCCGAAAGATTCATCATCTTCTGAATTCCGATTGACGACAGGTTGAACCGGTGGAAGTCATATCAACGGCACGGCGCGAATCATCTGACCGAAGATCGAAGCCAGGCGCATGCCCGGGACAAGTCGTATCCGGCCTAGGGGGCAGGGGACGACGTGTCTTGGGACGATTTTTTCTTCAGCCGTTCGGACGGTTGTTTTTTCTGACGGTCTGGTTTGTCTCAGCGACGGCGTCTGTTTGCGCCGATGATTTGCTTGACGCTGTCCACCGTCAGACCGCCGAGTATCGACAAAAGCTGGAAGAACTCGCCCAGTGGTGCGAATCCAAAGATCTTAAGGCCGAGGCCGAGCGGACCCGGCGGTGGCTTCACCCGGTCGTGGATGACCAACTCCTGATACCCATCTGGCCTCAGAAAATCGGCTTCGAAACGCCGCCCGAGGGCGCCACGGCTGAGCAGGCTGAGTGGTATCGCCGCTGGGCGCAATTGCGAAAAGAGCAGGCCGAAAGCCTTTTCACCCTCGCTCGCGGGGCCGTTCGCAAAGGCCGGGCCGGACTGGCCCTTGATCTGGCGATGGCTGCCCTCCACGAGAATCCTGACCACGAAGCGATTCGCCGCATCTTCGGCTATCAAAAATACTCCGGGTTCTGGCGAACGAATTACGAAGTGCAACGTCTCCGGGCGGGCGATGTCTGGCATGAGCAATTCGGGTGGATTCCCAAGGCCCACGTTTCCCGGTACGAGAAAGGGGAGCGATTTCTGAACGGCCGCTGGATTTCTGCTGAGGAAGAAAAACAACTTCGTTCAAATCTCAAGAATGGGTGGCTCGTGGAAAGCGAGCATTACCGTGTTCTCACCAATCACAGCCGTGAAGAAGGAGTCCAGCTCCTCACGCGATTGGAGCAACTCAACGAGTTGTGGAGTCGGTTGTTCATCCGTTTCTATGCCAGTGAAGCCCAGGTGATGGCGCTTTTCGACGCCCGCTCTCGCCCCTCGCCGATGCCTCCCCGACAACACAAGATTGTCCTGTTCCGTGACCGAGATGAGTACAACCAGGCCCTGGTGACGGTCGTGCCCCAAATTGCCATCACTTCTGGGATGTATGACAGCCGGACCCAGACGTGCTATTTCTTCGCTGGGCCGCAGTCCGACCCGACAACGATCTATCACGAGGCCACGCACCAGATGTTTCAGGAGGTGGGAAAAGCGACCCAACTGCCAGGTGCACGGGGCAACTTCTGGGTCATTGAGGCGGCCGCGATGTACATGGAAACTCTCCGCACAGAGGAGGATTTTTTGGTTTTGGGCGGCATCAATACGCCCCGTCTCCTGGCCGCCCGCGTTCGCTTCCTCCAGGATCATTTCTATGTGCCGCTCCGGGAATTCGTGACCTTGGGAATCAAGGAATGGCAAAGTGACACGCGAATTGGTGCCCTTTACAGCCAGGCGGCAGGACTGATGCAATTCCTGATGCATTACGACGGCGGGCGATACCGCGATGCCGCAGTAAACTATCTGGCGGCGGTTTATTCAGGGATTGATACGCCCGAGACGCTGAGCCGCCTCACAACCAGGAGCTACAGCCAGCTCGACGAGGAATACGCGGCTTATCTCAAATCGCTGCCGGCCCTTCCCCCGATACGAGTCGTCAACCCCTGAGGCCCTGGCCGTCCGATCGCGTTGCCAGGAACAACCACGCGATGGCATATTCTACCCCAAAAGCCGGAAAAACCAACAAAATCAGTTTGACATACATTGGGCCTTGGATAAGATAGAAGGGGAGCCGCCGTCCGTCACACGCTGGGCAATTGTCGTCGTATTTTAGCCCTGGTGTGGCTTTCCCGCACATCGAGGCGTGGGAAACTGGCGGCCTCGCAAGATGCCCTTCTGATTTCTCATGGAATGGTCGCGACGGCTGACCGGTGTCCTTTGGCCGGCGGCTATCGATGAACGAGATAATACTTCGACCCATGGCAAATCAGGCGGCACAACTGCCGGCTGTTGTTCGGGCGAAGAACGCGGCTTAAGTTTTGGTCTCGCTTTACGAAATATCCATTGAAGACAAGCCAATCTACGAGAACGCCGAGGCATGTGAATCTGGGACATTTGGTGAATATACGGCAAGTGATAGCGTCCGGTATAAAATCAATTCTGCGTGGTTAATTAGATAGGAGTCATCGCGGTCTGAATTCGGGCACCGAAACGCGCACGCGCAATTAGGAGATTAGGGGCGTGATAAGAACGGGCCAGCCGTCACTTTCGTTGGTGAAAAGGATCGTACAGATGAGGCGCAGCCTGAATGATCTCTGACCGACTCACCAACTGAGTGTGACGGACATGTATGGAAAGGTGTAGGAAAGGAAGAAACGGATGAGGACGACGTGGTAGCAGCACCATCCCCTTTTACCCCACCATAGAGGGGAATAATTATGCCGCCCATTGAAGTTGTTTGTCCAAATGGACATCGGCTGAAAGTGAAAGACGAGTTTGCCGGCAGGACCGGGGCTTGCCCGATTTGCGGCAGCAAGGTGAAAGTCCCTCAGAAAGCACAGACTTTGACCGAGGATGACGTGCTTAAGTTCTTGGGCGACAATCCCCCACCTGCGGCTGAGCCTGCACCCGCCACCGACGCCCCAAAGATTGTTCGTACTGATTCCCCAGCCCGATTGCCGAAGAAAATCTGCGAAAAATGCCATCGGGAAATCCTCGCGGCTACGCGAATTTGCCCCTATTGCCACACTTACTTAGGCTTCTCAGACATCGGAGTCAGCACGCGCTGAATGGAGGGATTCGGCGAAACAGTGTCGTGGGCGAACATCGGCTCCCACACCTTCATTGTGATACTCTCTTTCAGCCTTTGCTTATCCGTTTAATTACACGATTAGGTTCGTTTCTCATCGGGCTTCTAACATCCGTAAGATGCAGCTAGCAAGAATTGTGCCGAGAGTGCGGATTTTTCAGGTTATCATCACCATTTCAGGGGAGGAGCTTTCCTAGGGCGGTGATGCATATGATTGGTTATAGTACAATTTCAAGAGATTCGCCTGACAATGACATTGATTACCGTGGCCGAGCGGCGGGCCAGCCCGCGGCCAGCGACTCAAGAGACAAGCGGAGGTGCTAAGACAACTCGATGAGTGAGCGATCGATTGCGGTGGTCAACTGGGAGACCCTGGTTGGAATCTTTGGGCCATGCGACCAGCATGTTCGGATGATCCGCGAAGCCCTGGGGGTGCGGGTGACGGCCAACAACAACCGGATTCACGTGAGCGGGGAAGCCTCCGCCGTCAGTCAGGCCACGGAGATCCTGGAACGCCTTCAGGTCATGGTCCGCCGCAACGGTCCCGTGGCTCCGGAAGAGGTTCGACGTTTGCTCTTGGAAGTCCAAACGGGGCCGATTCAGGAAGACGTCTCGCCTATTGAGGTTTTCAGCGGGCGGCGGGTTTATCCCCGAACGCCGGGCCAGGCCCATTACGTGAAGGCCATCCAAAACCACGACATTGTTTTTTGCATCGGTCCCGCTGGGACGGGCAAAACCTATCTGGCCGTGGCCATGGCCGTGGCTGCCCTCCGTGAACAGCGGATCCGCAAGATCGTCCTGGTTCGTCCCGCCGTGGAGGCCGGGGAAAGCCTGGGCTTCCTGCCCGGCGATCTCCAGGCGAAGATCTCCCCTTACCTACGGCCCTTGATGGATGCCCTTCGCGAGATGATCGACCACGACACCCTCCGGCGCTACGCGGACGAGGACCGGATCGAGGTCCTGCCCTTAGCTTACATGCGCGGCCGAACCCTGAATGAGGCCTTCATGATCCTCGATGAGGCCCAAAACACGACCGTGGCCCAGATGAAAATGTTTCTCACGCGGATGGGCCACCAGTCGAAGATTGTCGTTTCGGGTGACACGACTCAGATTGATCTTCCGGCCCACACTCGCAGTGGGCTGATTGACGCCTGGAACCGGTTGCGTCAGATTCGGGGAATTGCCGAGGTGGAACTGACAACCGCCGATATTGTTCGGCACCCCCTGGTCCAGGCTATCGTCGATGCCTACGAAGGGCGATCGCCCAGACGGGATCACAACAAATCCCATGAGGCGACACCGGAATCCCTACCGGCGAATGCTGGGGAGGCAACCAGCGAGGCATTTCCTTCGCCCGGTGAGGTCCTGAACAAGGAGACAAGTCATTAACCTTATGTTTTTCGGAGGAACAAAACGGAAACGAAGCGAGAGGCTGGCGGGCCTGGTGAAGGTGCCGGGGAAATGGGAACTGGCCTGGAGCCGCCTCCACCACACCGAAGTGGCCTTGCGCTTCGTCATCGGCCTTGTGGGCGCCACAATCTTGTGCGTGCTCGTTCAAGCGTGGAATCCCCCTCCCATCCTTCGCCTTGACCCGGAACTCGCCCCCGATAGCACCGTCGGGTTACCTGCCGGTACGCTGGAGTGGCATCGCGTCTTGCTGCCCAGCGATGAGAATTCCCCTCCTGAGAACCTGGAAGCCAATCGCGCTCCCGCCGCCTGGCCACGCCGCGTCCTGCGATTCGTCGCCGTTTGGGCGTTAGTGATTTCTGCGTTTGGGGTTGCCGGAACCTACCTCTTCTTCCGCGAACGCCGGGTTCTTGTCAGTCTCAGCCGACTTGCGACCCTCCTGACGCTCCTCATTATCACTGTGGCGGTCGCCCGCTGGCTGGCCTGGGATATCCCGTACACCGAGATCATCCCCTTAATGATCTTTGCCCAAACGCTGGCCGTTGCCTATCACCGTGAATTCGCCCTTATCCTCAGCAGTATCGTCCTCTTGTTGTATTTGGTCATCACCGGTCACGAAGTCGGCGCCGGGATTCTCTGGGCAAGCGTCCTGGCAGCAGCCGTGCTTCAACTCGATTCTGTGCGTACCCGCACGAAACTTCTGACGGTCAGTGCTATTGCAGCCGGGGTTGGCGTTGTCGTCAGGTTCCTGCTCGCTCTGGGAAACGAAGTCCCCCTGGATATGTCGCTTTTGGGTGAGTTGTGGCGGATTGCCCTGGCCTGCATCGTGACGGGCTTCCTTATGCACGGCCTGCTCCCGTTCATCGAGCGGTTCTTTGGCATCCTCACCGATATGAGTCTCCTGGAGCTAAGCGACCTTTCCCATCCCCTACTCCGCGAACTGGCGCGACGTGCCCCCAGCACCTACAATCACTCGATCAACGTTGGGGCGATAGCCGAGGCCGCCGCCGACTCCATCGGGGCGCGGGGGCTGCTCGTCCGGGTGGGGGCCTATTTTCACGATATTGGAAAGATGCTGAAACCCAATTACTTCATCGAAAACCAGGGAGAATCCCAGAATCGACATGAATCCCTCGAACCGACCATCAGCAGCCTGATCATCATCGCCCACGTCAAAGATGGCGCTGACCTGGCCCGACAGCATCATCTGCCCGAACCGATCATCGACTTCATCGAACAGCATCACGGGACGACACTGGTGGAATACTTTTTTGAACGGGCCAAAGGAAAACAGGAAGGACAGGCAGAAAACAACAAGGTGGATGAGAACAATTTCCGCTATCCTGGTCCAGCGCCTCAGACCAAAGAGGCTGCCGTTCTGATGCTTGCCGACGCTGTGGAAAGCGCCGTGCGCAGCCTCAAAGACCCCGCCCCTTCGCGGATCGAAACCGTGGTCCGCGACATCGCCGAGCGGAAACTTCACGAAGGTCAATTCGACGAAACGAATCTGACCCTCCGCGAATTGCGAACGGTCGAGGATAGCCTGATTCGATCCTTGGTGGCCATGTATCACGGCCGGATCAAGTATCCGGAACGCCGCACAGAAGATCGTCGCGAGACGGAGCGCCGAAGCGAGCTTTCTGGAAGCACGGAAACACGTTTGATCAAAAGCGGCTCGCTGCCTGAAAATGGACGTTCCAGCTCCCCAGGCGATAAGACGCCCAAGAGTGAAACGCCCAATGCCGTTCCGGCGGGCAAAGAGAGTCTTGAACCAGGTGTGTGAAAACAACCCCGTTTGGCCCTCGTTCTTCACTTCCTAGTAACATCCCCCTTCCCTCGGCAAATGCTTGAACCGTCCAATCCGCGGGGCTATAACGACAAACAAGGTGGCACTCGTTACCAAACAGAGAAGGAGGTGTTTCATGTCTCTTCGTGTGTGTCTTTTTGCTGTCACGTTGCTTGTTAGTTTCGCGACCTCAGTGCTGGCGGAAAGCTACCGCAAATGGTCAGATATTACAGGCAGATTTAGCGTTCAAGCTCGACTCGTCACAATCGAAGGGAATACCATCATCCTGGAGCGTGAAGACGGCGTCAAACTGGCTATCGAGAAGAGCAAGTTGAGTCCTCAGGACCAGGCCTATCTTCTGGAAGTAACCACCACCAACCCGTTCAAGGTCCTGGGCGAAGGACCTGAGGGAAAACCACGAGACACGACCACGCCGGCACCAACGGTGGACGAAGCCCCTTCTGCCAAACCATCCGTCAGCGACCACAGTGTCACTGATTTCCAACCCTACTTCATTCAACGCAGCGGTCCGGTTGTCATTAACTGGCTTGAGGTCAAACCCGTCTCGATCACTCCGGGTCTGGGTTGGGAGTTGACGGTCCCCAAAACAGAACCCATGACGCTTCGCGCCAAGACGCTGGGGCTTCCGCCGAAGACTGACGTTTTCGAAAGGGTCTCAGCCCTGGTCGTTAATCCTGCCGTCAAGCGGGCCGTTGTTCTCTATTCGGCCAATCGCCCCGGAAGCCGGGCAAGAACCGACAAGGTTGTCGTGTGCGATTTGGACAGCGGAACCGTAGGCGTCGGAGTAAGAACAGACGCTGAGGTCCCCTTGGCAATTTACCCGGCATCCTCGCCTAATGATCGGTTTCCTCTCTTTCGACGAGATGACTTCGGCTTTGGCAATCAAGACAGACTTGTTATTTACAGTATCGTCCCAGCCAGGGGTGGTGTGGAGGGAGATCTTGATTCTCTGATTCAACTCATGAGAAGGTTTATCTGGTTCCCTTATGAAACGGGAACTGGCGCCGCCCGAGATGTCAAATGGGCTAGTTTTCCTGACGAACGCACACTCATCACATGCAGCGGCCATGGGTTGATCCTCGTCTGGGACCTGGCGAACATGAAGCCGATGGCGAGTCTGCAAACTGTGATGGGACAAATTCCGGCGCTCAGCCCCGATCGGCGATGGCTCGCGTTTGCCACAAAGGACCAGATCGGTATCCTGGACATCAAGAAACGCGAGGTTATTGCTCTCCAGAATACGCCGCAGCCTCAGAGTTTTCCCATCCTCGCGTTTAGCCCTTCCGGACAAAAACTTGCCTGTTTGGCAAACCATCAAACGATTCGCATCTGGGACACAGCGAGCGGAAAACTGGAGGCCGATTTCACACTCCCCAGCGGCATGGTCTTTCAGCAGAAATTCCTCTTTCCCCACGATGATTTTATCCTTGGCGGCGATCGTTATCTCATTCACTGGAGGTCCCAAATCCTCGTGTGGGAATACGACAATCTCGAAGCCGTGGCCTCGCTGGGTGATCTGACATGTGCTGTCACGACTCAGAAGCAGCGCGGTATTGGAAGCGGCGTGCTAGGCCTGGTTGTGGCTCACATCCCCCATGCTGCGGCCCAGCAGGTACTCGATCAGGCGCTGACGAAACCCGAGACCTTTGCCTTCCGTAAGGGTGTCCCAGTGAAGATCGACGTTTCTGGGATTCCAGAGGATGCCCGTGAGAAAGTCACTGAGATCCTCACCGAGCGACTCGAACAAATGGAGTGCGATATTCAGGACCAGGCCAGGATCACGTTGGCAGCGGGCGTCAGCGGCCCAAAAGAGCGAACGGTGTCTTACATTCATTCGGGCGATTACAAGGTCAAGGAATACCAGTTATGGGTGAAAATCCTGGCCGACGACCAGGTCTTGTGGGAAACGTCGGCGGGTGGTGTCCCATTCATTCTCTTCCTTCGTTCTGGAGAAAATGTCGGGCAGAAACTGAAGGAGCTGACGGCCAAACCCAACTACGATTGGTTCAAAACGGTGGTCCTGCCCCAGTACTTGCAACATGTCCCCGTGAAGGGTTCGATCGCCCTGGGTCGCGGACCGCTGACGATCGACGAGTGAGGTGACAAGAGACAAGACGCACCTTGCGGTTTTTTGCCACACTCGAGAGATGGTAATCACCTGTCGCGAGGTGGTGAAACAACTTTAAAAGGAAATTGGTTCGCGGATTCCCAAAAAACTGTACGGGGCAATTCATAAATTGGCCCTGCCTGTCGGTGGAACGTCTGTGGCAATCGGAGTCCTGGCAGATCATGTCCTGGTGGCGATATGGACATATGCCGTTCGTCCTCCCGCGACAGTTTCCCGACCCCAATTTGACGAAAGCAATCGGTTTGCTAATAATTGTGGCACACGTGCGGGTTAGGTTGTTAGCAAGAGCGTCCTGCAAGATTTCCCGCCAATAAACCACCTGGTGGACGTTCAACCCTCGATTTCCGCGGTGAGTGCGGGTGAGTTTTTTGAATACCTAGATGAAGGAGGATTTTCATGATGCGAAACAGACCCACGCGGCGTCAATTTCTCGGCACATCGGCGGCTGGCATGGCCGCGGTGTGGTTGGGAAGTCAAACGGTCATCACAGGTCAGCAGCCGACTCCCCCCAGCGAGACGGTCAACATCGGGTTGATTGGTTGCGGTGGTGAAGGGCGAGCCGTGGCCACGGCCCATTCGCGGTTGCCGGATGCCCGCGTCGTTGCCGTTTGTGATGTTAACTCCAAGCGACTCGCCGAAGCCCGCAACGCTTTCGGCGGGGAAAAGATCGCGGCATACGACGACTACCGACGACTGCTCGACAACAAGGACATTGATGCTGTGATCGTCGGAACGAACGACCACTGGCATGTCTTACCCACAATCCATGCCTGTCAGGCTGGCAAGGATGTGTATGTGGAAAAGCCCCTCAGCGTGTTCATCGCAGAAGGCCAGGCTGCCGTCAAGGCCGCCGAGAAATACAAGCGGATTGTCACGATCGGCACGCAGCAGAGGAGCTGGCCGCACTATCAGCAAGCGGCTGAAATGATTAAGGAAGGAAAGCTGGGGACAATCACGGAAGTTCGGGTGTGGGATTTCGACTGCATGTATCCCGGCTTCGGGACTCCTCCGGACAGCGACCCGCCCCCGGAATTGAACTGGGATTTCTGGTTAGGTCCCGCACCAAAGGTTCCCTACAACCCCAACCGCTACAACCACTTCTACTGGTTCTTCGACTATGGCGGCGGCTGGCAGGTGGACTGGGCCGTCCATCATTATCAGATCGTCCACTGGTTCCTGGAAGCCAAAGGACCGATCTCCGCGGCGGCGATGGGTGGCTTTTACTGCTTTGAGAAGACCAACACAGAATGGCCCGATTCATTCGTGGCCATGTGCGAGTACGGCCCGACGCCGCTGGCCCCGAAAGGATTCGTCATGCAATACACCTTCAGTGGTGCGGCCCGGCGTCAACAGCGGTCCCACAGCAAGTGCTTCTACGGGACGAAAGGTTCGATGATCATTGACCGCAGCGGTTTCACCATCACTTACGAGGCCGGTGAAAATCGTGTTCCGACCGAAGAATTCACTGTCGAGAACGTCTTCAAGAAGGACACCCACGTCACCAGTCTTCAGGCCCACGCCCGTGTCTTTGTGGACTGCATCAAGAGCCGGCAGAAACCACCCGCAGACGTGGAGGTGGGACACCGCGCGACCGTCCCTGGCCATTTGATGAACATCGCCTGGAAGGTAGGACGTAAGATTCGCTGGGACCCGGATAAGGAAGAAATCATCGGCGATGCCGAAGCCAGTGCGCTGCTGAATAAACCCTATCGCGAACCCTGGAAGCTGGAAGTTTGATTCGCTCGCGAAGGGGAAGTCGTAAGCTCCTGCTCGCTTTTCGTTGATGACAGTTGACACCAAGAAATGCGGACGGCCTCGTTAAGAGGCCGTCCGTTTACGTTTCTTCGTCAGTCTCTTCGTTGAGGGCCTCTCCGGCTGAGTGCGTTACGTGCATCGGCACGTTTCTTCAGTCGGTTGCGAGGGGACGCGAGGAAACCCCACACGTTCGTTCCTCGCCAAGAATTGGGAATAACCCAGATCGTCTTCTCAGCAACCCGACTGCCCGGATTTCGCATCTCTCAGGACACCGGAGATCCCCCGGGGCAGAAAGTCTGAGTCACTTTCTCGATAGACCCTCCTGTCCAATTAACCAGAGAAGACCTTGGAAGACTCACCACTTGCTCGGGCGCCCGACTCCGCCGCCGGACGCCCGTGTGCCAGGATCGGATCGTGCATAGGCTCGGCACATCGGCTGTCCTCCTTTGAAAGAGGGTAACTTTCTTCCGACCAGCCTCGGCGATGTTTCCATCGCCACCACTATAGGATATACACGCCCCTGCGAAAAAGTCAAAAGCAATTCACATCAAAGGCCACTTTGTCATCGCGATTTATCCGTAAGATATTTTCTGGAAACAACATCCGTCGTTCTTTTGGTTCACAATCTTGTCGCGATCACGCCGCCCTAAAAGCGTCAGACAGCCCAAAAATGGCCATCCTTTTGATACAGGCGATTCACCTTCAGTACACCTACGAACCAGAATTTTGCAGCCTTTTTTCCCTGACGAAACACATTTCTCAGATTGACGCAACAGAAACCGCCCATGCGTCACATCTTCACCAATCCTTACACTCAAGTTTGACACACATACGTCAGGTATGGTTCGCAACGATTTTTTGCCGTCATTTTTCTCAGGAAATAGCCTTGCCCTGGGAGGATCTCAAAACGGAAAACGTTCATCCAGAGTGGCCTGCGAGAGTTCCACCAAGAACTTTGCCAATCGCTCAACAAGAATTTCCATGACCCGTTGTCCTTTTTCCGCCGACGCCGCGTGTGGGTTGCCCGCGCCAGCGTTTGTCGTCAAAAGATGCCACGGGCGCGTGATGCTCACCCAACCGCGATTGACGGCCTCGAACCGCGTTGGCTGCTTCTTCCCCTCGTCAGCCACGAGGGCGCCGTCGGGACGTCGAGCAACCAACTCCGGCCAGTAAGCCAGCGCCAGGGACGTCTCCATCTCACCCGCATGATCGTCAGGCTCGTCAAAGATTTCGTGATAAACGTCACGAAACACAGTGTACCAGTTGCAGAGAAAGAGTTTCGCGGGGGATTTTCCGTACATTTCTCGCAGGAAACCTTTTAGGTCGTTCCCGCCATGACTATTGAGCAGCACGATCTTGAGAATCCCCTGGTGAACCAGGGACTCAATCAGATCACTGAGCATGGCCTGGAGTGTGCTGGGGTTGATATTCATGGCAAAAGGGAATTCCCGCTGGTTCGTCTCCGTGCCGTAAGGAATGGTCGGCAGCAAGATGACTTTGGCCCCATTTCGCCAGGCCGCTTCGCAAATCATATCGCCTACCAGATCGCCCTCGCGGGCGTCCATGCTGTAGGGCAGATGGAGGTTGTGTGGCTCGGTGGCCCCAAGTGGCAGAACCGCCACCTCATAACGCTCTCGCCGAACATCGGAGTACGTTAGCTCGGCGAGTTTCCAGGGACGCTGAATTCGCTTGTTGTCGCTCATACGGTTCCCCTTATGCATTACAATCAACGATGATCCAATCTTTGCCGTTTCCTATCGCCATCGGATTTGTATACCGCAAAACGCCACAATTGTTCCCCCGTTTCCCGTGAATACGGCATCTACCTTGCTAAAGGCGATTCACGAATTGCCCCTCCCATTTTCCGATAGCGTGCGATTCCATCCTTTTTTCGGATTTGCCTGGCAGCGACCCAGCGGTCATTTTATCGTTTCTCAGGAATCGGCATATGGCGACATTCAGCCGAACCGCATTGTCAGCCTCTTTGTGGAACGTGAATAAGCCACAGTTCGACAGCAGGGGTTCCCATCGTGGATTATGCGGCATGCCCCAAAAGGTTGCCTGCGCCCCTGGCCCTGCATAGAATGTCTTGCCGCTTAGTAAACTTTCAACAGTTTCAATAGGATTTAGTAGTTTTTCGTGGGGGACCAGTGAGCTTTGCCGGGGATTGAAATCCGCGGGCGCTGAGGTGACCACGGCGAGGCGCACACAGAGGGGTGAACCCTTACCCAATAGGAGAGCGAAAAATGCTGCGGCGGATTCTCCTCGGCATCGGTGGGACGCCATTTTCCCATGTGGGCATTCGCCGGGCCGTCGAACTCGGCAAGCAACACCAAGCCGCCATCACAGCCGTCACGGTCCTCGATGAAAAGCGGTTGGGTCGGGTAGGGCCGGTTCCGCTGGGGGCTGGTGAAGCGGCGGCCAATCTGCGGCAACATCGGCGGGCC
>JGI11944J13513_1002333_pt1 | contig 13419 bp, 13 predicted proteins | sample TerdegcoTASludge_FD_13513 | JGI IMG/M metagenome (IMG submission 13513) | reverse complement strand
GGGAGACGGGACTCGAACCCGCGACACTCAGCTTGGAAGGCTGATGCTCTACCAACTGAGCTACTCCCGCATGGTGGAGAGGGTAGGATTCGAACCTACGAAGGCGTAAGCCAACAGATTTACAGTCTGCCGCGTTTAACCACTTCGCTACCTCTCCACATAATGGAGCCGGCGGAGGGACTTGAACCCACGACCCGCTGATTACAAATCAGCTGCTCTGCCACTGAGCTACACCGGCAAATAAAAAATCTTTTCTTTAAATTATATTAAAGATTAACCTTTTGTCAAGGAGCAAGTTTATATAATACTAAATTTTTATATTTTGTCAATAAGAAGTATACTAATCTTTGAAAAAGTCATCAAACTGTCATTCTTGCGTCCACAGGAATTTATAATAGTTTACGAAAGTAGGCTGTCTGTTTTTGTAAACTAAAAAATCAGTTTGTATAATATAAATTTTTATTGCCAATCTCTCGGACCAATAAATCTTATTCTTCCTGTTGCAGGAGTTATATAAATAGTTATGACCTTCGGAAGATATGAGCCATTTGTTGCTTTTGTCTTGCCTAAAAAATTTTTTGAAATTAAATTTATATGACCACCTGCTGATGGATTTCCCCATTCATTAAATGAAAATGAAACATAATATGAGGTTGGAGAAGAAGAAGCACCAAAAACAACAGAATTTGCACTTGCTAATCCATCATTTGTTTTAATACCCTTTGTATAACCAAATGCATAAGGAAAACCAATATTATTACTAAATTTTCTTACGACAATATTTTGAAACTCACCTTGATGATTAATAATATAAACAATATCTTTACCCTGATTATATGCTTTTTGAATAGCATCTTTTCTTAGTTCATAAACATAAACATTGTTTAGTTCAGGAGTTGATGGATTATATACATAAAAATTTATTTTTAACTTTTCAAGTTGAGCCCTTGCTCTTTCTTGAACCTCTCTTAAATCATTAACAAGTTGCCATGCATCATTTTTTAACTTTTGAGATGCGATAAGAGATGGCGAAAGATAAAACATACCAGAAGATATAATAGCCATAATTACTATAACAACAGATAATTCAATTAAAGTAAAACCCTTGTTTTTTAAAAACATTAAAAAAAATTATAACAAATTTTTAAATTTAAAATTAGTGTACAAGGTGCCTGACCCCCTGTACACTAATTTTTATTTTTTGGAATAAATCAATTTTCCATTTTCAATAATATATTTAATAAATGGATTAATTTATTTTTCCTCTTGAAACTCTTTTTCATTGAAAACAATAAAATCTACTGCAACAGTTTTTTCAACTTCCTCATAAATAATTTTCGACCGCTCTTTACCACTCTTAGTTGAAGGCATAATTACAAATAAATCGATATCATTATAAAAATCTATATCACCTTTTAAAAGAGAACCAAATAGATAAACTTTATTCGCACCAAGCTTTTTTAAATCTTTTAAAATTTTTTTTAAATTTTCTTTAAGTAATTTTTCTCTTATCTTTTTTCTTTAAGAATATAATTTAGATTCATAACTTTAATTTATTTTTTATAAAATTTATCAAATTTTCTGTTAACTTTGATGCTTCTAATGTTTTTCCAAAATTATCTCTCTTCACATATTTATTAAATCAGATTCATAATTAAGATAGATTTTCTTGAGATGTTTAACTTTAATCTAATAATTCAGATTTAAAACAACTTTTTTAAATTATTGAAATTTATGTACATCGTAATGTACTTGTTTTTTAATTTTTTGTACATTATAATGTATATGAAATTTTCGATGAGGTGAAAATATGGATTTAAGTAAATGGAACCCTTGGTGGAGAGATGGAAGTGTAAAAAAAGAGCTTTTAGGAAAGAGAAGGAATTCCTTTTATGAAATTATTAAATTCGCTGATAAAAGACAGATAATTGCCATAAAAGGACAAAGAAGAGTAGGGAAAACAACATTAATGTATCAAATCATAGATTATCTTTTAAAAGAAATGAAAATTGATAAATTCAAAATTCTATATTTTTCATTTGATGAAGAGATAGAGGAAATAGACAGATTATTAGATTTTTATCAAAAAGATATTTTAAAAAATAAAACTGATAAATTCGATAAAATATATCTTTTCTTTGATGAGATTCAAAAGTTAAAAGATTTTTCTAAAAAGATAAAAATTTTATATGACCTTAACCCAAATTTAAAAATATTTATTTCTGGCTCAAGCTCTCTTGAAATTGATAAAGGTTATAAAGAGAATCTTGCAGGAAGATGCATAGAATTTATTCTGAAACCACTTACTTTTAAAGAGTATCTTGATTTCAAAAATATAGATGTTGATAAGGAAAGAGTGAATGTTTACATCAAAGATTTGGAGATAGAACTCTTAAAGTATATTTTAAATTCAGGAATAGTTGAAGTTATTAATGAAGACGATGAGGAGTTTATAAGAAAATATTTTATAGATTCAATCTTAAATAGAATAATTTATCAAGATATTATTCAATCATTTAGAATTTCTGAACCAGAGATGTTGATAAAAATTTTTAAAATAATCTCTTCAAGGCCGGGTTCAATCCTCAATTATCAAAATTTATCAATGGAGTTGGGAAGAGATAGAAGGACTATTGAAAAATATATTGATTATCTAAAAAATAGTATGTTAATAAATCTAATTTTTAACTTTTCTAAGAATTTGTCAACTTCTGAGAAGAAATTAAAAAAAGTTTATAATATAAACACAACATATAGTTATCTATTTTCAAAGGAAACATCTAATCTAAATGAAACTCTCCCATTTATCTATGAAACAATAATTATAAATAATTTTGATATCAACTTTTTCTTTAGAACAACATCAAAAAAAGAGGTAGATTTTATAAAAATAGATAATAATAAAATTATCCCAATTGAATTGAAATATAAAGAAAGAATTAGAAATGATGACTTAAATGGACTGATTTATTTCTTAGATAAATTTAAATTAGATGAAGGTATTTTGCTAACAAAAGATCTGAAAAAGAAAGAGATTATTAATAATAAAAAAATTGCCTTTATACCGTTTATTGAATTTCTATTAAATTATTAATTTGATTTTAAAAAATAGTGTACAAGGTGCCTGACCCCGTGTACACTATTCTCTAAAATAATATACAATTTTGTTTTTAATTAAATTTTTTTTCTTATTCTAATTCTTGTTTCATCAACTATCCATATTTCATGTTCTTCTACTTCTCTTTTTCTAAGAACTTTTATAAGAAGATTTATTATGTTTTTTATTATTGATAAACTTTGTTTTGATGGTCTTAATATAATTATTCCAATTGATCCTTTTGATTTTGAAAAACCTAAATCAAGTGTTATAAGTATTCTTTTTTCTCTAACACAGGTATCTAATAGAATTTTATCTTTTACTCCATTTAGAGATTCTTCATATACACTTCTTGTATCAAAATTAAAATCCATCAGAAGGTTTTTAACAGAAATAGGTATATTTTCATCAATTTTAAATTTCATTTTAATAAAATTATTTCTTCATCAGACAATTTTGAAGCATATATGATTGCTGCTTTTATATCATCTATAGTTAATGATGGATAGTTCTTTATTATTTCATCAAATGTTAAACCCTCTGCAAGATTATCAAGAATTGTTGAAACAGTTATTCTTGTTCCTTTTATTACTGGTTTTCCATGACATATTTCAGGATCAACAATAATTTTTTTGAGTAGATTCTTTTTCATAGGTTAATTATATCACCTTTATTCAATTCATCTTAATTTAAATTCATTTCTGGTAATAGAAATTCACAAATTTATTTCTTATAACTTTTTACTCCACTTGAGTCTCTTGACTCCTATTATGTACTGATTTACAGAGAATATATTTTAACTTTTCGTTATAAGTTTTTATTATTTAGATTTTAGTGTACAAGGTGCCTGACCCCCTGTACACTATTTTTTATTTTGGACCATCCATTCTTAATCTGCCAGTTCCAGGGCTTATAATTATATCAACAGATAAATTTTGATTATTAATATTTTTTAAAACTGGTGTCTCGATAGTTATAACAATCTCTCCTGAATCTTCAACGACCTCTCCCGAATCCTTAATACATATTTTCTTTGGTACACCCCACTCATCATACAAAAATGTGACTTTCCCTGTTCCATAAGTTGTGTTTCCAATCCTGACACTCTTAAAAAAAATCTGATTTGTTAAATTTCTAATACCAATATTTTCACCACTTCCACTACTAAATGCATTTTTTCTTTTTTCATATTTATAAGAAGTTTTACTGTTTAAATCAATTTCAATTTTTAATCTTTCAAGTTGAGCTCTTGCTCTTTCCTGAACTTCTTTAATATCATTGAGTACTTGCCATGCATCATTTTTCAATTTCTGTCTTGAAATTAATTTTGGTGAAACATATATTATAGCACCACTCAATATTGTTATTACAGCTATTGTTGTAACTAATTCAATTAAGGTAAAACCATTTTTTTTAGGATTTTTTTTTATAAAATTCATAATTTTATGGAGGACTTACCATTTCACGCCATAGAATCCTACCAAATAATGTTGATTTTAATGGACCTACTAAATTTATAGCATCATATGTTTGAGTATTTGTTATTGCTATTCTTGTTGTCGTTTCTTCACCAATAGATGGAAATAGAGGTGGTCTTGCTCTTCTTAAATTATAATCATAATAAGTTAACTGTGTTTCATACCCTTTAACTTTATTTCCACTAATAATTGCTGGGGCATTATCTGTAGAATAAAAAGTTTGTGAACCTCTAAAATCAAGTACATGACCATTTGCATTATATTGATGGTAATTTGCATCTGGATCAATACCAAAAGAGCCTGTTTGAGCCAAAACTGCAGCATCAATTCTTAGATGTTCTGGTGCATTTTTATCAATAATTACATCATCATAAGCAATTAAACCTAACGCATTGGGAATAGTATAATTAGGAGTTTGGCTTGGATCTGTTATTGGAGGATTCACATATGTTAAATCTGATTCTATCCAAACATCATCAGAGGCATAAACAGTTACTCTTCCATTAACTTTTCCTCTTACTGTTACATCCCCTTTAACATAAATTACACCGCCTGGATAAACTGTACCATCGGGAAGAGTTACTGGAGAATTATTTGGCATATTAATTATTTTTGTTGGTCCATTTCCCTCTTTAACTTGAATAGTTCCATTTTCTAAGAAATGTAATTCAACAGCTTTATTTGAACCATCAAAATAATAGCCAGTAGATAGTGCTTTATTCTTTATTTCATTTCCCGATGTTTGAACTCTTGTGAAATCCATTGCAGGTTGTTGTTGTGAATAAACTTTAATATCGTAATAGACAGGAGGTTCAGAATTATTATATGGTAAATCAATATAATATTCATTTGTATCTGGTTTTTTAAGAATATTTACTTGGTTATAGGTTTCAATTATACCATCATTATTGCTATCACATTTAAATGGTGGATAAATATTTGCAGTTGTTGAAGTAGGGGTATCTTGACTTGATTTTTTAAATGGTTCAACTTTATATTCAACTCCATTAAAGTAAAAATGAAAACCTCCAGTATGTTGATTAGCATATGGACCAAAAGCAAGATAATCATAGATATAACTACTTGAAATTATTGTATCCCAGATTTCCCCAGAAAGATAAACAGGACCATTACATCTCATGGGCCCATGCAGCTCTTCATTATATCCCCAACCAAAATCATCACCACTTGCATTTCTATAAGCGATAAGATAATCTGAAAAACTCACTTGATCATCATAAGTGATCGTAGTTACTTCATCTGACTGTCTTAATAACTGGATTATTGAATTTTGTGGAGATTCATATTTTACTTCAAATTCTCCCCTTATTCCTCTTTTCATTGGTGTAATTCTATATTTTGAACCAGCAAGTTTTAATGAATTATTTATAGCATCTATATCAAGAACATTTATATAGTGATCTTCATACTCTGGGTCATTTGGTCTTGGACATACAAGAGATAATCTTGGTTCAACTATATTCTTATAATCATCTTTTGGAATTGGTGAACTGAAAGAATAACCAATTGCTGTAATTATAATTTTCCCTCTTTGAGGTGAAGTGCTTGATGTATCAATCTTACCTGCCGACTGAACTATTATCCCTTCATAAGTTTCATTTGTTGCTGGATGATCAACATCGTATGGTTTAACCACATTATTTATATCAATTCCAGAACAATCAGGAACCAAATCATTGCCACCAATTTTACTTATCATTTCTTCCATAGCTCCAAGATTTTCTCCTGTATCTGTTGTTTTAAAACCTTCACTCCAGTTTGAACCCCATAAATAGGTCATCCACTGATTATAAGCACTCTGGATATCATTACAAATCGCATTGATTTTAATTTTATCATCTTCCTGGACTCTTGGTAAATTTTGAATATATGCAACTACACTATCTAAAACTTTAATCTCATTTGGTTCTGTAACAGTTTTCGATAAATATTCTCCCTCATCAGCCAAACCATCAGAATCAGTGTCGTCCCAGTTTACAATTTTCATTGGTACTGGATTTCCTTCATCATCAAATATATAATAATCAAAATCCATAAAGTATTTAGCTCTTGTTTTAACATCATAAGAAGGATCATTCTTATGTCTTGGGTCTTTAAAGAAATCAGGATAATATGTATAAAGAGCAGGTATTGAATCTAAACCATCTTCATACAAATTTAATAAATAGTATCCAATATTATTAAAATGCTCACTCTGAATCTCTCTCATTATCTCTTCAAGACCAGCATCTGCAGTTGTTAAGGATGTTTTAGAAAGATGCAGCATTGATTTTAAATTTAGGTTTCTATTTGCACTTACAAAAGTAAAACCTATTACACCAAAAAGTATAGTTGATATTATTAAAACTGTAATTAATGCAAAGCCTTTTTTGTTTTTAAAAACCATCTTTTCCTCCTTTATAAACTAAATAATATATAAAATTTATATAAATTAAGTTAGAGGATTCCTAACTGCAACATTAGTTATATAAATATAATCTTGCGCTTCCTGTTTCTGTCTCAATTGAACTTTAGAAATTATTTCTATTTTTATAATTTGACCAACTCTTAAAAATTTTAAACTATATATAGTTGGTTCAGTAATTGGATTTCCACCTTCCCAAGACCATGAATCAGTATCTTCATCATAGGTATATACATATCTTTTAATTTCTTTTCCTTCTGGAAAATATGCAATAGAGTAAGAAGAGGATGAGAGTTCATATTTGATGCTTTCAGTTCCATCTGGAGAATCAGAATCAGGGTTAGGGTGTGAGAATACTATATAGTTTTTTATATAATTTTCTAACTGGTTTTCAGGCACACCAGAACTATCGTATAAATCAGCATAAGTTGCTTCTCTTAACTCTCTTGTTATTCTATCCATTCCTGCTCTTAAATTATCCATAAGAGCAGTTCTTATATAATTCTCTTGATTAAAGGTTGTAACTTGTGAAAAAACAGGATAAAGACCAATTAAAATTACAGAAAAAATTGCAATTGAAATCATTAATTCAATCAATGTAAATCCTTTATTATTTTTATGGCTCATGATAGGTTACCTCTGTTGATGCAACAGTAAATTTTTTCAACCCCTGAATAGTTTCCCCATTTCCATCTAAGTATACTGGGTTTGTATATGAACTTTTAGGGTCTTCTATCAATAAAACAATATCGATTTTATAAATATATTTATATGGATCAATATTTTCTATTGGTTCGTCAACATTAGCATTAATATATCTTGTTATATATATTTCAACTTGAAAAGCATTATAAAATTTTCTTGCTTCAACAGAAGGGAATGTAACATATGGATAATCATCAGAAGGATTATTCTCATCATATATTGATGTATCATCAACATTATCATTTACACAAGAGTATTTCATTATTCTATTACCAAAATATTCATAGGGGTCAGATTGTATATCCTCAGATTGAGGTAAATATTCATACAATCTCTGAAGATTGTTTTTTTCATTAACATTCTCTAATTCAGTACATTCTTGGCCTTCAGGACATTTATAATAATAAAACTTTCTACCTCTTAAATCTTCTAAAATGAAATTACTTAAATTTTCTGATAACAATTCAAGATTTCTGTTATTTGTTTGTTTATACAAAAAAGTAACTGTTGAGAGTGTTGCAAAAATTGGGAAAACAAAAATAACAATGGCAAGCATTGCTTCAATTAGTGACAATCCCTTTTTATTTTTGAATAGTTTAAAAATAAAAAAACTTTTCATCTTTTAATGTCAATTCCTTTTTGTTTTAAAAAACCTTTAAATTAATCATCTCTTTAAAAAATTTACTTTTTATTTTCCCCTTTTAAAATTTTTTAATGGAGGAAAGATAAAAATCTCTCCTCCAGAATTCTAATTGAACATAAATTTTAACAGAACTTTGTATTAATTAAGGGACTTCAGGGGGTTCAGGAGCTGTAGTTTTTACACCTGCATTTCCAAGGGAATCTCTAAAAATAAATTCATCAGGTGCAGAAGTTTTTGACCACATAACATAAGTAGATCCTGTCTCATTACTTTTATAAAAATAAGAACCAGAATTAGGATCAAATGGGTCTATTGGTAGTTTTTCAATATATACTATAGGTCCTCGTTCACCTGTTGCGCTTACTTTACCAGAAGCGTTAACGGTTCCTTTACCCATTAATTCTTTACCAGCATCAGAAAGTCCAGTAAGATCTGCTTCTTCTCCTTCAGCTGCTTCAGCTGCTTCTGTTAATCGAACGCCCTCCACATCTACTGGGTATTGATTCCAGTCAGTGTAGAACATCTGAAGGGCATTTGCGAGTGTCCTTAAATCACTCTGTACTCTTGATTTTCTTGCTCTATCCTGCATATTTCTGTAGGCAGGAATAGCAATTAATGCAAGAATCAAGATAATTGCGATTACAACCATTAACTCAATAAGGGTAAAACCCTTTCCTTTTTTCCACATACTTTTCTACCTCCTAATTTTCAAAATTTAGGCGCTTATAAAAATAACCAAGTCGGTTGCGCCACCAAGCTCCCTCTTCTCTCGAGGCGCCCATATAGAGAGAAGATTTCACCGCCTTCTTGGTCATAAAGTGATATTCTATTTTCTTAATAAAATAATAAAACATAATTTTAAATTTTGTCAAGAGGTTTAAAAAATTGCTGAAAAAACCTTTTTGTCATTCCCGTGTAAACGGGAATCCAGCATTTCTATTTTGTCATTCAAATCCTCACGAAAATGAAGAAAACGGGAAACCTCTATTTCCATATTGTCATTCTCATGTAAATGCTCCCATTTTGTCATTCCCGTGTAAACGGGAATCCAGAATTTCCATAGGTATTATAGATTCCTATTATATATTTTTACTGAATTTTTAGCATTCCATTAATCATTCAAATTTCTAATAATTTCCTCTGATTCTTTATCACCTAATTCAATTGCTCTTTGAAGATACTTTTTTGCAGCATCTATATTGTCTTTTTTAAGAAAGATAATTCCTTTATATCTATATGCAACTGGATTTTCTTTTACTGATAAAATAATATCAACATATTTTTCTGCTTCATTTAAATTATTTTCATCCAAATATATTTTTGTAAGAGATATTATTGGTTCATTAAAGAATTTATAAAACTCAATTGATTTTTTATAATACTCTTTTGCTTTATCTATGTCATTTAAAATATAATAATTATCACCAATAAGTTTATAAATGGAATTTGGATATTGAGAATAATCAAAAATATCATTTAATATTTTAATACTTTTAATATTATAAGAATTATCTTTTAACTCAATTCCTTTATAATAATAAACATTTGCTAAATAATATGGATAAAATGTTTTTTCAAAAGGGTTTAGTTTAATTGCTTTTAAAAATTTAGATTCAGAATCATTAAGAACTTCTAAACTTTTTTCTTTATCAATTTCTTTAATAAAATTGTAAAAACCTAAATTATTATATGCACTATTACTATAATCACTTGAAAGTTTTAGGATAGAGTGGTAAGCAAAATTAAAAATTGATAAAATAAGGAATATAGAAATTATTAATTTATTATTAACTGAATTTGTATTATTTTGTTGGTTATCCAGAATCATTAACGAGTTGATAATTGAAAGTAAGAAGCAGAAAAATATAAACATCTGAATTGTCTCATAAGTTCCTATCAGATTTATAGAATATGCTAATAAGGATGTAAAAATAGCAAAGGATATTTCTTTTAATTTTTCATTTCTTTTAATAATATTGAAGAGGGTTATTAAAGAATAAATTATTAAAATTAAATAAATTATAAATTGAAAAAAGCCACCTTTGACAAATTGTTCAATATATTCATTATGAGCATTATCATATAAACTATCGGGTTCGAGTTTCTCGAGTTCAATTGATTTATATGGCATAAATTTTCTATTTAAATTCTCAGCGCCTATACCTATTAAATATTCTTTTATCCCAAATTCGCTTTTTGCCATTTTTCCAATATCTTTCCATAAAAAAACTCTTGTCTTAAGAGTAGTTAAATATGTATATCTTTTTAATAGATATGGATTATATTTATTTAAAAGAACTATCGAAAACATAGAAAAAACAATTAAAAAAATCAAAAAAATTGAAATGTATTTTATAATTTTATTTTTGGATTCTGGGAAAAATTTAATTAATAAAAAAATATAAATAGGAAAAGTTATAATTAAAGCTAAAAAAGTTGTAAAGGTTTGTGCTAATATAATTGATAAGACATTTAATATAAATGGTATCAAATATAATTTTTTATTTTTTAATATGACTTCATTTAAAGAAAGAAATAGAAAAATTAAAATAACTGGAGTAAAATAATTCGGATTTAAGAAAAAGGAAAAAGATCTTTGACCTGTTTTTGATACAAAATAAAATGGGTCAATTTTAAAAAATTGTAAAATTCCATATAAAGAATAGATGGAAGAAAAAAATATTCCAACATTAATTAATTTGTTAATTTTTGATTGATTATTTAAAATCAATGGTGCAATAACTGGTAAAAAAAGCATTGTTGTTATTATTAAAAAACTTTTATTTCTATATTGCCAACCAAAAAATGAGTTGTAAAAATTTTCCGATAATATTGTAGAAACAAAATAAATTAAGATGTAGAGAAAAATTATTTTAGTTAAATTGGTTAAGATAAAACCTTTTTTTCTATAAAAGTATATAAAAAATGGAATTGAAAAGATAAAGATTATTAGAGATATTGAGAATGCCTTTGGGATAAAAACATTAAAAAAAGTGGCTTCAGAAATTATAGCAAAATGAGGAATAAAAAAAGTAAAAGAATAAAGGTATAAAAAAAGATTTTCAATATCAATTCTTTTTGAAATCATAAATTATTTATACTTTTAATCTATTTATTAGTCAAGTATAATTACTTTATGAAAATAGTTGTAACAGGTGGTGCAGGGTTTATTGGTTCACACCTTGTTGATGAATACATTAAAAATGGATTTGAAGTTTTAATAATTGATAATTTATCAACTGGAAAAAAAGAAAATATAAATAAAAATGCTATATTTGAGAAGATTGATTTAAAAGAAAAGGATAAATTGAAAAAAATTATTGAAAAATTTAAACCTGATATAATAAATCATCACGCTTATATAAGTAATATATTAAAAGCAGAAAAAATGAAGGGAAAATTTTTAATTGAAAATTTACAAAATTTTTTGAATTTAATAGAGCCATCAAAAGAATTTATTAAACAATTCATATTTGCCTCTTCTTGTGCTGTATATGGAGAAAAATTACCTCCTCTAAATGAAAATGATGATTTAAAACCTGTTAATCTTTATGGTTTGTCAAAACTATTAATAGAAAATTCCCTTGTCTATTTTTCAAAAAAATATAACTTCAAACATACAATATTAAGATATTCAAATGTTTATGGACCAAGACAGAGAATAAATTCAGAATCTGGTGTAATTTCTATTTTTACAAATAAAATAATAAATAAAAAACCTTTAACAATTTTTGGAGATGGAAAAAATACAAGAGATTTTATCTATATATCTGATGTTGTTAAAGCAAATATTTTATCTGTAGATAAAGAGGGAATTTTTAATATTGGAACAGGTAAAGAAACTTCAATTAATGAACTTGTGAAAATTTTTGAAAAGGTTACTGGTTTAAGTTTAAAAAAGAGATATTTAAACAAAGATAGTGGGGTTAAAAGGAGTTATCTCGAAATAAAATTGTCAGAAGATTTTTTAAATTTTAAAAGCGAAATAGATTTATATGAAGGATTGAAAAAGACATTAGAATGTTATGAAAAAAATTAATTATTATATAATTGCTTTTTTAGATGTTTTAATTTTTATTTTTTCTTCCCTTTTTGCTTTTTTCACAAGATTTTATATCTTCAAATTTGGAACTCCTTTTGAACCAAGAAACATTAAGGCATTTATAAACACCTTACCTTTTTTAACAATAATTTTTATAATATTTTTTACCTTATATGGACTTTATAGTAAAAAAGAGAGTTTTTATGAAATTTTTGCTTCAGTTTTAACTTCGATTATTCTTCTATTTTTGATTAAACTTTCTTTATCATATCTATTAAGAGAATTTGCATATCCAAGATCAGTTATGTTTATTTCAACTATATATGAAATTATCTTTCTTTTATTATTCAGATATTTTGTGTTTAAATATGAGAAAAAAATTGAAACGAAAAAACTTGCAGTTTATATTGGAGATGGAGAGATTTTTGAGAGATATGGAAAATATGAGTTCAAAAAATTAAATGGTGTTAATGAATTAAATGGTATAAAAGAAAAAATTGATGCAATTTTTTTACTCAATAATGTAAAAGAAAGGGAAGATATAATTAAATTTGCTTATGAAAACAGTATTAAAATCTTTTTATCCCCCACGCTTCAAGATATCCTTTTATACTCCTCTAACATTACAAATATTTCAGATAAGCCATTTTTTGAAATATCTAAGATAAATTTAACAGATGAAGAGAAAATATTAAAAAGAATAATAGATGTTTTATTATCAATCCTATTTTTGATAATTCTTTCTCCACTATTCATAATAATTCCAATTCTTATAAAAATTTCTTCAAAAGGGAGGATTTTTTATATACAAAAAAGAGTTGGTGAAAATGGAAAGGTGTTCAATTTAATAAAATTCAGAACAATGATTGAGGGCGCTGAAAATAATACTGGACCAATTCTATCAAATGAAAAAGATGAAAGAATATACCCAGTTGGTAAATTTTTAAGAAAAACACACCTTGATGAAATTCCACAATTTATAAATGTTTTAAAGGGTGAAATGAGCATAGTTGGACCAAGACCAGAAAG
>JGI11944J13513_1002319_pt1 | contig 13510 bp, 10 predicted proteins | sample TerdegcoTASludge_FD_13513 | JGI IMG/M metagenome (IMG submission 13513) | reverse complement strand
CGCCCTGGCCGGCACGGGAGCTGCGCACACTCGACTGGAATGATGGAGCATTGGAATATCGGATACAAATCAGGATCCCAATATTCCATCATTCCAATATTCCATTGCTCCGTCTTCAGACAACCCGCTTCAGTTCCGCCGGCGAGACCGTGGCCGTGCCGATCTTGCCCACGACGATCCCGGCCGCCTTGTTGGCCAGGTAGGCCGCCTCGCGGAAGGTGGCCCCGGAAGCCAGCGAAAGCGCGAAGATCCCGATGGCCGTGTCACCCGCGCCGGTCACGTCGAAGACCTCCTTGGCCTCGGCGGGGATGTGGAAGTCCCGCCCCCCGCGCTCGAAGAGGTCCATCCCCGCCTCGCCGCGCGTGATGAGCACCGCCCGGAACCCGAACCGCCTCATGATGTCCCGGCCGATCCGGGCGATCTCGGCGCGGCGGCCCTCGTTGAGCTCGTGCGTGTTCTCGACGCCCACGGCGCGCCCCGCCTCGTGGTGGTTCGGCGTGATGACGTCGAAGTCCCGGTAGACGGTGAAATCGTTTCGCTTCGGGTCGACGCAGACCGGGATGCGGCGCCCCGCCACGACCTGCCGCACCCCGTCCAGCAGGCGGTCCGTCACGATCCCCTTGTTGTAGTCGGAGATCACGACGGCCTGCACGCCCTCGAGGGTGGACCGGACGTACTGCACGATGCGGTCGGCGCTGTCGGGCCGGACGACGTGCCGGCTCTCCCTGTCGTAACGGACCATCTGCTGCCCGTGGGCGACGATGCGCGTCTTGACCGTCGTGGGCCTCTCGCCCTCCCGGACGAGCCCGCCCGTGTCGACATTCATCTGCTGCAGCTTCGCCGTGAGCCAGTCGCCCATCCCGTCCGAGCCGATGACCCCCGCGACGGCCACGTTGCCCCCGACGGCGTGGATGTTGTTGACCACGTTGCCGGAACCGCCCATCATGAGGTTCTCCTTCGTCACCTCCACGACGGGGACGGGCGCCTCCGGGGAGATCCGGGAGACCTTGCCCCAGATGAAGTGATCCACCATGAGATCGCCGAGCACGAGCACACGCGAGGCGGAGTAGTTCCCGATGATCTCCAGTGCTCGTTTTCGGCTCACCGGCCTCTTTGTCGTTTTATCCACGGTCTCTGATATCCTCAATACGGTGCCCGGAAACGATGTCCCCGCATACCATTACGAAGTGAGGAAGTTATGAAGAGCGGAAGCTCGGTGCGAAGGAAAGATTCTTTTCCTGTCCGATCTTCCTCACTTCTGCTCTTCCGCTCTTCGCGGTCATCCCGCTCCGCTTGTGGCGAAAGCTCATTGCGGGATGACCCTCCGCCCGGCGGAGGCCTACGCCACCTTGCTGCGGAAGTAGGGCAGCACGCGCCTCAGTCCCTCGTCCAGCGGCACCTTCGGCTCCCAGCCCAGCAGTTTCCTCGCCTTCCCGATGTCGGGCTGCCGAACCTTCGGGTCGTCCTCGGGCAGATCGCGGTACACGATGCCGCTTCTGGAGCCCGTCACCGCCAGCACCCGGTGTGCCAGCTCCAGAAGGGTGATCTCGTCGGGGTTGCCCAGGTTGACCGGGGTCGGTTCCTCCGAATTCAGCAGGCGGTAGATCCCGTCGACCAGGTCGTCGACGTAGCAGAAACTCCTTGTCTGCGTGCCGTCGCCGAACACGGTCAGATCCTCCCCGCGCAGGCTCTGCCCCATGAACGCGGGCAGCGCCCGTCCGTCCTGGAGCCGCATGCGGGGGCCGTAGGTGTTGAAAATCCGCACGATCCGGACCCGGACGCCGTGATACCGGTGGTAGGCCATTGTCATGGCCTCGGCAAACCGTTTCGCCTCGTCGTAGACGCCCCGCGGCCCCACGGGGTTGACGTTTCCCCAATAGTCCTCCCGCTGGGGGTGGACCAGGGGGTCCCCGTAGCACTCCGACGTCGAGGCCAGGAGGAACCGGGCCCCCTTGGCCTTGGCCAGCCCGAGGGCCTTGTGCGTTCCCAGGGATCCCACCTTCAGGGTCTGGATGGGCATCTTCAGGTAATCGATCGGGCTGGCGGGCGAGGCAAAGTGCAGGATGTTGTGGAGAGGCCCGTCGACGTGCAGGTAATTCGTCACGTCGTAGTGGACGAATCGGAACCGCTTGTGCCCCAGGAGGTGGGAGATGTTTTCCATGTCGCCGGTCAGGAGGTTGTCGATGCAGATGACCTCGTGACCCTTTTCAATCAGGAAATCGCACAGATGGCTTCCGAGAAAGCCCGCCCCGCCGGTGATCAGTGTCCGTTCCATAGAGCTGTGCAGCAACCTACCGATCGACGTGATGCTCAAAGAGAGGGAATGCTAGTACCAGATGCCTGTTTTGTCAATGTTTTTCTGCCCCGCACCCCCTCGCGGACGGCCGTCCGGGGCCCCGGGCGGTTCCGTCCCGTCCGCCTCGGATCCAAATCATCCTTGACAGGGGAATAAAAAAAATATAGTGAAATTCACTTTGTTCCTGCACTCAGGCGTAAAAAGCCGATTGCAAATCAGCACTTCCGGGGACGGACGATGGAAGACAGCGACCTCTTGAAGGTGAGGAAGGACAAGATCGAGGCGCTCGCCGCATCGGGCGTGGAAGCCTACCCCAACGACGCGAAGGTGACGCACCTCTCCGCGCAGCTCCACGAGGCCTACGGGCAGATGGACAACGAGGCCCTGGAGAAGCTCACCGAGCGCTTCGCCGTGGCCGGCCGGGTCATGGCGATCCGGAATTTCGGCAAGGGGGCCTTCGTGGCCCTGCAGGACCGCAAGGGGAGGATCCAGGCCTTCATCCGCAAGGACAAGCTCGGCGACGAGCTCTTCGCCCTGTTCAAGACGATCGACGTGGGCGACATCGTCCACATCACGGGCCGGGTCATCAAGACGCGCACGGGGGAGCTCACGATCGAGGCCGAGGGGCTGAGGCTCCTGACCAAGTGCCTGCGGCCCCTGCCGGAGAAGTGGCACGGGCTGACGGATGTCGAGATCCGATACCGCCGGCGCTACCTCGACCTGGTCGTCAACCCCAAGGTCAAGGAGGTCTTCGAGACGCGCAGCCGGATCATCCGTTACATCCGGGAGTTCCTGCACGACCGGGACTTCCTCGAGGTGGAGACCCCCATGATGCAGCCCATGGCCGGAGGGGCCATGGCCAAGCCCTTCAAGACGCACCACAACGCCCTGGGGCAGGACCTCTACCTGCGGATCGCACCGGAACTCTACCTCAAGCGTCTCGTCGTGGGGGGGATGGAGCGGGTCTTCGAGCTCAACCGCAATTTCCGCAACGAGGGGGTTTCGACGCTGCACAACCCCGAGTTCACCATGATCGAATTCTACATGGCCTACGCCACGTACGAGGACCTCATGACGCTTACCGAGGAGCTGATCACCTCGCTCGTCCGGGAGCTATTCGGGAGCCTCAAGGTCACCTACCAGGGGACGGAGCTGGACTTCACGCCCCCCTGGACGCGGATCACGGTCAGGGAGGCCCTGGTGAAATACGCCGGCCTCGATCCGGCTGCCCTCGATGATGCGGGCAAGGCCGCGCGGGAGGCGGAAGAGAGGGGGATCCCTTTCGAGGGGAACCAGCCCCTGGGGAAGATCCTGATGGGGATCTTCGACGCGGTCGTGGAGGAGAAGCTCATCCAGCCCACCTTCGTCACCCACTACCCGTTGGAGGTCTCCCCGCTGTCGAGGAAAAACAGCCGGAACCCCGAACTCGTGGACCGATTCGAGCTCTACATCCACGGCCGAGAGATCGCCAACGCCTTCTCCGAGCTCAACGACCCGGCGGACCAGAAAAACCGCTTCCTCATGCAGCTCGAGCAGCGCGACGCCGGCGACGAGGAGGCCCACGGCATGGACGAGGACTACATCACGGCCCTCGAGTACGGGATGCCCCCCACGGCGGGCGAGGGGATCGGGATCGACCGGCTCGTGATGCTGCTCACCGACTCGCCGTCGATCCGCGACGTGATCCTCTTCCCCCATATGCGGCGCCGGGAGAGGGGGGAGCCTTTCAAGGCGGAAGGCGACGAGAAAGCATAGCGAAGTTAGGAAGGTAGGAAGAGCAGAAGAGCGGACAGGATCCCCTTTTTCCCATCCGCTCTTCCTCGCTTCCTCACTTCCGCTCTTGACTCACTGACGAGCTGCCGGCGTCGGGGATGAGACCCCGGGTCATAAACCTTGCAAGCACTATAAGGAAGGGTTACACTCCAGCCCATCATGCCCTACGAATTGTTCGTCAGCCTCCGGTACCTCCGGGCCAAACGGAAACAGGTCTTCGTTTCCATCATCACCTTCATCTCCATGGCGGGCATCCTCCTGGGGGTCGCGGCGCTCATCATCGTGCTGGCCGTGATGAACGGCTTCGAGAAGGAGCTGCGCGACAAGATCCTCGGGATCAACGCCCACATCATCCTCATGGAGTACACGGGCCCCATGAAGGATTACGGGCGCATCCAGCGCGAGGTGTCCTCCGTGCCGGGGGTCACGGCCTCCACGCCGTTCATCTACAGCCAGGCGATGCTGAAACACGGCGACAGCGTGAGCGGCATCGTGATGCGGGGCCTCTCGCCGGCGGACGCCCGGGACGTGATCAACCTGGGCCGGATGCTGGAGGGCCGCCTCGAGAACCTTTCGCCGCAGGGGCGCCGGGAGATGAAGGCCCCCGGGGCCCCGGCCGACGTCCCCGGCATCGTCCTCGGGAAGGAGCTGGCCCGCCACGTGGGGGCGTCCCTCCACGACGCGGTCCACGTCGTCTCGCCCCAGGGGATCGCCACCCCCATGGGCATGGTCCCCCGGATGAAGAAATTCGTCGTCGTGGGCATCTTCGAGTCGGGGTTCTACGAGTACGACTCGACGCTGGCCTACACGTCGCTCGCCGACAGCCAGGAGTTCCTCGGACTGGGCGACCGGGTCACGGGCCTTGAAATAAAAGTGGATAACATCTATAAGGCAAGGGAAATCGCCGGGGCGATCGAGATGAAGCTTGGCTACCCCGCCTGGGCGAGGGACTGGATGAAGATGAACCGCAACCTCTTCGCGGCCCTGCGCCTGGAGAAGCGGGTCATGTTCATCATCGTGGGCCTCATCGTGCTCGTGGCGGGCTTCAACATCATCTGCACGCTCATCATGGTGGTCATGGAGAAGACCAAGGACATCGCGATCCTGAAATCCATGGGCGCCACGTCGAAGAGCATCATGAAGATCTTCATGCTCCAGGGGGTGATCATCGGGGGCATCGGCACGTTTTTGGGAACCGTCCTGGGGCTCACGGTCGCCTGGAACATCGGCCCCATCACGCGGTGCGTCGAGAATCTCTTCGGGTTCAAGATCCTGCCCGGGGACGTCTACTACCTGAGCGAGCTGCCGGCGCTCGTCAACTACGAGGACGTGGCCGTCATCGTCGCGGGCAGCCTCCTCGTCAGCCTGCTGGCGACGATCTACCCGGCCCGGAACGCGTCGAGGCTTGATCCCGCGGAGGCAATCCGGTATGAGTAGGGCGGCGGCCGGCCGGATCGAGATCCGGAACCTCGGCAAGAAATACATGATGGACGGCGCCCGGATCGAGGCCCTCAAGGGAGTCAGCCTCGACATCGACCGGGGCGACTCGCTCGCCATCCTCGGGGTCTCGGGGGCGGGCAAGAGCACGCTGTTGCACATCCTGGGAACGCTGGACCGCCCGACGGAGGGGACCTTCCTCTACGACGGGGTGAGCCTCTTCGACTGGAGCGAGAGGAAACTCGCGGAGTTCCGGAACCGGAAGGTGGGGTTCGTCTTCCAGTTCCACCACCTGCTGCCGGAGTTCACGAGCCTCGAGAACACGATGATGCCCGCGCTCATCGCCGGGCTGACGCGCGGCGAGGCGCGCCGGAAAGCGGAGGCCATCCTCGACGAGGTGGGGCTCTCGGAGCGGAGGGCCCACAAGCCCGGGGAGCTCTCGGGGGGCGAGCAGCAGCGCGTCGCCGTGGCGCGGGCCCTCGTGATGGAGCCCGAGATGCTCCTGGCCGACGAGCCCACGGGCAACCTGGACACGGAGACGGGAGCCCGGATCCACGAGATGCTCGTACAACTGAACCGGACCCGGGGGATCACGCTCGTCGTGGTCACCCACAACCAGTCGCTGGCGGACCGCATGTCGCGATGCATCGGCCTGCGCGACGGACGGATCGTGAAGGACAAGTGACATGACCGCACCCGGAAAGCCCCGCCCGCTGGCGCTCCTCGTTCTCCTCGCCTGCCTTCTCGCCGCGCCCCTGGACGCCCTCGCCCAGAGGATCGCCGTTTTCCCCTTCGACATCTACAGCGAGAGGGACGCGACCCTGCTGCGCAACGCCATCTACAACAGCATGACCCTCGAGCTCGGCAGGGTCCGCACGGTGCAGGTCGTCCCGAGAGACCAGTTCGCCGCGATCATCGCCGGGAAGAGGGTCGACGAGGAGCTGGCGGTCTCCGTGGGCAGGCAGGTGAAGGCCGACTACGTGATCCTCGGCAGCCTCACCCAGCTCGGCACGCGGGTGAGCCTCGACGCCAAGGCCGTCAACGTGGAGACGGGTGCCGCGACCACGGGCCTCTTCGCCCAGGGGGCGGGCATCGAGAACACGGGCGCCTTTGCGGCCCAGCTCGCCCGGGAGGTCCTCGCCCGGGTCTCGGGCAGGCAGGTCGTCGCCCGGGTGGAGCTTTCGGGCAACCGCCGGATCGAGAACACCGTCATCTACAACGCACTGAAGAGCGCGAAGGGAAAGCTCTTCTCGGAGGAGGACCTCTCGGCCGACATCCGGGCCATCTACCGGATGGGATACTTCAGCGACGTGAAGGCCGACGTGACGGACTCGCCGGACGGCAAGGTGATCACCTTCCTGCTGGACGAGCGCCCCTTCGTCAACGACATCCGCATCAAGGGCAACGATGCCGTGAAGTCCGACGACATCCGCGCCGTCCTTTCCTTCAAGGCCAAGCAGGTCTACAACCCCGACAAGATCAAGGCCGACACGGACAAGATCAAGGCCCTCTACGACGACAAGGGGTACTTCAACGCCGAGATCTCCTTCTCGACCGAGAAGGTGCGGGAGCGGGACGTCAACGTCGTCATCGACATCAAGGAAAACGACCTGCTCTACGTGAAGAGCATCGAGTTCGTGGGCAACCAGGCCTTCACGGACAAGGAGCTCAAGAATCTCATGGAGACCTCGGAGTGGACCTGGCTGTCCTGGCTCACCGACTCGGGGCTCCTCAAGAAGGAAAAGCTCCGCGACGGCGTCAACCGGGTGAAGGTCTTCTACATGAACAACGGCTACATCCAGGCCCAGATCGGGGAGCCGGAGATCACCCACGACAAGAAGTGGATCTACGTGAAGATCCCGGTGTCCGAGGGCAGGCAGTTCAAGGTCGGCAAGGTGGAGATCACGGGCGACGGCATCTCGGTGCCGAGGCAGGAGCTCCTCGACAGGCTCAGCATCCGGAAAAAGGACTACTACGACCGGGAAGCCATCGCCAGGGACATCGAGTACCTCACGCGGATGACCCAGAACGACGGGTACGCCTACGCCGAGATCAGCCCAAAGACCCAGACGAATGAGGCCGAGCAGAGGGTCGACGTCACCTACAACATCAAGAAGGGCAGCCTCGTCTACTTCAACCGGATCAACATCACGGGCAACACGAAGACGCGCGACAAGGTCATCCGGCGGCAGCTCGATTTCACCGAGGGGGATCTCTACAGCAGCGACAGGCTCAAGAACAGCTACGCCCGGCTCAACCGGCTCCGCTACTTCGAGGAGGTCAATTTCCAGACGGCCAAGGGGCCCGAGGAGAACCTGACGGACATCACGATCGGCGTGAAGGAGCGCCCCACGGGGCTGTTCTCGATCGGCGCGGGCTACAGCGGCCAGGACGGCGCCATGCTCATGGCCCAGATCGCCCAGCAGAATCTCTTCGGCCGGGGGCAAAGTTTGAGCCTCCAGGGCGCCCTGGGAACGGAAAACAGCACGATCGACCTCTCCTTCACCGAGCCCTATCTCTTCGACATGCCCCTCTGGATGAAGGCGGACCTCTGGAAGACCTACCGCGAGTACGACACCTACGACCTCGACACCCAGGGGTTCGGCATCACCTTCGGCTACCCTCTCTGGGAAAGGATCATGGGATATCTCGGCTACAAGTTCGCCATCAACGACGTGAATAACGTTCTGGAGACCGCTTCGCAGACGATCAAGGACCAGCAGGGCGAGACGACCCAGAGCGGCATCCTGACGGCCCTGGCCCGGGACACGACCGACGACGCGATCTTCCCGACCACGGGTTCTCGCAACCGCGTGGCCGGCGATTTCTTCGGCGGTATCTTCGGCGGGGATGTCGCGTTCGGCAAATACAATTACAACACGACCTGGTTCTTCCGCGTCCCGCCCTTCGGGGAGGACCTCGTCTTCTCGCCGCGGGGGCGCATCGGCTACATCCAGGCCTTCGAGGGCAAGGAGATCCCCGTCTACGAGCGCTACATCCTCGGGGGGTTGAACTCCCTGCGGGGCCTCAAGGACGTGGGGCCCCGTGACCCCGTGACGGGGGACGTCATCGGCGGCACGACCATGCTGGTCTTCAACTTCGAGCTCATTTTCCCGCTCATCAAGAACGCCGGCATGAAGGGGGTCGTATTCTTCGACACGGGCAACGCCTGGGAGAACGAGTACGACCTGGGGGACATGCGCAAGACCTGCGGGGCCGGGATCCGCTGGTATTCGCCCATCGGGCCGCTGCGCCTCGAGTGGGGCTACGTGCTGGACCGCAAGGAGGGGGAGCCGGCCTACCGCTGGGACTTCACCATCGGGTGGTTTATGTAAACAACAGGCTTAAGGCAAAAGGAGAACGGCTTAAGGCTCAAGAACATTTGGATAATATCTCTTTCCTCAAGGCCTTGAGCCTTTAGCCATAAGCCCTGAGCCAATTTTTTCAAGGAGAAAAAACCCATGAAGAGACAGATGTACGCCGTCGGCATTCTGGCCGTCGCCCTCGTCTTCGCGCTGTCGGCCACGGAGGCCGCCGCCCAGAAGATCGGATTCATCAACATGCGGGTGATCCTCCACGATTCCGAGGCGGGAAAGAAGGCGCAGGCGGAGATGAAGAAGAGCGTCGAGAAGAAGAAGGCGGAAATCGCCAAGAAGGAAGAAGAGCTCAAGAAGCTCAAGGACGAACTCGAGAAGCAGAAGTCGGTGCTCACGCCGGAGGCCTACCGGGAAAAGGAATCGAGCTACCAGGTCAAGTTCCGCGACTACCAGCGGCAGGTCCAGGACGCCAATGAGGAGCTGGCCAAGAAGGAGCAGGCCATCACGTCGAAGATAATCCCCGATATCATCAAGGTCGTCGAGAAGGTCGGCAAGGACGGGAAGTACGACGCCATCCTCGATCTGAACAACCCCGTCATCGTCTACCACGACAAGGAAGACAACCTGACGAAGAAGATCATCGACGAGTACAACAAGGGCGCCGGGAAATCGGCTCCCGCCCCCGCCAAGGGCAAGAAGTAGAGCAGGCGGGGCGCAACGGGTGACGCGCATGGGGAAGACCCTCTCCGAAATCGCCGCATACCTGCAGGCATCCGTCGTGGGCGACGGCACCGTCGAGATCCGCGACATCAAGGGCCTCGATGAGGCAGGCGAGGGGGACCTCTCGTTCCTCGCAAACCCGAAGTACCGCAGGAAGATCGCCACGACGGCCGCCTCGGCGATCCTCGTGTCGGCCCCCGTCGAGGGGACGGGCAGGAACTTCGTCGTCGTGAAGGACCCCTACGCGGCCCTCGCCCGGCTGCTCGAGCTCTTCTACCCGGAGGAACGGGATTTCCGGGGCGTGAGCCCCGATGCCTGCATCGGCCCCGGCGCCTCCGTCGCGGAGGGGGCAACCGTCTACCCGGGGGTCTACGTGGGCGCGGGCGCCCGGGTCGGCCGGGGCACCGTCCTGTACCCCGGCGTCTTCATCGGGCACGGCGCCTCCGTAGGCGAGGACTGCATCCTGTACCCCAACGTGACGGTCTACCGCCGCTGCATCATCGGCAGCCGCGTCATCCTTCACGCGGGGGTCGTCGTGGGGAGCGACGGGTTCGGGTTCGCCAACCCGGGCGTCGAGAACCGCAAGGTCCCCCAGGTCGGGATCGTCCAGATCGACGACGACGTGGAGATCCAGGCCAACACCACGATCGACCGGGGCACCCTGGGGAAGACCTGGATCCAGCGCGGCGCCAAGATCGACAACCTCGTCCAGATCGCCCACAACGTCGTGATCGGCGAGAACTCGATCGTCGTCGCCCAGGTCGGCATCTCGGGCAGCACCCGCCTCGGAAAGCGCGTCATCATCGGCGGCCAGGCGGGCCTCGTCGGGCACATCCGCGTCGGCGACAACGTCATGATCGCGGCCCGGGCCGGCATCCACAAGGACATCCCGGCCTCGCGGATCATGTCCGGCGCGCCGGCCGTCCCCCACACGGAGTGGCTGCGCCTCAACGCGCACATCCTGCGCCTGCCGGAGATGCACAGGACCATCCAGGAGCTCCGGAAAAAGATCGAGGAGCTGGAGAAGAAACTCAACCCCTGAGAGAACACGGTTCATGAAGATACACCCGTCAGCAGTCATATCGCCCGACGCGAAACTCGCCGAGGGAGTGGAAGTCGGCCCGTTCAGCGTGATCGGGCCCGGCGTCACGATCGGCAAGGGGACCGTCATCGGCCCCAACGTCGTGATCCAGAGCCACACGGACATCGGCGAGAACAACCGCATCTTCCAGTTCGCCTCCGTCGGGGCCCCGCCCCAGGACCTCAAGTACCGCGGGGAGGACACGCGCGTCGTCATCGGCGACAACAACACGATCCGGGAGTTCGTGACGATCAACCGGTCCACCACGGCCGACATCGGCGTGACGAAGATCGGCAGCAACAACCTCATCATGGCCTACTGTCACGTGGCCCACAACTGCCTGCTCGAGGACAACATCGTGATGGCCAACGCGGCCAACCTGGCCGGGCACATTCACGTGGAGCGCTTCGCCATCATCGGCGGGCTGACCGGCATCCACCAGTTCTCGCGGATCGGGCAGCACTGCATCATCGGCGGGGCCTCCGCGGTGACCAAGGACGTCCCTCCCTACACGACGGCGGCGGGCCACTACGCCTCGCTGTACGGCCTCAACCTCATCGGCCTGAAGCGCAGGGGTTTTCCCGAGGAGACCATCGCCGCCCTGAAGAAAGCCTACAAGATCTTCTTCCGCTCGTCGCTCACGGTGGCCAAGGCCGTCGAGAAGGCCCGCGCCGAGGTGCCCGACCTGCCCGAGGTGCGGACCTTCATCGAGTTCATCGAGACGTCGAAGCGGGGCGTCACGCGCTGAAGCAGGACAACTCGTGACAGGCCCCGCTGATTGCCCCGAATTCGTTCGTGCCTGAATAATGCGAAGTTGGGAAGGTAGGAAGCGCTCCTTTCCGATCTTCCTAACTTCATAACTTCCGAGCTTCACATTCGGTAAGCGGAATGCCTCCATATAGGTACGGGTATACGACAAGGTAAGGGATGGACAAGATACGAATCGGGGTGGTGGGGATCGGGCATCTCGGGAACTACCACCTCCAGAAATACCAAAAACTCGAAACCGTGAACATCGTCGGCGTTGCCGACGTGGACCGGTCGAAGGCCGACAGGGCCGCGGCGGCGTTCGGCTGCACGGCCTTTGCCGATCACCGCGAGCTCGCGGGGCACGTGGACGCCGTCAGCATCACCGTCCCCACCCAGGCCCATCACGCCGTGGCGCGGGACTTCCTGGCCGCCGGCAAGGACGTGCTGATGGAAAAGCCGTTCACGGCCACCCTGGCGGAGGCCGACGACCTCATCGCGCTGGCCGCGTCGAAGGACCTCATCCTGCAGGTCGGGTTCATCGAGCGGTTCAACCCCGCCATCGTCGCCCTCGACCCCGTGATCCGCCGTCCCCTCTTCATCGAGTCGCACCGCCTGCACCCCTTCGTCGAGCGGGGCACCGACGTGGACGTCGTCCTCGACCTCATGATCCACGACCTCGACCTCATCCTGCACTACGTCCGCTCTCCCCTGACCAACGTGGAGGCCGTGGGCGTCTCGGTGCTCTCGGACAAGGTCGACATCGCCAACGTGCGGCTCACCTTTGAAGACGGCTGCGTGGCCAACATCACCGCGAGCCGGGTGACCCTCAAGCACATGCAGAAGCTGCGCTTCTTCGGCCTCGAGGGGTACCACTCCGTCGACTTCAGCAAGCGCGAGGTCGTCTCGCTCGCGCGCAGGGAGAAGGCGGGGGGGAAAATGGAGATCGGGATCAACGACGTGAAGGTCCCCCGGCACGATCCCCTCGAGGAGGAAATCCGCGCGTTCGTCGACTGCGTCGTGCGCCGCACCCCGCCCCGGGTCTCGGGGCTCGAGGCCCGGAAGTCCCTGGAGCTCGCCCTGCTGATCAACGAGAAGATGAAGACCGGGAGGGATCTCAGGCTATGATCCCCATGGTGGATTTGCGCCGGCAGTACCTGCGAATCAAGGAGGAGATCGACGCGGCCGTCCTGGACGTGCTGGACAGGACCCAGTTCATCCTGGGGCCCAACGTGTCGGCACTCGAGGCCGAGGTGGCCCGCTACCACGGGGTGCCGCACGCCGTCGGGGTGGCCAACGGGACCGACGCCCTTCTGCTCGCGCTGCGCGCAATCGGGATCGGGGCGGGCGACGAGGTCATTACGACCCCCTTCACCTTCATCGCCACCGCGGAGGTGGTCGGTCTGCTGGGCGCGGTGCCCGTCTTCGTCGACATCGACCCGAGGACCTTCAACCTCGACCCGGCGCGCCTCAAGGAGGCCGTCACGGGAAGAACGAAGGCGATCATCCCCGTCCACCTCTTCGGGCAGCCCTGCGACATGGACCCGATCCTCGACGTCGCGGCGAGGCACGGTCTGAAGGTCATCGAGGACTGCGCCCAGGCATTCGGGGCGCGCTACAAGGGAAGGATCGTGGGGACCCTGGGCCACGCCGGCTGCTTCAGCTTCTTCCCCAGCAAGAACCTCGCGTGCTGCGGCGACGGCGGCATGGTGATCACGTCCGACGCGGAAACGGACGCCGCGCTGAGGATGCTGCGCAACCACGGGAGTTCCGTCCGCTACCGTCACAGCCGGCTGGGCTACAACAGCCGCCTCGACGAGATCCAGGCCGCGATCGTGCGCGTCAAGCTCCGGCACATCGACGCCTTCAGCGAGGGCCGCCGAAGGGCCGCCGCGCTCTACGGAACACACATCCGCCGGGCGGGCGTCGTCCTGCCCTTTGAGGCACCCGGCTGCCGTCACGTCTACCACCAGTTCACCCTCCTTGCGGACGAACGAGACCGGCTCCAGGAGGCGCTCGCGAGGGCCGACATCGCCTGCGCCGTCTACTACCCCGTCCCCCTGCACCGGCAGGAGGTCTTCCGCTCCGGCGCGGCCTGCCGCCACGGGGAACTGCCGGCGAGCGAGGACGCGGCCCGGA
>JGI11944J13513_1002315_pt1 | contig 13531 bp, 11 predicted proteins | sample TerdegcoTASludge_FD_13513 | JGI IMG/M metagenome (IMG submission 13513) | reverse complement strand
CAAGGAAGCTACCGTCAAAGTCGGCGATCTCGACGTAAAAGTAGCCGTCGCGCACGGGCTTGGCAACGCCAGGAAGCTTTTGGACGCCCTGCAGGCCGGCGAAGCAAACTATCATTTCATCGAGATCATGTGCTGCCCGGGCGGCTGCATCGGCGGCGGCGGCCAGCCCATCCCGACCAACTATGAAATCAGGCAAAAGCGGATTGACGGCATATATACCGCCGACGAAGCAATGGTCTTGCGGAAATCCCACGAGAACCCCGCGATCCAGCAGCTGTACAAGGAATTTTTAGAGAAGCCGCTGGGGCATAAATCCCACCAATTGCTGCACACTAAATACACTTCGCGCGGGCAGTCTAATCAGTTATAAAGCATTTCAATTGATGTCCAATATGAAGAGCCTCCCACCCGGGAGCTCTTCGCTTTGGCCTTCTCTATCCGCCAAAATCCGACAAAAGTCCTATTTACATGAGTATAAAAGTCATATATAAGTTAACTTAACTGATAAGAGCAAATATGGCGAAAGCTATATACGCAAAACTACGGGTCTAAGGTGTTGGATTTGCACTAAGATCGCCGGGTTGCCGGGAAAGTTAATAATAATTATAACGAACACCCCGGCCGGGGTGTTATTTTTGCGTTAGCCGGGTAGAGGTTATTGTTGAGGAGAAGATATCTTGCTATTTGGCATGTGTCTTGCACATTATAGCTTAATAAATCAAAAGCGGGAGGTAGTCTATTGGGTAAGCGGATTCTGATTGTGGATGATGCGGCATTTATGAGGATGATGATAAAGAATATAGTGTCTAAAAACGGCTATGAAGTTGTGGCCGAGGCCGGCAACGGCCAGGAAGCGGTGGAATTATACAAGCAGCATAAGCCGGATCTGGTAACTATGGATATCACCATGCCTGATATGAACGGGATTGAAGGTGTCAAGGCTATTTGCAGTGTTGACCCTGGCGCTAATATTATTATGTGCAGCGCCATGAGTCAGCAGCATTTGGTGCTGGAGGCCGTTCAGGCGGGGGCAAAAAATTATATTGTTAAGCCATTTAAGCCGGAACAACTACTGCAAACTATCGAAGAAGTCTTGGCCAGGTCCGGTTCGTAACGTGTTTAGGAGGCTGATTTTTTGCGATGGAAGTATATGGAAGCGAAAACCGGGGACAGGGTGTTGCCGGGACGGGTGCTGATCGCGCCGGGTGACCGCCATATGCGGGTGCGCCGCTCCGGCGGCGTTTATCTGGCCGGGTGAGAACGTCTGCGGACACTGCCCCTCGGTGGAGGTGTTCTTCCAATCGGTGGCGAAATACGTCGGCGCGAACGCCGTCGGGGTCATGCTGACCGGCATGGGCAGCGACGGCGCCGACGGCATGGCGGCTATGCACCGGGCCGGCGCCAGGACTATCGCGCAGGATGTAAGCCACTTCAGTTGTTTTCGGCATGCCCAAGGTGGCTTACGAGCGGGGCGGGGTGGAATTTTTACTGCCTTTAGACAAGATATCGAACATAATCTCCTCTTTACTGGCTGGGTGAACCCGATGAAATGGTTGGCGACCTTAAGCTTATACCTCTAAATTATATACTTCCGCAGCAGCGGTTTTTGAAACTAACCCATCGATAACATCCTGCCGCACCGCGTCGGGATTTCTCCTTGAAGGCTGCCCGAAGCCGCCGCCGCCCGCTGTTTCCAGGATGATGGTTGTCCCGCCGGGCACTTCCCTAGTGATCTTGCCCGGCATTTCCTCGCGTTCTCCGCCCGGTATTTCGATGAAGCAACGGGAAGGCTTGCCGGGCAGCCCATTTTGCAAACCCCAGGGTTTAATGGTATTTCTCTCGGTGCTTAAGGACACGGTGGCCTTTTCCAGAACGGTGATCTCGCGCGCCAGGCCGGTCCCGCCCCTGAACTCGCCCGGCCCTCCCGTGTCGGGGATTAAAGCGTACCTGTTCACCCGCAGGGGGTAATTCATTTCGATCACTTCAACTGGTGTGTTCATGGTATTGGTCATATTGACATGCACCCCGTCCATTCCATCCTGGTCAATTTTAGCCCCCTGGCCGCCGCCGTATGTTTCCACGTATGAATAGTAACGCCCCCCGGCATACCTGCCGCCAATGGTAAAGTTGCTCATGCTGCCCGTGCCGGCGGCGGTTACCCTGTGGGGAACCGCCTGCGCCAGGGCGCCCAGCACCACGTCGGTGATCCTTTGGGCGGTGTTGATGTTCGCGTGCGCGACAGGCGCCGGGAAACAGGGGGCGACCAGCGTGCCGGCCGGGGTGATCACCTCCACTACCCTGGCTACGCCCTCACTGGCGGGCAGTTCGGGGTCGGCCACGGCTTTGACGGCGAAAAAAACACAGGCCAGGGCAACGCCCCTGGTGGCGTTGACGGGGCCTTTCACCTGCGGGCTGGTGCCGGTGAAGTCAACCTGAATGCCGCCGCCGTCGATGCGCACAGAGGCGGTGATTTTGATCAGGTCGCTGCTGATACCGTCCCCCTCCAGGTAGTCAGCGAATTGATAAGTGCCGTCGGGAATATCTTTTAACGCCGCCCGGAGTCTCCGCTCCGTGTAATTAATAATTTCTTCCATGTATTCTTTCAGGGTTTCCGATCCGGTTTTTTGTTCCAGTTCCAGCAGCCTTTTGCATCCGACCTGGTTGGCGGAAAGCTGGGCCTGTATGTCGGCGTAAAACTCATCGGCGGTCCTGACGTTGTGAGCCAGCACTTTTAATATGTCGGCGTTGATTTGCCCCCTGCTGCTTATTTTCACGGGGGGTATTCTGATGCCTTCCTGGAAAATCTCCGTGGCTGAAGTGGACATGCTGCCGGGCACCGATCCCCCCATGTCCACATGGTGAGCCAGGTTGGCGACGATGGCCAGCAGGCGGTTCCCGGCAAAAACGGGGGAGATGACGCACACGTCCGGCAGGTGTGAGCCGCTGACGTAAGGATCATTGATCATTACGGCGTCGCCCGGGGCCAGATTTTCCGGCGGAAAAATTTCCAGCACTTTTCTTACTACAGTGGGCATCAGGCCCAGGTGTAAAGGGATGTGTTCGGCTTGGGCGACCAGATCCCCGGCCGGGGTGTATATTGCCGTGGAACAATCCCGGCGGTCTTTGATATTGGGAGAGAGAGCCGTGCGGGTGAGGGTGACTCCCATTTCTTCCGCCACTGACTGCAGGGCGTTTCGAAGCACTTCCAGGGCAACAGGGTTAGTCTTCATATTGCCGCACCTTCGTTTCAATGAGAATGTTGCCCCAGCGGTCACAGTAAACCCGGTCGCCGGGCCAGAGCAAAGTGGTGGTGTCGGCCTGGGTAATCACGGCCGGGCCCACGGCACGCCAGCCGGGGCCAATCTGCTGCCTGGCGTATACCGGCACCTGGTGGTATGCTCCGGAGAGGTAAACCTGTCTTGTCCCCAAAGCGGTTGCTTCTTGGGCTCCGGTATGCAGCTGGGGTGATATCTTCGGCAGGGCGCCGGCGGTGGTGAGTCGCAAAGTAACGATTTCCACCGGCGCCTTTTCCCTGCAGTAGCCGTAGTTTTGCTGGTGCAGGCGGTGAAAACGCCTGATAATGATTTGGATATCCGCTTCTATCAATGAGTTGCCCGGGATGGAGAGAGTTAATTCATATGATTGTCCCTGGTAGCGAATGTCCAGAAACCTGTTGAAGCTCATTTCCGGTTCCGCGAATCCTTCCCGGGCCAGATCCTCTCGTCCCTGTTCGTTCAGCCGGGCAAATTCGCCGTTGATCTCCGCGCAGACGGCAGGCGTTAGATTGACAATATGGGTTAAAGAATAGTCGTGCCGCACATCGGCCGACAGCATTCCCCACGCGGAGGCGACGCCGGGGTGGGGGGGTACCATGATGCGGGGAATACCCAGATCCCGCGCCAGTTCCACAGCCTGCAGAGGGCACGCGCCGCCGAACGGCGCCAGAACGAAATCCCGCGGGTCGTATCCTTTTTGCACCGACACCAGCCGCATGGCCCGGACCATGTTGGCGTTAACCACCCTGATGATCCCTTCTGAAGCTTCTTCAAGCGTCAGTCCGAGCGGACCGCCGATTTTTTCTCCGACAGCCCGGGCGGCTAGTTCCGGTTTTAACGTTTTTACACCGGTCAGATCGGCCGGGTCCAGCCTTCCTAAAAGCAAATTGGCGTCTGTTACCGTGGGCTCTTCGCCGCCCAGACCGTAGCAGGCGGGTCCGGGAACCGAGCCGGCGCTTTGCGGACCTACCCGCAAAGCGCCACCGGAATCAACCCAGGCGATGCTGCCCCCGCCGGCTCCGATGGTATGAATGTCCAGCATGGGCAGCCGCAGCGGGTAACCGCCGACAGAGCCTTCCGTGGTGAAACGCGATTTGCCGTTGTGAATCAGGCATATATCCATACTGGTGCCGCCCATGTCGGCGGTGATCAGATTTTTGTTGGCGGTCAGGCCGGCCAGGTAAACGCCTGCCAGCACACCGCCCGCCGGGCCGCTCAGCGCGATGCGGGCGCTTTGCTCCCGCGCCTGGGGAGCGGTGAGCACACCTCCGTTTGACTGCATAATAAATAACTCGCTTTTGACACCGGTGGTGGTTAAATCTTTTTCCAGCCGGCGGATATACTTGTCCGTCAAAGGCTTGACCAGCGCGTTGATCACTGTAGTGCTGGTTCTTTCGTATTCTCTGAATTCAGGCAATATTTCAGAGGATATGGTGACGGACAGGTGCGGCAAATGTTGTTTTATGGCGTTCTTAAGCGTGATTTCATGGACCGGGTTGATATATGAATGCAGCAGGCAAATCGCCACCGACTCCACCCCGGACTCTTCAACTTGCACGATTACGGACTGGATTTCTTTTTCCGCAAGAGCGGCCTGCACAGTGCCGTCGGCCAATACCCGCTCGTTTACTTCCAGCACCAGATGGCGGGGCAGCAGGGGCGGCGGCTTGATAGCCCAGAAGTTGTATAAATGGGGGCGGTTTTGCCTCCCGATATAAATGATATCTCTAAAACCCCTGGTGGTAATGAGCGCCAGACGCGCCCCTTTTCGCTCCAGGATGGCGTTGGTGGCTACTGTTGTGCCGTGCAGGATAAAGTCAATCTGGCCGGGGTCAATCCCTGCTTTTTGCACGAGGTTTTTTATCCCCGCCAGCACGGCCCGAGAAGGATCTGCGGGAGTTGACGGTTCTTTGGCGATATGAAACTCGCCGTTTTCCCCCATCAGGCAAAAATCCGTAAAAGTGCCTCCGGTGTCGATGGCCAGCTTGTATCTAGTCATATGGGACCTCCTGGCGATTAAGGTGCGGTTTATATTTATGAAATATTATAAAACATATTGGTACAAATAGGCAAAATATAATTAATTTCACTGAGAAATAATATGTAGAAAAATTAACAGTCACGGGAAGGATAATATGCTGCTCGGAATTATACGTACAATAATTCTATTTACTGTGGTGGTTATTGGCTTGAGGTTGATGGGAAAGAGGCAGATCGGCCAGCTCCAGCCATATGAACTTGTGATTGTGATTATGCTTTCAGCCTTGGCGGCAATTCCGATGGAAAATACCGGAGTACCGCTGACCAGCGGCCTGTTCCCGATTTTTACTTTGTTGGTGGCCCAGGTTGCCCTGTCTTATGTCGCTTTAAAAAGCGAGCGTGCCAGGGGGATAATCTGCGGCACTCCCAGTGTGCTGATAGAAAACGGAAAGATTGTTGAGAAAGAACTATACCGGCTTCGTTACAACATCAATGATTTGCTGGAGCAGCTCAGAGCCAAAGACACGCCTAATGTCGCCGATGTGGAGTTTGCCATTTTGGAAACAAGCGGCAAATTAAGTGTTATTCCAAAATCACAGAAAAGGCCCGTCGTACCGGCGGATATGAATTTGCCGACGAACTATGAAGGCATGCCGGTTACATTAGTAATTGACGGCTACGTGTTTCAAAAAAATCTGGCTAAAATAAACCTTGATAAAAACTGGTTGGAAGCAGAGCTGAAAAAATTCGGCGTGAACAACCTTAAGGAAGTTCTTTTCGCCAGTCTCGACACCGAGGGAAAGCTCTTTTATCAGGTAAAGTCAAAAGTGAGCCAATAATTTTTAACAGGAGTTTTAATTATGAGACTGTTGTCGGCTTTATTAATCATCTTCACAGCTGTAATCGCCTTGGGATTCTGGACGAATCACCGGCTGCAGGCGTCCGCCGACGAATTGATGCGGAATATTGAACAAATAGAACAAAGGCTTGAAAGCAATCAATGGGATGAGGCTTACGCGCGAACTGATGAATTGGAAGAAACCTGGGAAAACAAAGCAAAATGGTGGCCTACTGTGCTGGACCACCAGGAAATTGACAATATTGAATTCTCCATGGCGAGGATCAAGGAGTATATAGCGAGGAGAGATGCCGCGCTTTCCTGGGGGCAGTTGGCGGAGTTGAAGTTAATGATTAACCATATTCCGGAGAAGGAAGCGATAAGACTGAAAAATATATTATGACAAAAATTTTTAATGATCTATAAAAGCTATCAAGTTGATATTTAAACACGGGTTATTAAAGATAATGTAGAAATATAAATAAAAATGTTTATTATTAAGATAATTTATTTAATTATGGATAATAATAGGAATAATGGTTATATTTTTTACCTTAGTGCATTCTTTACACCAAAACTACTATTTGATATACTAATGATACAAAAACAAGAATAATATCAGATATTTGAATTAGTGCCATTGTTGCAATAACCAAATCGCTCAATGGTTATTTTTATCATATAATCTTTATTGGTTAGTTATTTGTTATTTTATCTTTATTTTATTTAATTAGCACGAAATTATCCCGGGGAGGATGTTATTTTTTATGAAAAATGACAACTTGGAAAAGATCGAAGGAAAAATAATTGATGGATTGTATGCCATAGCTGAAAAAAACAACTTTATTGAACCTGAGTTATTCAGTAAATATAACGTAAAAAGAGGGCTGCGTGATTTAAACGGGAAGGGCGTGCTTGTGGGTCTGACAGAGATCGGCGAGGTTCACGCCTATATAATTGATGAAAATGAAACTATTCCTGTCGCGGGCAGATTAATATACAGGGGTATAGATATTAATAATATCGTAAAAGGTTTCCTTGAAGACGGCCGCTATGGTTTTGAAGAAACTTGTTTTTTGCTGCTCTTTGGAGATCTCCCCAATAAGGAAACATTGATGGATTTTGAGCGGCTTCTCTCCGAGTATAGAAAGCTGCCCGAGGATTTTGTCCGTGATATGATTTTGAAAGCGCCGAGCAGGGACATGATGAATGTGCTGGCAAGGGGCGTGCTGGCTTTATATAGTTTTGACGACAATGCGGATGACACTTCCATTAAAAATGTCTTAAGACAATGCATCAGGCTAATCGCTTGTTTCCCGTCACTCGCGGTTTATGGCTATCAGGCATACTCTCATTACCACGGAAACAACAGCCTGTATATACACAGTCCGCGGCCGGATTTCAGCACCGCGGAAAATATCCTGCACATGTTAAGACCGGACAGCAGTTTCACAAAGCTTGAAGCGGCGCTGCTCGATCTTGCTTTAGTTCTTCATGCCGAGCACGGCGGGGGCAACAATTCATCCTTTGTGACGCATGTAGTGACATCGTCCGGGTCAGACACGTACTCTGTAATAGCCGCGGCGCTCGGGTCGCTGAAAGGGCCGAGACATGGGGGAGCCAACATCAAGGTTATTCAGATGTTTGAGGATATGAAGCAAACAGTGAGGGATTTGCATGATGACGAAGAGATTGAAAGCTATCTTGCCAAATTAATCAATAAAGAAGCTTTTGACCGTTCAGGGCTGATTTACGGTATCGGACATGCCGTTTACTCAATATCTGATCCGCGGACCGTCATTTTTAAGGAACATATCGCCCGGCTTGCGATGGAGAAGGGCCTGGAAGATGAATATAACCTCTACTTAAAGGTTGAGCAGCTGGCGCCTGAAGTTATCGCAAAGTACCGTAAAATGTATAAAGGTGTAAGCGCGAATGTTGATTTTTATTCGGGATTTGTTTACCGAATGCTGGACATCCCCCCGGAGATGTTCACACCGATCTTCGCTATTTCCAGAATAGCCGGTTGGAGCGCGCACCGCATCGAAGAAATCGTCAACGACGGCAAGATCATCAGGCCAGCATACAAGAGCGTTTCCCAAAAACGCAACTATACGGCCATGGCTGAAAGATAAAGTAATAAAATAAGAGCAGAAGTTCTGCTTGCTATAAAATTCTAGTGAATGTTTTTAATAACGGGAGACTCCTGCTCCTCTGCTCTGTCTGCCGGCCAGTCAGGTATAGTTTGGTGAATTTCCCGGGCAAATTGTTGTTCTTCGTGAGAAAAGCCGGCATAATCCAGATCCAAAAACCAGGCCAAATCCTTGTCCACGCAGACCATGTCCTCCCGGGAGAATTGAGCCAGATCGGTTTTGCCCAAAGCGTAAGCCGCCAGCTTCATTTCTTCCACGCAGGACTTCAAAAATTTTGCCAGATGTTCCGCAGCTTTATCGACGTGTAAATCTTCTTTGAACTTTCCCAGGTACAAAGGCACTTGCGGGGCAGGTTCAAAGGGCAGGGCTTTGTTCATCTGAGTCTGCAGCATGGCAATCAGCGCTATCGAACCGATGTATACGGCGTTTGCGCCAAGCGCCATGGCTTTTAAGAAGTGCCCGGGATTGACCAGCCCGCCGGCGGCGATCACGCTGGTATAATCTTTCGCGCCTAATTTATCGAGATGTTTTACCGTTCTGGACAAGGCGTGTAAAGTAGGCAAGCCCACGTCATCCTGCAGGATTGTCGGTCCGCCGTGGGTCCCTGCCTCTGAACCGTCTATAACGATATAATCCACTCCGGCTTCCACCGCAATGTCCAGCTCTTTTTCCAGGTGATGGGTTGCCGCGAATTTAAGACCCACGGGCACACCGTAATCATGGCGCAGGTTGTCCACCAGTTTGATAAAGTCCTGCACGTTGTTTACATCTTTTAGGCGTGAATGGATTACCGCGTCTTCTCCGGGCTCTAGATTTTTGGCCTTGCGGAGGTCTTTGCCGATTTGAGTGGATTCTGTGCTCATCGGCGCGGCGGCCTGCGCCCCCTGCCCAAGTTGAATCTCAATAGCGTCAAGCTGGGACAGCTGTTCCGGTGTATTCATCCAGCCGCCGCGATTGTACTGGCCAATGAAATAACGGGCTTCTTTTCTTTCTTCCTCGACCAAGGGGGCCTCACCGGAATTTGTGGCTGTTCCCGCCATTGACGCCCCCCGGGCCAATGCCACTTTTGCTTTTAAGCTGAGCGCGCCGCCGTAGGACATGCCGCTGACGAGAATTGGAATTTCCAGACGCAGCGGTTTTTTAGCTCTGGGACCGATAGTCACACTCGTATGAATTCCCACACCGTCTTGAGTCGGCATTTTGAAAAGGTGGACGGGATTAAACAGAAGTTTTTCCCAGGGAGAGAGAACCACCGGGCTTCCCAAAGGGCGCTCAATGGGCTTCCCGGACTCTGCTCTCATGCTCGCCTCAACAATGTTTCTGAAACCTATTTTATTTGCGATCGGAAACATGGAATAAATATTTTCCGTATACGGGTCCTGAAGCATCCGGCTCATCATGCTGTCGGAGACTGCGTTGGTAATTTTACGTGTCAGCCATGCAAACAAAAAAGATCACCTGCCCTTTGGGTATTTTGCGTAATGGCTTCGTTTTTCCGGCAGACGTTTTTAGCGCGTTGGACTTATTATCGTCTGACGGGGTATCATTAAGAGGTCTGCTACGCTCTCAGCTCCGGTTGTTTCACCAGTTTTTGCTCCCAGTTAATAATAGCGTTTTCAATAGCCTGCTGACCGGCTACCGGGGTCTTATACCAGCCCCGCTGGTGCATGCTGTGAAATATTTTCGCATGCAGGTTTTCTTCCTCCTGGTGAAAATCATGCAGCGCTTCTCTTAAGTGACTGTTTGCGGACTCACGCTCAGCCATCATGTAAGTGTCAATAAGCTGCTTCTGCATGAACAAAGCGTCTGTGATCATGTCCCTGTCATCAAGAGTCACCAGCAAATCATCTCCTTTTCTTGTGCGCGGCATCAAATTAGTGAGCCCCCTGTCGCTGTTTTCCGTTTAAGCTGCGTAGCTGCCCAAGAAGCCCATCCAGGTGTCCCTGGTGAACTCTGCTGCTTTCTTGAAAAATTTTCTTTAAATCCGCGTCTTGGCAGTTGTCCGCGAAAAATTCACTCTTTTTCACCGCCAGTTCTTCCGCTCTCAATAATTCCTCAAGCTGTAGCAATTCCATCTGGGTTAGCTGCTCCATTTTTTCCCCTCCTGACTTTTTTTTATTTTTCCCCGGTTTCTTTTCTATATCCTGAATTTTTCATTAATACTGAGAAAAAATATATATAATGAAAACGAAAGGGCTGTCAGGATGCATATTAATGGCAATGTTGCTGATTTGATCTTAGCCCAACTGGCTGAATGGGGTGTGGAAAGAATCTATGGCGTGCTTGGAGATGCGATATTTCCCTTGCTGGACGCAGTGACCCGCCAGGATAGAATTAAATTTATCGCCGTTACCCGGGAGGTTCATGCCGCCTTCATGGCTGCTTATGAAGCCAGATTAACCGGCAGGCTGGCCGTATGCGCCGCCGGCGCGGGGCCGGGTGCGGTGAGCCTCTTAAACGGCCTGGCGGATGCCTTCATGGATGGAAGTCCTGTTTTAGCCATTACCGGTCAAGTGGAATTAAAAAAAATCGGCGCCGGGGCAAAACAATATTTTGACCAGCAGGCTTTGTTTAATATCTTTGCAGCACAAACCAACATCGCCGTTGAACCGGGGTCAGTGTTAAGTATGCTTGTCGCAGCCGCGCGAACCGCTAAATTAAATAATTCAGCCGTGCATATATCAATTCCCAAAGATGTGTTTGCCGAAGCTGTATCTATTGAAACCGTGCCCGTTAGTTTCGTGGAAATAAATACAACACCGTTTATTTCAGGCAGCCTGGATAACCTCTTAAAGGTTGTCCAGGGGGCTCAAAGGCCGCTTATTATCGCGGGACGAACGGCAAAAACAGTTAAAGATTACGTAGTGAAACTGGTTGATCAGCTAGGCGCGGGATTAATAGTCGCCAGGGAGGCCAACGGCAAAATTGCCGGCAGGCATGAGCTGAATTTAGGAGGAATAGGAAAAGCCTACCTTTCCCCGGTTCTTCACGAGGCAGACTGTATCATCATTATTGGAGCCGCTTCTTATGAGCGTGAATTCATTCCTCAAGACACAAAAGTTATCCAAATAAATGATCGTTTCGAAAATATTTATCAAAATACCGTTGAGAGTATTAGCGGGGATACCGGTTTGATTTTGGAGAATTTGCTTCAAAGACTGGAGGGGCATAGCTTTAACCGGGATTGGCTGGAGGAAATTAAGGGGTTGGTACAAAGCAGAAGGCAGGAGTTGGCAGCAGAATCAGTGAACAACACCAGGCCAATCAGCCCCTTAAAACTGATGACGGTTCTTAATGATATAATGCCTGGCGAGGCAATTATTGCCCTTGATATAGGTGAATTTACTCATTGGTTCAATTTGGGCTTTCAGGGGGGACAACAAGAGATTTTGCTTTCCGGCCGGTGGCGCAGTATCGGCTGCGGCCTGCCCGCCGCCATCGGGGCAAAATTCGCCCGCCCGGGAGAGCCGGTGATAGCAATAGCCGGGGACGGCGGTTTTATTACTTCCATGAGTGAGCTTCTAACTTGTGTGCGCTACAGTTTGGATATTTGCGTTATAATTGTTAAAAATCATGTTTACAGCATAGAAAAGAATAAAATGCTCGCCGAAGGGTTAATTCCTTTTGGACACGAATTAACAGTGCCTGATTTTGTTCAATACGCAAAGTCATGCGGTGCTGCAGGCTATCGTATTGAAGACCCGGCGGATATCCAAAACACAATGAGAACCGCATTAAATTTGGGAAAACCAGCCCTGGTGGAAGTAATTTGCGCGGAAAATTAAAATCTTTACACAAATTTATAACTAATTAATCCGTTATAAAGATTAAAGTTTTATATAAGCAAACGGGGGATAAAATAATTAGATGAGTTCTATTAAGCGCAAGCCTGATAACAATACCAGCGGCCTCAAATTCACGTTTCGTTCCTTCCGCTATCGAAATTACCGCCTTTTCTTCGGCGGGCAGGGAATCTCGCTGGTGGGCACCTGGATTCAGAATATCGCCATGAGCTGGCTGGTATACGACCTGACCAATTCCGCATTTTTACTCGGCATTGTAGGGTTTGCCGGACAAATCCCGACCTTCTTTCTGACGCCGTTCGCCGGCGTGCTGGCGGACCGGCTGAACCGCCGGCGGATTCTGTTGGTGACACAAACACTTTCCATGACCCAGGCTTTTATTTTAGCTATTCTGGTCCTGACAGGTAATGTGACCGTATGGCACATTATTCCTTTAAGCTTTTTTCTTGGCCTGATCAATTCTTTTGACATGCCGACCAGACAGTCATTTGTCGTGGATATCGTCGACAAGAAAGAGGATCTGGGAAACGCTATCGCCCTGAATTCCTCAATGTTCAACGGCGCCCGGCTGGTTGGCCCGTCCATAGCGGGAATATTGATAGCCACTGTGGGGGAGGGAATTTGTTTTTTGCTAAACGGGCTCAGCTACATAGCCGTGATAATTGCTTTATTAGCGATGAGCATCGAACAAAAAGAAAAAGTCGGCGGCAGAGAGCTTTTATTGAATGAACTGAAGGAGGGATTCGCTTATGCCTTTGGCTATAAACCGATCAGGTACATTATTTTTATTATTGGCCTGGTCAGTTTGGTTGGTATGCCATACACTGTGTTAATGCCCGTTTTTGCAAAAGAAATACTGAACGGAGGTGCGCACACCCTCGGTTTTTTGATGGGGGCGTCCGGAACAGGTGCTTTGATCGGGGCCGTTTACCTGGCTTCGCGAAAAGAGTTGCATGGTTTGGGCAGGAATATGACGATCGCTGTTGGTGTTTTTGGAGTCGGCTTAGTCCTTTTTTCCCTTTCCAAATCTTTTTGGCCGTCCATGCTTTTAATGCTGATTACCGGTTTCGGCATGATCACGCAAATGGCTTCCTGCAACACTATGCTGCAAATTATTGTGGACGACGAAAAACGCGGCCGGGTAATGAGTTTTTATACAATGGCTTTCATGGGCATGGCCCCCGTCGGCAGCCTGCTGGCCGGTAGTCTGGCCCATATTATCGGAACTCCTGAGACAGTGCTGGCAAGCGGAATATTCTGTATCATCGGGTCAATTGCCTTTGCCGGCAAGCTGCCGCTTTACAAGGGGTTAACCGGAACCGTCAATAAGGGAAAAGTTTGAGCAGCCTGCTTATTGCTGGCTGCAGACGAACAAAAAGCATGTCAATATTTTTTGAAAATGTCACTTAAAAAGGGCAAAAAATAGAATTAATTATCGAGTAAAAATGTCACCATAGATTTTTGTTTACCATTTTTGTTTAG
>JGI11944J13513_1002312_pt1 | contig 13532 bp, 15 predicted proteins | sample TerdegcoTASludge_FD_13513 | JGI IMG/M metagenome (IMG submission 13513) | reverse complement strand
ATATTTTTCGTTTATGGCGTCACCTTTGCCTGGCATGAATATATAGGGTTTATAAAGGGTTTAAGCTTTGCGGTTCATTTTAGCTCAATTATTCAACAAAGCAATTTTATCCGAAAAATATTTAAATTTATAATTATTATTCATTACAAAGGATTATTTGTGATTAAATGACATTTGATAACCTTCGGATTAAATTAGATAAACTTGATAAAGATATTTTAAATGAACTTCAAAAAGATGCAACTATATCCTACAAAGACCTATCTAAGAAGATAGGGGCTGCTGAATCAACTGTTTATGATAGAACAAGAAGATTACGCCAACTTGGTATAATTAAAGGTATTGTGCCTCTATTGGATGCTAAGAAATGTGGGAAACTCACCACAGCCTGGATAAGAATTTCAATACACAGCATACAGGATATAGGAAGAATTTCCAAAGAACTTGCAATGATTGATGAGTTGCTTGAGGTGCATGAAATATCTGGTGAGTGGGACATCTTAGTGAAGACTAAAGTTACTGACAATGAAGAATTGAGAAATCTCGAAGTAGAGAAAATAGGGCCAATTAAAGGAATAAAAGGTCTTTATTCTCTAATCGCCGTTAGAACAGAAAAAGAGGATATACGGATAAAACTTGAATCCCTTGAAGAGCAAATGGCATTAAATTATGCCGATTGAATTATATTTTAAAAAAAGAATTAATAAATTACTCTACTTTATTAAATGCTTTTTTCATTGCTCCACAGACTGGGCATTTTTCAGGTGCTTCATCCGCAACAGTGTAACCACAGACACTACAGACATAATAATCTTTAACTGGGAAATTATCAAGATTGTTTAATGCATTTTTATATAATTCTGCGTGTATCTGTTCTACTTTGTTTGCAAAGACAAAAGACCTTTCTGCAGCACTTTCCCCCTCAGCTTTTGCTTCTTCAATCATCTTTGGATACATACTGTTAAATTCATGAGTTTCCCCAGAAATAGCTTCTTGAAGATTTTCCTTTGTTGTATTTATTCCCCCTAATGCACGTAGATGACTGTGGGCATGGACTGTTTCAGCAGCAGCTGCAGCCTTAAACAATTTAGCAACTCCAGGATATCCTTCCTGTTCTGCCTTGTTAGAGAATGCAAGATACTTCCTATTAGCTTGGGATTCTCCTGCAAAAGCCTCCATCAAATTCTTTTTAGTCTTTTCTTTCATAACCTCAAACCTCATAATCCTAATTTTTTATGTTTATTATATATATCCTCAGCAAGCTTGTCCAAAGCCTTAAAATCTGCTTCTTTTGGGTACCCTTTAATGTAAACTGGCTCAATTAATTCAACTTTTAAATTTGTGATTAATCCTTTCAACGTTTCAACTGTGTTCCCACCCCAACCATAAGAACCTACTATTGAAACAAATTTAGTTTTTGGCCTAACTGCGTTCACGATATATGTAGCATAATACGCCAGTGGGTGTGGCCCAACTAACATTGTAGACGCACCTATCACTACCGTCGCAGCATCAACTAAAGACATTAGAAGTTCTCCTGCATCAGCAATTTCGAGATTAAAAAGTTTTACTTCAATACCTTTTTTACTCAAGACTTCAGAAAGGTATTCAACCATAGCTCTCGTGCTTCCGTGCATTGAAACATAAGGTATAACAACTTGATTTTTCACAGAATCCCCGGCCCAATCTTTGTAGGCTTCAATTATAAAATAAGGGTCATTGTATATTGGACCGTGGCTTGGGGCAATTATTTCAATTTCTATTTTGCTTATTCTTTCAAGGTGCTTAATTATACTGGTTCTAAAAGGCATCATTATTTCAGAATAGTATCTTTTGGCAGATAGGTATACCTCTCTTTCATCTAAAACAAATAGTTCACTGGTAGCATAGTGGGATCCTAAAAAATCACATGTGAACAAGATTCTGTCCTCTTTGAGATAGGTAAACATTGTATCTGGCCAATGAACCCAAGGCGCAATCATAAACTGAAGTGTCTTATCTCCTAGTGAGATTTCATCATTATCTTTTATTACAATAAACCTATCTTCCGGTACCAACAAGAAAGATTGTAATAGATCTTTACACTTTGGATTTGTTACTATTTTTGATTCAGGGAAAGCTTCAAGTATTTTAGGCAGTGTGCCAGTATGGTCTTGTTCTCCATGATTTGCAACTATATAATCTATTTTTTTTATATTGGCCATTTTGAGTGTTTTTAGGAGATATTCTTCTTTACCAAAGTCAACTGTTTCTAATAAGGCAGTCTTCTCACTTCCTTTTATCAAATAAGAGTTATATGTAGTTCCATGTGGGGTAGGGATAAGTGAATCAAAGAGTCTTCTGTCCCAATCAATGTAACCTACCCAGTAAATGTTTTCTTTAATGGCTTTTGGAATCATTTATTCAATTCTCCTTTTTCTTAAACTGATTTTTGCTTGCACCACATACTGGACATGTCCAGTCATTTGGAAGATTTTCAAAAGGTGTGCCTGGAGGTATATTTCCATCTGGATCACCTTCAACAGGGTCATAGATATACCCGCAAACTGAGCAAACATATTTATCCATTTTATTCCTCCTTATTTTAGTTATCATAGAAATTTATAAAATTATCATTTGAGTTTAAGGGCCAGCGTGCATCATAGGCCAAAAATCATCATAACTTTCAAACTTTTGAGAATTTTCTTTTTCTATTTCTAATAGCCTATAATGACCCATTTCCATATCTGCTATATAATTTAACATGTTGTATATTTCTTTTTCTTCTTTGAATCTAGATGAAAACTCTAAATAAAAATCGTGAGCTGCAATTTCTGCATCCATAGCCTGCTGCATTATTTCACTTATTTGAATCATTTCATCTTCAATCTTAATATTAGGTAATGGAACTGGTGATTTATCTGGTATTTGTATAGGCTCATTAGGGTATTTCTCTTTGAACAGTTTTTCAAAGAAAATTCTATGGCGATCTTCTTCTCTTGCTAGGAAATCCATTTTATCTTTTAGGATCGCATTTTTGACAGAGTCTTTTATTTTTAAGTAGGTCATTCTACTATCAATTTCACTTTTTAGAGAGGTCAAAATAAGATCTTCTGTTGAGTAGATATCTAGATTAATAACATATGGCATTTTATCAGTTATTCATATTAACAAATCTTTCTATAAAAGTCTTTTGCGAATTTATAATAGTTAAATTCTAATTTACTTATATCAAAATTAGTGATTTTTTTTAAAAATTGATTAGAAAAATAATATTATTTTTTTGCGACTTTTTCTTCTTTTAGTAGCTTCTTGGCAATTATGAACACAACAAGTGCAAGAATAACAAAATTAATAATCTGCGCTAAAAACGATCCCCACCTTAGAACTATCGGTCCAATCGATAAAGTTGCTTCTTGCCACCCTCCTCCAGGAATAAAAGGTGTTATAATTGGCATTATTATGTCGTTGACAAGTGAATTTACAAGAGATGTTGAAGCTGCCGCCATAATGAATGCAACAGCAACTCCTATGACCTTGTATTCCTTTAAAAACTCCATAAACTCCTGTACAAATCCCATAATACCACAAATCTATTCAGATGCAGATGTTTAAATAATTAATCCAATCATTTGAATATTTCACCAGTTTCTTTATACCAAAGTACAATGTCCAAATGGTCCAAGGGAATTTCGATCTCTTTTGTAAATTCCCTCATAATATTTTCTAATTCGATATATTTAGAGGGCGTAATAGATTCGGGTATCTTTTCTATAACTCCAATTAATCTTAGATTTTTTAGAATGTGTCTGTCAAGTATTGCTATGTCTTTACCTTTACCAATATTTCTTAAGAAATGGCTTGCTTCTTTGTATCCCATACCTTTTACATTTTTTACCAGCCATTCTCTAATTTCATAAGGCGAATTGTTACCCTCAATTATTTTCTTAACAGAAAGTTTTCCATCAATTTTGAATAATTCTCTTACTTGAATTATATACTTTGCTTTCTTATACTTGAATCTTACACCATATAGACAAGCTAATACTTGTTCCTCGTTTCCACTTACTAGTGCATTTGTTTCTTTAAGCGTACAAATAGAACTCCAACACATCTTAGCCTTGGATTGAGGTGTTAATAAACAAAATGCAAGTTCCGAGAAAAGATTTTCTTCAGTTTCATTTTCCCATAGTTTCGTAAATTCCTCAAGGCGATTTTCTATGTCTTTCTTAATAGAGGAATAAATATCTTGTATTTCTTTTATTATTTCGCTGTTATAGGAATTTGTCATACATTCACATTAAAAGAGATGGTGGGCCCACTGAGATTCGAACTCAGGACCTCCACCGTGTCGAGGTGACGTCATAACCAACTAGACCATGGGCCCTTAATTCAAAACAATTCTATCTATATAAAAGATTTTCTATATTTCTGGAAAAAACTTTTATTTATCCAATGTTAAATACGATCATGAAAATCTGTAATATAGTTATTATTATTCTTGTTATGACCTTATGTTTAGGTTGCATAGACAATCGACAAACACCTGTGCCGCAAAACGAAACTAAAATTCCAGAATCAAAATGCGGTGATGGGATCTGTAATCCTATAGAACGAGAGCGAGGCATATGCCCAGGGGATTGTCCTTCATTGGACACTAACAAAGAAACTAAGAATGAAAATACCAACTCATTTAGATACAATCCTGATACTTATTCTTATAAAGAAGTTACAATAGAGAATACTCTCTTTGCCCCTGTTTCTTATCGCAAATATGGTGAAAAAACAACAAACGTTGAAGGGAAACCAGTTTTGATCATGGACTATTATGTAAAAAATCCATCAAGTGCTGCTGAAATGGATGTTTCAGTTTTTGTTCCAGCATTGTCATCAAAAACTCTACCTGCAGTAATATTAGTTCCAGGTGGACTGGGTGCTAAATCTAGTTTTATTCAGAAATACTCACCTGCTTCTAATTACTCAATCGCTGAAAAATATGCCTCAGAGGGATTTGTTGTGATTATTTTTAGTGCAGATGGAAGAGAACGAAGTGGAGGGGAAGAAAACTATAATGGATACATACACCAAGATGGACTTTATGAAATTTATCGATTTGCTAGAGAATTAGGACAAGTTGAAAAAAATAATATTGGAATAGTTTCCTATTCTTATGGCGTTACTATGGCTACAGGAATGCTAGGAAGATACCAGCCATCAATTAAATACTATATTGAATGGGAGGGACCTGTAAATAGATTTTATACAACTGTTGGATGCAAGGGAACTGGGCAAACTAAACCGGACTCTCCAGGAGCCTTTTCTTGTGACGATGAAGACCATTGGATAGAAAGAGAGGCCTTACGTTTTGTACCTTACATGAAATTAAACTATTTTTTGATAATCCAATCTGAGAAAGACCATGTCCAGCCAAATGTGAATCACTCTGTGGAGATTAATAACCTTGCAATCAAGAATATTAAATGGGTAAGAGTAAATGGTCCTGAAAATCAGATAAACAAAATATATTCTGAAAAGAATCTACCAGTTATATCTGAAAAAACTAAATTAGAGGAAACAGTTCTTCAGTATATCAAAGAGCTGTCTTCTAAATAAAATCTTTTTAGAACATTTTAAATATCTGTTGAACAATCTCTATTATTATCATCAAGGTGATTAAATAAAGTTAGGCGGAAATCCTTTTGATTTCTTAATAGATGAAGTCCCTGAGGGCATAATAACTCAGATTTATGGGGAACATGCTACAGGTAAAACTACCATCTGTTTAATGTGTTGTAAGTATGCACTTCTTAGAGGAAAGAAATCTATTTTTATAGATACAGAGGGAGGATTTTCTCCGAAAAGATTGTCTCTAATGGGAGTTAAGAACCTTGACGATATAATAGTTTTCCAGCCTAGAGACTTTGCCTCACAAGAGCAGGCACTTATCAAGCTTGAAAGGATAATGAGTAATAGAATAGGTTTTGTTTGTGTTGATTCTCTAGTTTCTCTATATCGGTTAGAAGGTTACGATCATAAAAAAAGAACAGAGCTTTCAAGGCAGCTTGGAAATGATTTATTGATTTTATCAAGAATTGCTAGAGATTTTGATATTCCTTTAATTATAACAAACCAAGTCTATGACGATGTAACAGGAGGTAAAGATAAAATCCCTATTGGTGGCGACGTGTTAAAATACTGGTCCAAATTAATAGTCAAATTAGAAAAGGATGATCAGAACAGAAGAAAAGCTACTTTAATCAGACATCCCTACAAAAAAGAAGGAGAATCTGTTTTCTACGAAATTGGAGATCCAGGAATTATCGACGCTTCTTTCTGACCTTTTCCACTTTCTCTTTAATCTCAAATGTTTTGAAAGGAACATCTTTCAAGGCTTTACCAACAACGGACTTTGCAATGTTTTCTGCATGTTTTATATTCTCTGCATTGAATACATCCACTGTGAGGTATATCCCTACAAGGGAAACATCCCCAACAAAAAATGAGCTTTCAAAGTAATCTCCACATCTTGGGCATTGGGACATGCCTATCTCAACTTTCACATACTCTAGTTTGTTTTCTCTCAGTTTTTTATTAACATTTGACATTGCAACCTTTATCGCATCTTCGCCTGTTTTTATGTCTCTCACAATAATTGGAACTTCTAATGTTACTTTGTAATCCAATTAATCACCTCGTCTCCTCTTCAAAAGCAAAATACTCATTTTTTGAAACTTTAAATACTCCAAGTCTCGCACCTGCATCAAGATACCCATGGAGATAATTCAATGAAGCAAAGGCTGTTACATAATCGCCTTTTTCCTTGAAGTATTTAGCATCTTCATAGTATCTTTTTGCCATATCCAAATAGTCATTAGCAACTTTTTCCATATGAGATCCTTTTGGTGGATTTATTATAAGGTCATCAAAGGCTTTTTTAGCTATCTCAAAATATTTTGCAAGTTTTTCATCACTTATCTCTCTCAAAAAATCTCTCCTATCTCGCTTTAACTATTATTACTCCCCATAAACTATGTGAATATCTCTTGCTTTATTTGAAAAAGTAACAGAATGCTTTATATCTATTGTGGGTTAATCTTAAAAGGAAAATTTATTTAGATAAATTTTTCAATAACTTCTTGGCCCTTTTTTCTTTTAGGTATTTTCTTATTCTTTATGGGCTTAAGATTAATTTGCTGCTTTTTTATTTTTGTCTTTGAGGCTTCTGCACCTACAATCTTAGATAAATCTTCAACTGGCGGAGCTATCTTATTGCCATTTTTATCCAGTCCAAGAAGGTCAAATACATCCCAGGTAAGATGATGGATTCCGTTTCTGTCAAATCCGCGTACATCACAACCCTCAGAATTGTATCCTTCAGGGTCAAATTTTGTTTGAGTTTCTTTATGAATGCCTTTCTTATTAAATCCATCTTCATTGTAGCCGTAGCAGTCATAACCTTCTAAATTGAATTTAGTATTTGTATCTTTATGAACGCCTTCTCGATTGAATCCATTTCGATTATAGCCTTCTCTGTTATACCCTTCTTTGTCAAATCCTAAAAGGTCGAATCCTTCCCTATCAAAGCCGGATATATCAAATCCGTCCCGATTATATCCTTCAAGATCATACTTATGCTTAGTCTTGTTGTGGATACCATTCTTGTCAAATCCCCTAGAATCGTAAGTCGTTCCCGTATCTTTATGAATGCCTCGCCAATCAAACCCGTATCTTTCGTATTTATTTGTTTCTTTCATTGGGACCAGTATTAATTATGACTGCTATCATATATACTTTTCTTTAATATTAAATAGCCAAAAGTCGAAAAGTATTGCGACAACCGCAAACTATTTATATTAGTAATCTTTTTGTTTAAGGTAACTATGCTATAAAACTATATAGCTAGGAGGTCTTATGAAGAAATCGATTATTTCTAGTCTATTGATTCTTTTGCTATCTTTTTCTGTTCTCTCCGCATTTGTTTTTGCAGCGTCTAGTTGTCCTCCGAGTAATATTGATCGTACCATTACCGATACAATAAACTGTAATCAAACTTATTACCTGTGGGATGGGGATCTGCGTTTACCTTTTTTTTACTATCTTGACACTGTTAGATGTCCACCAGGATGTGGTAACGCTGAGATTAAGTGGATAGAAGTGAGAAAATATATTTACTTACATGTTCTTGAATACACCCCAGATACAACTTGTTGCTGTGGCGAAAATGTTATCTACGTTAAAATGACTCGTTGGTTTTCAACTTCTTCTAAGAATATAAAAATTATAGTAAACGTTGATTGTCCGCCACCAAATCCTTGTGAAATTCCGCCTGTAGCTCGTGACGATTCATACAAAACAACAGAAAATACCTGCGCTAATTTCAGCGTACTTGACAATGACGATGACAAACATCCAAAACAAATAGTTGTTACAAAACCTCTTTATGGTTCCGCTCAGGTATCTGGAGAAAGAATATACTATTGTCCCTTAGGCAATCACTGTGGAGAAGATTCGTTTACTTATTATTATATTACAGAAAATGATTGTATATCAAATACTGCAACTGTTAAAGTAGTAATACCCTGTAAAACACCATTACCGGAATCTATATTGTATCCAGGAGTAGGATTAGAGCGATTGACAGTACCAGGGGGACCTATTCCAGTAGACGGTTCAATAGGGTCAGTATTAGACACAGGCACCAATATTATCTCAGATGGAAAAGTTATATCGGCCTTAGAGATCCAACCTGGAGTTCAAACATTAATTGTACAAGTAGAAAACAGAGGTTCTTTGACTCAAACAGATGTTGGGGTAAGATTTGAAGGATTACCTGAAGGAGTAACATATAATTTAGAACCAGATTTACAAAAGATAACAGCACACAACTTTGGCACTTATATTTTAACTTTAACAGCCTCTCCAAATGTACAACTGGGAACATACACAGTAAAAGCAATAGCATATTCTGCAATTGGACCATTAGATGAAATTATATTAAATGTAGTAATTAAATAAAAAATATTTATTTTTATTTTCTTTTATTCTATTCTAAAATAACAAATCTTAAATAGAAATTGGTAACTAAAATTTACTAGTCAATTTTGATAATTTGTGAGTTTATGTCCATCATAGTAAAAACAGATGAGGAAGACAATAATCCCAGTAAATCTCCCTTCGCCGGTATCGGCAAGGATTTCAGGTCAAAAATCGATTCAGTAAAAGAATATGAGGTCCTTGAAGAAAATGAGGACATAAAGGACAATTACTTCTACGGAATGCCTTTTGGATTGGGCTATAATGAATACATAAATGCACAGAACCTGAAAAGAAGCCTATTAGATAAATATCAGGGAATGGAGCTGTCCGAAGCTATTAAGGGTGCTGAAATTAGCGGTGATTTTGGCAATGTCTTCACAATAAAAGATGAGCTAAAACTTGACTTAAAGAAATTATCAAGGGAGCAAGCAAAGGAGAAGATGCTTTCTGAAATTAAATTACTTTATGGGATAGGGAATACCAAAAAAAGATACCTTAATAGCCGAGGTTACAAAACAATTGAGGATCTTATTTATCACCCTGTATTTTCAAAGGAGGCAAAAGAACTAGTTGATTTAATTGATTCAATGGATTCAAAAAAATTGATGGAGACGATATCCCACTGGCTTTCTAAGTCTGATGAACTTGTTTACTGCTGCTCTGGATTTCATGATAAAGAAGACTTTCTTTTCTTTGATATTGAAACATTGGGTTTGTTTAATAGACCAATAATTTTAATTGGAATGGCACAGTTTACTGGAGAGAATCTTTCCATCAATCAGTATTTCCTCCGGGACATCTCTCAGGAGCCTGAAGCTTTAAATCAGTTCTTTTCTCATCTTAATCCTAAAACTGTCCTTGTATCATATAACGGCAAGTCTTTTGATTTCCCTTACATCAGAGAGAGATTCGCTTACTATGGTATGCATGGACTTACTGAGAGAACACATTTTGATATGCTTCATTTTTCAAGGAGAGCATGGAGGAGCAGATACCCTAACTGCAGATTGATAACACTTGAGAAACACCTTTTTGGCATTGAGAGGAATGATGATGTGCCAAGCGCTTTAGTGCCAGAATTCTACGAGGCGTATCTTAGGACAGGCAATGTCGGGCCAGTAATCCCGATAATTGAGCACAACAAGCAAGATCTCGTTACACTTACAAAAATATTTTCAAAACTTTATGAGGAATGGGCCCAGTGATTGAGAGCGTACTCTTAAAACTTCGAAATAACACTTTATTTAACAAAAATATAGCTCATGTTGAACTATTGCCCGCTAGAGAAGCAGTTTACGGCGAATTAAAAAAAGAATTACCAAAGAACATCACTAATTACCTTGAAAGAAACAATATAAAGCTATACAAACATCAAACTGAAAGTTTAGATAAAATTAGAAATGGCAATAATATAATAATAACTACTCCAACGGCCTCCGGTAAAACGCTTGCATTTAATCTACCTATATTTGAAACTCTATCCAACGATTCTAAATCAACGGCACTATACTTATACCCATCAAAGGCACTTTCAAATGATCAGCTTAAAGTGTTAAAAAAGCTTGAAGCAGAAACAGGAATTAATATTAATCCAAATATTTACGATGGGGATACACCTTCGTCTATAAGGCCAAAGATAAGAAGTGAATCCAGGATCATAATCTCAAACCCTTACGAAATTCACCACACCCTCTCTTGGCATTACAAATGGCAGCATTTCTTTTCAAATCTCAGGTTTATTGTCCTGGACGAGGCACATATATATAGAGGTGTTTTTGGTTCGAATGTTTCTCTTCTTCTGAGAAGATTAGAGCGAATATGTGAATATTATGGATCAAAACCCCAATTTATTATTTCCACAGCGACTCTGGCAAACCCAGTTGAATTTGCAGAGAAACTTACAGGATTAAAATATGAGTTGATTTCTCGAGACGGCTCTCCCAAGGGCAAAAAATATTTTGTTTTCTATAATCCTCATGCTAATGGTGGCGATTTGTCATCTCATCAAGAATCTAAGAAACTCTTTCTTTTCTTTATAAAGGAAGGTCTGCAGACTCTATGTTTTACTGTTTCAAGAAAAATGTCTGAACTAATTGCAAGATGGTCTAAAGAGTCTCTTGACTCATCCGATGAAAATTTAAAAGATAAGATCATGGCATATAGAGCAGGTTATCTCCCCGAGGAAAGGCGAAAAATAGAAAATGGCCTTAAAAATGGAACTGTCCGGGGAGTAACTTCAACTAATGCACTTGAGCTTGGCATTGATATAGGCGGACTCGACAGTGTCATTATTTCTGGATATCCAGGAACTGTAATTTCTACATGGCAACAGGCAGGGAGAGCTGGCAGAGGCACTAATGATTCTGTTGCTACTCTTGTGGCATTCCATAATCAGCTTGACCAGTATTTCATGAGGCATCCAGATGTGTTTTTTGGAAAATCTCACGAGCATGCAATAGTTGACCTATCAAATCCATATGTACTATTCGGGCACACGATGTGTGCATCTTCAGAGCTTCCAATAATAATCGAAAGGGATGAAAATTACTTTGGAAAAGAATTGTCCGATATTTTGCATGAATTAAAAAACGAGGGGCTTCTAAAAGAAACACAAAACGGCTGGATATATTCCGGAACAAAGAGTGCTTCCATGGTAATTAGCCTTGACAGCATATCCAGTGATACTTTCAAAGTTATCTATCAAAATAAGACTCTAGAAACTATGGATAGGGCCCAAGCATATAGGGAGGCCCATGAAGGTGCTGTTTTACTGCATCAGGGAGAAACTTATATCGTTGATTCGATGGACATAAAGAATGGCATTGTTCAAGTTACAAAAACAGACGTTGATTTTTACACGCAAGTGCTGAAGGAAACTTTTGTTTCAGTTGTTGATATCAAAGACAAGAAAAAATTTGGAGAGTTTGAGATTTGTCTTGGGTTTCTAAAAGTAACTGAAAACTATAACGCCTATAAAATTATGAGGGGAGATAGTGCAATAGGCTATAAAAATATTTATTTGCCTCCCTTAGAATTCAATACAGTTGGATTTTGGTTTATTTTTCCCGTTTCAATTGAAGATGAGCTTTGGAATAAGAGGTCAATTGATCGAGACGTTTTAGAGCTATTGAATAAAAGAAAGAATGTTGACATCAGAAGAGAAGTTTTTGGTGGGTCACTCCACGGTATAGAGCATGCAATGATTGGGATTATGCCATTTCACGTGATGTGTGATCGGTGGGATATTGGGGGGCTTTCAACAAACTTTCATCCGGCCACAGGCAGGCCCACAGTCTTTATCTATGACGGATTTGAAGGTGGAATAGGATTGTCTGAGAAGGCATATGAATTATTTAATGAAATAGTCAAGACTTCTCTAGAATTAGTAGAAGAATGTAAATGTGAAGAAGGATGCCCCGCATGTATTTATTCCCCAAAGTGTGGCAATGATAATAAACCGATGGATAAAATTGGTGCGATATTTTTGCTGGACAAAATTAAAAATACTTATCTAGATCATGTTATTTGCTAGATTAGACATTTGACGTTTTCTATATCTGGAATCAGTTTAAATTATTTACATTCTTTTGTTTTTTTATATACCTTAATTATTAACTTTCTCTTTAACAACACTAGTTTTTATAATTAATTAGAATTTTATATGTAATAATTAAGAAATTTTAAAGATTCCACTTCAATATTTAATTTTATTCCAAAAAAAATTAAGAAAACCGCAATCTTTTTAAATTGGAAATTCCCATTTTATATGTAATAAAATTGGCGTCTAAAAGGGGAGGAGTGGAAGTTTTAACATAAATAAAAGATACATATCGATAGTTTTATTTATATTTCTTTGTTTAAATACATTAAATTTTGTTCTTGGGTGTGACACAGTTCCACCTAACTCATCCATTTTTTATTGTGGGTGTTACATAACTGATGATAAAGACGATACACGTTGGATTACTGCAGGTGACATCGATGGAGATGGTCGAGAAGACGTAGTAGTTGGAAACATTGGTGTAAATAAGGTATACCTCAATAGGGGATACAATGCGAGCACGCTTTGTTTAACTTGGGACACATGCCAAATTACATCGGATAGCTACAATACCTACACAGTAGTTTTATCTGATTTAACAGGAGATGGCCTTTTAGATGTCATAACTGCAAATGTTGGCTCCCCAAATAGGGTATATGTAAATGGTGGATTAAACTCTAATGGTTGCATAGACTGGTATGCCTCTGATGTTAATTCTGCATCGTATAATAGTCAAGCCCTTGATATAGGGAATATGAACAAAGACGGGTATAATGACCTAGTATTTGGTAACTTTGGGCAGATGAATAAAATATATATTTTTGAATCATATAATCCCACAACTCATTCGTTTACATGGACATCTAACAACTTGACAAACTCTTCCAGCACTGACACTTTCAGTACATTATCCTTAGCCGTAGGGGATATGGATGGCAATGGATACCTTGATGTAGTGACCGGTGAAAGCAGTGAC
>JGI11944J13513_1002310_pt1 | contig 13546 bp, 7 predicted proteins | sample TerdegcoTASludge_FD_13513 | JGI IMG/M metagenome (IMG submission 13513) | reverse complement strand
TGTTCATGGCGAAGAACACGGGGCCGGCAGGCCATTCCACCCAGCCCACCCACCAGCCGATACGGCCCGTCCAGCCGGTTTTGGCGCGCAGTATCCAGTCGGTGCCGGCCTCGTTGATCATCACGTCCTTCACCAGCCGCTGGTGTTCCACCGGCAATGGCAGCCGATTGCGGTACAGCTGCTGCAGGAAGGCCACCTGCTCCAGCGCCGAGATGGCCAGGTCGCCCTCCACCCAGAAAGGCGCCTCGCCCGTGGCCAGCGCATTGCCGTAGTCGATCTTGCGCATGTAGGCAGCCTCGCGCGCGCTGCCCAGTTCCCCGGCAAAGCGTTCGTACACCCAGACGGTGGAGTTGCGCATGGCCGAGCGCAGGTCCTGATCGGCATTCCAGGCCGGCAACTGGCGCTTCACGCCATCCCAGGCAATGCGCTGGAATTCATCCCGCACCAGCCCGGCGTCCAGCGCGAACAGGCTGTGCGGGATCTTGAAGGTGGAAGCGGGCGAGTAGCGCCGCGCCGCCCGGTCACGGTTGTGGACGTAGACGGCTTCGGCCGGGCCTCTGGCATCGACCACGACGATGCTGCCATCGACCTTGGCATCGGCAAAGAAGCGGGCCCACTCGGGCCTGTCCTGCAGTTCGGCAGCCGCCAGCGCCGCCTGTGACAGACAGGCGAGCAGCGCGGCGCACATCAGATTTCTTCGATTCATGCCGGCAGTTTAAGAGCTGCACCACCGCACGCCGATGGTGCACCGCCCGCCCGGCTGCCCTGTTTTGACTCGCGGTTTTCCCGTTTTGGTGTTCCGGCTGCATCGCACGGCCCCCAAGGGCCCCGTCTGCGCTGGCACGACTTGTGCAAGGCCGCTGCAGGCCGGCCAATGCAGCCATGGCGGCAACGGCAGACGGCCCCATGACCACAACAAACAAGGGAGTCATTGCATGCACAGGTGCGCACGGGCATTGAGAACATTGGTGGCGGGAGGACGGGTCGCGGTCCTGGGTGTGGCGCAGACGGCGCAGGCGGCCGAGCAGGCGATCACGCGGCCGTCGCTGGTGGCGGTGGAATCCCTCAGCGCCGTGGACACGGTCTGGCTGATGACGGCCACGGTGCTGGTGCTGCTGATGACGCTGCCCGGCATTGCGCTGTTCTATGCGGGCATGGTGCGCCGCAAGAACGTGCTCAACACCATGGCCAGCGTGGTGGCGATTGCCTGCCTGGTCAGCATTCTGTGGTTCGCACTGGGCTATTCGCTGGCCTTCACGCCCGGCAATGCGTGGATAGGCGGTGATTCGCGCGCCTGGTTCGCGGGGCTGGATTTCAACGCCGCCAAGGGCCTGGTGGCCGTGAGCCACCTGGCGCCGCATGTGCCCGAAGCAGCCTATGCGATGTTCCAGCTGGCCTTTGCCGTGATCACCGCCGCCTTGCTGGTGGGCGCCTGGGTGGAGCGCATGCGCTTCGGTGCCATGCTGATCTTCGTGGGCTTGTGGAGCCTGCTGGTCTATGCACCGGTGGCGCACTGGGTGTGGGAGCCGGGCGGCTGGCTGGCGCGCATGGGCGCGCTGGACTTTGCCGGGGGCACCGTGGTGCATGTGAACGCGGGCGTGGCCGGGCTGGTCTGCGCCTGGTTCCTGCGGCCGCGCCGCGGCTACGGGCACGAGCCCTTCGAGCCCTACAACCTGGCCCTGACCATGATGGGCGCGGCCCTGCTGTGGATGGGCTGGTTCGGCTTCAACGCCGGCTCATCGCTGGCCGGGGACAGCCGCGCGGCGCTGGCGCTGGCCGTCACCCACATTGCCGCCAGCGCGGGCGCCCTGGCCTGGTCGCTGGCCGAGTACGTGGTACGCGGCAAGGCCACGCTGCTGGGCCTGTGCTCGGGGCTGGTCGGCGGCCTGGTGGCGATCACGCCGGCAGCCGGTTTCGTGACGCCGCTGTCGGCGCTGTGCATCGGCCTGATCGCCGGTGTCGCCTGCTATTGGGGCGCAACGGGGCTCAAGCGGCTGCTGGGCGCGGACGATTCGCTGGATGTGTTTGGCGTGCATGGCGTGGGCGGCATCGTGGGATCGCTGCTGACCGGCGTGTTTGCCAGCCCGCAGATCGGCGGCGTGCAGGCCAGCGTGCTCACCCAGGCGGTGAGCGTGCTGGCCGTGGCCTTGTTCACGCTGGTGGCCACGGCGGCGCTGCTGTGGCTGCTGGACATGCTGATCGGCCTGCGCGTGGATGAGGAAAGCGAACTGCAGGGCCTGGACCTGGCGCTGCACCGCGAACGCCTGAGTGGATGAACGGCCGAGCCGCAAAGCGGCCCGGCGCCCGATGATCGTCAAACCGAAGGAGTGCCACTACATGCCCGAAAGCGAACTCCTGGCCATCGCCGCGCACCTGCATGTGCTGCTGCGCAGAAGCTGCGGCCGCGTGACCGATACCGAATGGCTGGCGGCCAATGCCGAATACGCCGCCGAAATCATCCGCTTCGCACGGGAGCAGGAAGGGGCGCGCAGCACGCCCGAGCTGGTGGAATGGACCCATCGCTTCGAAGCGGCCTGGAATGCCGCGCTGGCCGGCCCCGCCGAGCGCTCGCCGCTCATGCAGCGCGCAGGCGAGCTGATGCGCCAGCGTGCGGAAAACCGCAAGTACGTGGGAACGCTGCGCTAGGGCCTGGCTGGCTCAGGCAGGAGGATCAGGCCGGTGGAGCGGGCACCGAGTGCAGCAGCACGGGCGCGTCGCCATCGCCGTTGACGCTTTCCAGCTGCACGCCAAAGCCCCACAGGCGCGCTGCGTGCTTGAGCACTTCCAGCGCATCGTCGGACAGCGGCCGGCCCTGGTAGCGGGTGTGGCGCAGGGTGAGGCAGCGGTCGCCGCGCAGATTGACGTTCCAGACCTGGATATTGGGCTCGCGCGCACCCAGGTCGTATTGCTGCGACAGCGTCTGGCGCAGGGTGCGGTAGCCGTCGTCGTCGTGGATGGCGCTGACCAGCAGCTCGCGTTCGCTGGCGTCGTCATGGATGGCGAACAGGCGCATGTCGCGCATCAGCTGAGGGCTCAGGTACTGGCCGACAAAGCTCTCGTCCTTGAAGTTCTGCATGGCATGGTGCAGCGCCGGCAGCCAGGGCGTGCCGGCCAGGTCGGGGAACCAGCAGCGGTCTTCCTCGGTGGGGTCCTGGCAGATGCGGCGGATGTCGCGGTACATGGCAAAGCCCAGCGCATAGGGATTGATGCCGCTGTAGGCGCGGTGACCGGCCGGGGGCTGGTAGATGACATTGGTGTGGGAGGACAGCCATTCGATCATCACGCCGTCGGTCAGCCAGCCTTCGTCGTACAGGGTGTTGAGCAGGGTGTAGTGCCAGAACGTCGCCCAGCCCTCGTTCATCACCTGGGTCTGGCGCTGCGGGTAGAAGTACTGGGCGATCTTGCGCACGATGCGCACGATCTCGCGCTGCCAGGGCTCCAGCAGCGGGGCGTTCTTCTCGATGAAGTACAGCAGGTTTTCCTCGGGCTCCTTGGGAAAGCGCTCGCTGTGCTGGGCCGCGCTGTCCTTGCCCGGGCGGGCCGGCAGGGTGCGCCACAGCTCGTTGACCTGCTGCTGGGCATAGGCCTCGCGCTGCTCGCGCTCGGCCCGCTCGCGCGCCAGGCTTTTCTTGGAGGGGCGGCGGTAGCGGTCCACGCCCAGGTTGGACAGGGCGTGGCAGGAGTCCAGCCATTGCTCCACCGTCGTCAGGCCGTGGCGCTCCTCGCACTGGGTGATGAAGTCGCGCGCATAGACCAGGTAGTCGATGATGCTGCCGGCATCCGTCCACATGCCGAACAGGTAGTTGTTCTTGAAGAAGCTGTTGTGGCCGTACGCCGCATGGGCGATCACCAGGGCCTGCATGGCCGTGGTGTTCTCCTCCATCAGATAGCTGATGCAGGGATTGGAGTTGATGACGATCTCGTAGGCCAGGCCCATGTGGCCGCGCCGGTAGCGCCGCTCCGTCGCCATGTATTCCTTGCCATAGCTCCAGTGGCGGTAGCCCACGGGCATGCCCACGCTGGCGTAGGCGTCCATCATCTGCTCGGCCGAGATCACTTCCAGCTGGTTGGGATAGGTGTCCAGGCCGTAGCGTTCGGCGGCGGCCGCAATCGCTGCGTGATAGCGTTCGATGAGCTCGAAGGTCCAGTCGCTGGGATCGGGCAGAGGCTCGGCCGGCCGCTCCCCCGCCGGCAGCGGCGCGGAGGGCACGATGCGCTGGGCCCGTTCGCTGGCCAGATGGGATTTCCACTGCGGCGTGGCATGGCGGGGCGCCAGCACGGGATAGTGAGAGAGGTTCATACCGATACCCCCTCTTTCTTGAACAGGTCGCGGAACACGGGGTAGATCTCGCTGGCGTCCGACACCTTGCGCATGGCGAAATGCGAGAACAGCGGCAGCACCTGGCTGTACTCCTGCCACAGGCTCTGCTCTTCCTGCACCACCTGCACATAGGCGAAGTAGCGCACCAGCGGCAGGATCTTGTCGACCAGCAGGTTGCGGCAGTTGGAGCCGTCGTCGCCGAAGTTGTCGCCATCGCTGGCCTGGGCCACGTAGATGTTCCAGTCCCCGGACGGGTAGCGCGCGCGGATGATCTGGTCCAGCAGCACCAGCGCACTGCTGACCACCGTGCCGCCGCTTTCCTGGGAGTGGAAGAACTCGTCCTCGCTGACCTCGGCCGCCTGCGTGTGGTGGCGGATGAAGACGATGTCGATCTTCTCGTAGTGCCGCGTCAGGAACAGGTACAGCAGGATGAAGAAGCGCTTGGCCAGGTCCTTGCGGTCCTGGTCCATGGAGCCGGACACATCCATCACGCAGAACATCACGGCCTGGCTGATGGGCGCAGGCACGCGCGTGCGGTTGCGAAACCGCAGGTCGATGGGGTCGAGAAAGGCCACCGTGCCCATGCGCAGCTTCAGCGCATCGATGCGCTGCTGCAGCTCGGCCGCCGCCTCGCTGGTGCCATCGTCCTGCGCCAGCAGCGCTTGCAGCTGCTCTTCCAGTGCCTTGAGTTCGCGGTGCGGCGCCTTGGTCAGCGCAATGCGCCGGCCCAGGGCGCCGCGCATGGTGCGCAGCAGGGCCAGGTTGTGCGGCGTGCCGTCGTGGCTGTAGCCGGCGCGGCGCGTCTTGTACTGCATGGTGTTGCCGATGTGGGTGCGCAGCAGGCGCGGCAGGGCCAGGTCTTCAAAGAACAGTTCCATGAACTCTTCCTTGGTCAGGGTGAAGGTGAAGTCGTCCTCGCCCTCGCCGCTGTCGCTGGCCTGGGAGCCGCCGCCGCCTGCGCCGCCCTGCGGCCGGGCAATGCGGTCGCCGCGCACATGCTCGGTGTTGCCCGGGTGCACCGTGTCATGGACGCCGCCCTGCCCGTGGTGGAACACGGGCTCGCGGATGTCCTTGCGCGGGATGGAGACGCTCTCGGACTCCTCCATGTGGCGGATGCCGCGCTTGTCCACCGCGCGGCGCACCGCCTCGGCGATCTGCGCCTTGTAGCGGCGCACGAAGCGCTCGCGGTTGCCCACCGACTTGTTCTTGCCGGCCAGCCTGCGATCGATGATTTGCAATGCCATCTGTTCCCCCCAGCCCGGGCGCGCCGAAGGGCGGCGCACCCACCCGTCAGTTGCTCTTGCGAACGCGCAGATACCACTCGCACAGCAGGCGCACCTGCTTGGACGTATAGCCCTTGGCCTCCATGCGGGTGACAAAGTCCTCGTGCTTGCGGGCATCCTCGGCACTGGCCTTGGCGTTGAAGCTGATCACGGGCAGCAGCTCCTCGGTATTGGAGAACATCTTCTTCTCGATCACCACGCGCAGCTTCTCGTAGCTGGTCCAGCTGGGGTTCTTGCCCTGGTTGTTGGCCCGCGCGCGCAGCACGAAGTTGACGATCTCGTTGCGGAAGTCCTTGGCATTGGCGATGCCCGCGGGCTTCTCGACCTTCTCCATCTCGGCGTTGAGCGCGTTGCGGTCGAAGGCCTCGCCGGTATCGTTGTCGCGGTACTCGCTGTCCTGTATCCAGTAGTCGGCGTAGGTGACGTAGCGGTCGAAGATGTTCTGGCCGTACTCGCTGTAGCTCTCCAGATAGGCCGTCTGGATTTCCTTGCCGATGAACTCGGCATAGTGCGGCGACAGGTATTCCTTGATGTAGCAGGTGTACTTGGTCTCCAGCTCGGCAGGGAACTGCTCGCGCTCGATCTGCTGCTCCAGCACATACATCAGGTGCACCGGATTGGCCGCCACCTCGGTACTGTCGTAGTTGAAGACCTTGGACAGGATCTTGAACGCGAAGCGCGTGGAGATGCCCGACATGCCCTCGTCCACGCCCGCATAGTCGCGATACTCCTGGAAGCTCTTGGCGCGCGGGTCCGTGTCCTTGAGGCTCTCGCCGTCATAGACCTGCATCTTGCTGAAGATGCTGGAGTTCTCGGGCTCCTTCAGCCGCGTGAGCACGGCGAACTGGGCCATCATCTTGAGCGTGCCGGGCGCGCACACGGCGCTGGCCAGCGAGGACTCGCGGATCAGCTTCTCGTAGATGCGCACCTCCTCCGACACGCGCAGGCAGTAAGGCACCTTGACGATGTAGACCCGGTCCAGGAAGGCCTCGTTGTTGCGGTTGTTGCGGAAGGCCTTCCACTCGCTCTCGTTGCTGTGGGCCAGCACCATGCCGTCGAAGGGAATGGCGCCAAAGCCCTCCGTTCCCTTGTAGTTGCTCTCCTGCGTGGCCGTCAGCAGCGGGTGCAGCACCTTGATGGGCGCCTTGAACATCTCCACGAACTCCAGCAGGCCCTGGTTGGCCAGGCACAGGCCGCCCGAGTAGCTGTAGGCATCGGTATCGTCCTGGGCAAAGTTCTCCAGCTTGCGGATGTCCACCTTGCCCACCAGGCTGGAGATGTCCTGGTTGTTCTCGTCGCCGGGCTCGGTCTTGGCAATGCCCACCTGCCTGGAGATGCTGGGATAGCGCTTGACCACGCGGAACTGGCGGATGTCGCCGCCCAACTCCTCCAGGCGCTTGACGGCCCAGGGCGACAGCACATGGTTGAGGCAGCGCCGGGGAATGCCGAACTGCTCCTCCAGCAGCGGCCCGTCCTCCACGGGGTCGAACAGGCCCAGCGGCGACTCGTTCACGGGCGAGCCCTTGAGCGCGTAGAACGGCACCTTCTGCATCAGGTATTTGAGGCGCTCGGCGATGGAGCTCTTGCCACCGCCCACGGGGCCCAGCAGATAGAGGATCTGCTTGCGCTCTTCCAGGCCCTGGGCCGCATGGCGGAAGAAGCTCACCACCTGCTCGATGGAGTCTTCCATGCCGTAGAACTCGGCGAAGGCCGGATAGCGCCGGATGACCTTGTTGGCAAACAGCCGCGACAGGCGCGGATCATTGCGCGTGTCCACCATTTCGGGTTCGCCTATGGCCGCCAGCATGCGCTGGGCGGCGCCCTCGTAGGCCATGGGATCGCGCTGGCACAGGGCGAGAAATTCGTCCAGCGACATCTCTTCTTCGCGAAGGCGAACGTAACGTGCAGCCGAGTTGCTGATGACATCCATACGACCTCTCCCGGCGGCACCCGAGGGCGAACAGTGCCGCGAAGTTGCAAGGCATTCGCTACCGTGTGGAACTGTTGTAGCACCTTGCATCCGCTTTGAATAGCTCATACGTCCCACATGTCTGCATTGCGCGCGAGGTCACAATGTCAGGTTCCTGGACTACCCCGCTTTTTGCGGCGCCGGGACAGGGGCTTGAGCCAGCCGGGCCTGCAGCAAGGCCCGCGAATACAGCGCCTCACGCTCCCACTTTTGACAAATGATAGTCCGCACTCACACAGCGGCACAGGCCCGAATTCAGAACCGATGTCTCCTGCCGACAACCCCCTACTTGCCGCCGGTCGCCCATCGCGCAAACTGGCTGCCGTCACGCCGATGCACCTGCTGTGGGCCATGTGCCTGGTGCTCGGCCTGCTGCTCGCCCTGCTGGCACCGGGCCTGGCCAAGGCCGCACCGGCAGCAGGCCCTTTGGGTGCCTTGCAGGGCACCCTGGGCGGTGGCTCCGCGTCCGACAAGGAACGAAGCAACGCCATTCAGACCCAGCTCGATGCCGCCGCATCGGCGACAAAGGAAGCCGATGCGCTGGCCCAGGAACTGGACCGCATGCGCGCCAGGGCACGCACGCCCGTGCCGCCCCTGCCCGCGCCGCTGAGCGACGAGCAGCTGGGCAGCCTGTTCGATCGCTGGAAGGAACGCGTTCCCGCCAACGCCAGCCAGGAAGTGCTGGAACGCCTGCTGGCCGATGAGCGCGATGCCATTGCCGCCCTCAAGGCCGGCATCGAGAAATCCGCGGCCGACCAGGCCAACCTGGTCTCGCAGCCCGGCCCGGGGCGCATCGATCTGTCCATCCTGCAGCAGCGCGCCCAGGAAAACGCCGAGCCCGTGACGGCCGAGCCCGGCGAGGCCCCCGATCTCACCCAGGCCCGCCAGGCGCGCCGCAGCGCCGAGCACCGCCGCGCCCTGCTGGAGCTGGCGCTGCGCCAGGAAGAGCAGTCCACCATCGAAGCCCGCCAGCGCCTGCTGGCCGCCCAGCTGCAGGCCCAGCGCCGCGAGCTGCTGGAGCGTATGCCGCGCGCCGCCTGGCTGACCCAGCGCATTGCCGAGCGCAGCCGCCAGCAACTGGAGCAGCAGGTGCAGGAGATGGAGCTGGCCGCCCAGCACGCTTCCGCCGCCGATCCCGCCATACGCGACCTGGCCCAGCGCAATGCTGCGCTGGCCGCGCAGATCCTCAAGAACTCCAATGAACTGGCGCAGGAGCGCAAGACCCTGGCCAATGACGAATATGTGCGTGACCAGTTGAGCGCCACGCTGCGCGACACCCAGGCACGCCTGCGGCTGGGCGGTGGCAGCGCGGCCGTGGGCCAGTGGCTGTGGCAGCAGCGCGTGGAGCTGTCCTCCGGCAGCACCCTGCAGGCCAGGCACCGGGCCGTGCAGCGCCAGCTGGCCGAGCTGCGCCTGACACTGTTCAACTCCAGCAAATGGCGCCAGAACCCCGGCGCGGACACGGCGGCGCAGGCCCCGGCCGACGCTGCGGATGCAGGCGGCGTGGCGGCACCGGAGCCGGCCGCCAACGCCACGGTATCGGCCCAGCAGACCGCTTTGCTGGCCCGGCAGGTGGCGCTCACCGATCAGCTGCAACCGGTGTTGCTGCGCCGCATCGCCGTGCTGGAGCAGACCGACGACGCGCTGCGCGCGGCCCTGCGCAGCGGCAATGAGTTGCGCCAGGTGCTGGACAAGGAGCTGCTGTGGTTCCCCAGCCACCGCCCCATGGACCGTACCTGGCTCAGCGAGTGGCAGGCGCTGGAGCAGGACATCGAAGGCAGCAGCTCGCCCTGGAAAACCGCGCGGGCGCTGGCCGCCAGCATCTGGAACGATCCCTGGGCCTTTGGCGCCGTCGGCCTGATCGTGGCCCTGCTGCTGGGCCTGCGCCGCTACGCGCTGCGCCAGCTGCAGTCCATCGCCGTGCGCGTGGGCGACTTCATGCGCGACCACTTCGGGCTGAGCCTGCTGGCGCTGGGCTGGAGCCTGCTCTACACCTTGCCGTGGAGCTTTGCGGCCGCGGCGCTGGGCAGCCTGCTGCAAGGCCCCGAAACCGTGGGCACGGCGCTGGAGCCGCTGGGCGCCACCCTGGTCCAGCTCAGCGATTTCATCTTCGTGGCCACCTTGCTCAACGCCCTGTTCTGCCCGGGCGGGCTGGCACTGGCCCACTTCGGCTGGCCGGCTGCTCGCGTGCAGATGCTGCGCCAGATGGTGCGCCGCGCCGCCTGGCTGATCGTGCCTGCCGAACTGCTGGGCGGCTTGGCCTTCTACAGCCATGACAACCACGCCATCAGCACCTGGGGGCGCATCTCCATCCTCATGCTGTCGCTGGGCCTGGCCTGGATGGCCTGGCTGTACTTTCGCCGTGTCATGCAGCAAAAGCGGCCCGGCATCCACTGGGGCCAGATCGTCAGCGTGGTGCTGATGCTCATGCTCAGCGCGCTGGCCGTGGGCATCGTGCTCGGCTATGTCTACACGGCCACCGAAGTCATCCAGGCCCTGATGGCCAGCTTCGTGTTCCTGGGCGCGGTCGAGGTCGTGGTCAACCTGCTGCGGCGCTGGCTGCTGCTGGGCGAGCGGCGCCTGGCGCTGAACCGGCTGCGCGAAGCCGCCAGGCTGGCCCAGAGCGGCTCGGGCGTGGACACCGGCAAGGCCCCCACCGACGAAGCCACCCAGATGGCCCTGGTCACCGTGGGCGCCCAGGCGCACCGGCTGCTGGGCCTGCTGCAGCAGGTGCTGGTCGTGCTGACCCTGGTCTACGCCTGGCTGCCCGTGCTGCCTGCGCTGCTGCGCTCGGAAGGCGTGGTGCTCTGGTACACCACCAACACCGGCGCCGACGGCATCGCGCATGCCGCCCCCGTGAGCCTGATGGATGCGCTGCTGGGCGTGATGATCCTGCTGCTCACCTTCAGCTTTGCACGCAACCTGCCGGGCCTGCTGGAAGTGACGTTGTCGGCCTCCAACCGCATCAGCAGCTCCGCGCGCTACACCCTGGCCACGCTGGCGCGCTACGCCATCACCATCGCGGGCACGGTCAGCGCCTTCACGCTGCTGGGCCTGCGCTGGGGCCAGCTGCAGTGGATGGTGGCGGCGCTCACCGTGGGCCTGGGCTTCGGCCTGCAGGAGATCTTCGCCAACTTCGTCTCGGGCCTGATACTGCTGGTGGAGCGGCCCTTCCGCGTGGGCGATGTCATCACCATCGACACCCTCACCGGCACGCGCATCCGCACGCGGGCCACCACGGTGCTGGACTTCGACAACAAGGAAATCGTCATCCCCAACAAGACCTTCATCACCGGCCAGGTGACGAACTGGACCTTGAGCGACGACGTGACCCGCCTGGTGATCGACGTGCCCGTGGCCCACGGCAACGACCCCGAGCAGGTGCGCGACATGCTGCTGGACATTGCCAGGGAGCACCCCCAGGTGCTGCGCGAGCCCGAGCCCAACTGCTGGTTCATGGCGCTGGAAGGCAACGGCCAGCGCTTCGAGCTGCGCGCCTACGTGGGCAAGGTCGAAGACCGCCTGCCCGTGCGCCACGACCTCAACCGCCGCGTCAACGACCGGCTCAAGGACGCTGGCATTGCCGTGGCCTTCCCGCAGCTGGACCTGCATGTGCGCAACATGCCGGCCCATGCACCGGGGCAGGCATCTGGGCAGACCCCACCCCATCCGACGGCATGAGGCCGACAAGCCCCCCCGGTTCCACGCGCACAGCGCGGCATTGCCGCGCTCGCGGTCAGAACACTTCCCAGTTCTCGTCCACACGCTCGCCCGCATTGCGCAGCGGGGTGACCTTGGCAGGCGCTTTAGCAACCCTGGGTGCCGCTGGGGACGCCTTCGTCCGCTGGCCGCCCTGGCTGCCTGCGGCGGCTGGCGCTGGCGCCTGGGTCGGTGAGGACGCGGGCAGGGACACGGACGAGGACACCCCATCCAGCTTGAACAGGCTGACCAGATCGACCAGCCTGGCAGCCTGCGCGTTCAAGCTTGCGGCAGCCGCCGCCGATTCCTCGACCAGGGCCGCATTCTGCTGCGTGACCTGGTCGAGCTGAACGACGGCATCGCCCACCTGCGCCACACCGTCGGCCTGCTCGGCCGTGGCCGCGCCTATTTCGCCGATCAGGTCGGCAACGCGTTGCGCCTGCTGGACGATGTCCTTCATCGCGGAGCCCGTCTCGCTCACCAGGCCCGAGCCCTCGTCCACCTTGGACACGCTCTCACCTATCAGGGCCTTGATCTCCTTGGCTGCCCCCGCGCTGCGTTGGGCCAGGCTGCGCACTTCGGATGCCACCACGGCAAAGCCACGCCCCTGCTCGCCGGCCCGCGCCGCCTCCACGGCGGCATTGAGCGCCAGGATGTTGGTCTGGAAGGCAATGGAGTCGATCACGCCGATGATGTCCTCGATCTTCCGGGAACTCGCGGTGATCTGCTCCATGGTGGCTACAACGCGGTCCACGATCTTGCCGCCGCCGGTGGCGGCCTGGCTCGACGATGCGGCCAGCTGGGTGGCGGTACGCACCGTATCGGCATTGAGCTTGACGGTGGCGTTCATCTCCTCCATGGAGGCGGCGGTCTGCTCCAGATTGCTGGCCTGCTCCTCCGTGCGCTGGCTCAGGTCGGCATTGCCCGATGCGATCTGGCTGGCGCCGGTCGCGATGGATTCGCTGCTTTGCCGCACATCGGCGACCACGCGCGCCAGGCCGGCACGCATGTCCTCCATGGCGTGCAGCAGGCTGGAGGTGTCTCCGGGCGCCAGTTGCACCCGCACGGACAAATCGCCCTGCGCGATCTGGCGCGCCACCCCGGCGGCATAGGAGGGCTCTCCGCCCAGCTGCTGCTTGACCGTCCTGGTGATCATCCAGGCCACCAGAGAGCCCAGCGCGGCGGCCAGCAGCGTCAGCACCAGCATGGCCACGCCGTCTTCGGCCACGCTGCGCAGGGAGCCGTCCACCGTGGCCTGCGTCTGTGCCTTCTGGTAATCGACCAGTGCCTCGACCGCATCGAAATAGGTCGTCTGCAAGGAGCGCAGGCGCCCCATGATCAGATCCCTGGCGGCATCGCCCTGGTTGGCCAGGCCCAGGTCACCGGCCTGGCGCATGGTCTCCACGAAAGGCTGGCGCGCCTGCCGTATGTCGGCAAAGAGCCGGCGCGCCTGCTCGGTCTGCAGGCGCTGGTCCAACTCCTTCATGACCAGGCCGTTCCTGGCAACCACCTCATCCAGCCGGCGGCTCTCCTCGGCCATCTGCGCCGGATCGGTGATCAGCGCCAGATTGCGCACCACCCGCGCCGACACATTGGCGTTGTCCTTGAGCGATTGCAGCCGGGCCAGATTGCCCATGCGGTCCTCGGCCAAAACACGCAACTGCTCCCCCTGATCGTGCAGCTTCATCCAGCCGAAGCCGGCCACGCACACGCAGACCACGATCACCGCAAGGAAACCCATGCCCAGCATGGTTCCCAACTTCATACGCCTCAGAAAACCCACGTCGCTCTCCCTCGAACCACCTACGCAAACCGGCCAGACTGCTGGCACGGAGGAAACACATTAAGGAACAAATTTGACAATTTGAATCAGTCGTGTCGCCTTCCCAAACCCTGCACATCCAGTAGGACAGCGCCTTGCCGGCATGCAGGCATCGGGCTGCCAGCGATTGCCAGAACCCCTCATTTCGCGCTTGATGGCCATGCTTCAATCCACGCGCCAGCACGGGGCGCGACTTCGCCCTCCAGGACTTCGATCATCTGGCCCAGGTTTCAATCCACGCGCCCGCAAGGGGCGCGACGCAGGCTGCGCTATGGATGAGGCGTTAAGCGATGTGTTTCAATCCACGCGCCCGCACGGGGCGCGACCTTGGTCCGTACCTGCAGCAGATGCGCCTGTTTGTTTCAATCCACGCGCCCGCACGGGGCGCGACTGGGCATACCCGAGACCCATATCAGCGGCTTCAAGTTTCAATCCACGCGCCCGCACGGGGC
>JGI11944J13513_1002304_pt1 | contig 13569 bp, 8 predicted proteins | sample TerdegcoTASludge_FD_13513 | JGI IMG/M metagenome (IMG submission 13513) | reverse complement strand
TTCGCGCCTCGCACAGCACCTCCATCAATTCGTAAAAGCGGTCGACCAGTTTATGGATACCCGCCTCTCCCCCTAACTGGAGATAAGTACTGGTGTTGTTCTTATGCACGGTACTCAATAGTTCAGTCATATCGTCAGCACTCAATGTTGGAACTTTATCCCGCCCGCAAGCACATGCGTCACACAGCACTGCCATTGGCAGATAACGCCGCCGTCGTTTATCGCAACGGGCCATGACCAGGCAGTTAGCACGCGCCATGCCAAGAGCGGAAATGTGTTTTTTATTGATTGATAACAAATACTTAACTATTCGAGCACGAAGATGGCAGATGCGTTGGCAGTCACATCTTCTGCCAATCGGCTATGACGGCAGTGGTTGGCAGTCAGGGTGCGGGCGAGCGCCTACGACGTGTGGCAGGCCGAGCATTGGGAGCAGCGGATTGATTGAGCTCTGAAGACGAGCGCTAACCTGTGTGGGAGGGGGCTCGCCCCCGATGGCAGTGGCTCAGTTACAGATACTGAGACTGACACACCGCCATCGGGGGCAAGCCCCCTCCCACATTTGTTCGGTGATGTCTTTTAAATAGCGGTCCCCAAAAGGGAGTGATCAGTCGCTGTTTGGGAACGTTTCAAGATGCTGGAGAAGGGCTGACTTGATCCCGCGCTCTGTCGACCAGCAACTGCCCCAAAGCCGCCATTTGCTGGATTCCGAGCATGATTGCGCGCTGCGAGCGACACGTTCATGCAGGGCGCAAAATATTGCAGGAAGAATCCGAACGCTGACTCATCACAACTCCATCACCACCTTGACCGCTCCAAGACCTTCGAGGGCGTAGCTGTTGTACTCATACACGCCCCCCTGAATATCCAACCGAAGCACGCCCTCATGCTCACTTACTTGCACATCGGGTTCTTTGGTTTTCAGAAATGGATGAGCCGACACCAACCCTGTGAGTATTTCCTGATCACTCCCCAGGTCCTTATGAACGTAGTACCTGTAGGAAAAGCCCACCGTCGCACCACCCTGCCCATCCCGCGCGCCGTAGATTGAGGTGCCGTTGCCCAAGGAATGTTTCAACACCACCTCATCCAGATCCGGTGTCCCGGGCGACATGACCCAACTGCCCGCGATATAAATCAGGCAGACCACTAACAGGCAGTTACGCAGGATCGGTATGAAGCCTTCAGTGGCCTTGAGAAATCGCATACTCAATACCTCTCCTTATCCAATATTGATCTCGCGGGTCATCACCAAAAGGATCACCTCCCCACCATGATCCAAAATCCGGATGGGTGGTTTTTGCGATGGTCTGAGCAACACCAGCGGCGCGCAGCAACACGTGCTCAGGACTGCCCAACACCGTACCAGTTGCACCGTAATTGAAGTTACCAAAAGCCTCGTATTGGCGCCCTCGCTTCTTGTAGTTCCATGGCCCGGCAGCTCTGACCTGAGAATAAAACCAGGAGTAGGCGAACGCCGAGCCTGACTGGAGATGAACACGCTTGCATTTGGCTATTGCCATATTTTCTAGAAGTGAAACACCAGGCGGCATTAACGGTACGGCCATGTGCCGGTCCTTGTTGGCAGTGAGGGGTGCTGAAATTGGCATCCCACTCAGGCCAGAAAACCTGCCCAATCAAAGTAAAGAAATTGCCTACATAAACAACATCCCATTCCGACAGAGGCTCGCCCCCGATGGCAGTGGCTCAGTTACAGATACTGAGACTGACACACCGCCATCGGGGGCAAGCCCCCTCCCACATTTGTTCGGCGGTGTCTTTTAAATAGCGGTCCCCAAAAGGGAGTCCCATTCAGGCCGGAAAACCTGTCCAATCCAGGCAAAGAACTTGCCTACATAAACAACATTCAATTCTGACATCAGTGCGCTCAACGCTAACCTGTGTGGGAGCAAGCCCCCTCCCACATCGGGATCATCGCAAGGCTTATGTTCAGGCCAGGCCGGATTCAACCAGCAGGGCTTCTAACCCCATCAAATCCGGCACTTTCGCCACATGCTCCCCCACCTGCACCGCCGCCAGTTCCAGCGGGCACAGCGGCACATCCACGTAGCTCAACTGGCTATCGAGTTTGTAGGAGCGGGGAATCCCCTGGATCACCATCGCAATGAACTTCAATGACGGCCGCCCGCCCAGGGCGTTCAGCACGACGATGCGCGAGCGCTCGCCGGTCACGCTGGCTTCACCGCAGGCCGCTTCGAAGCTGATCAGCGGCAATTGCCGGTCGCGCCAGGTCACTTGCCGCAGGTACCAGGGCGGTGCGTCGCTGGCCGGTTCGCCGCGCTGGAAGTCGATCAGTTCAGCGATGGCGACATTGGGCAGCACCAGGTGGCGGTCGGCCAGGGGCAGGAGCAGGCCGGTGAGTTGGCTGGTGCGGTGGTCAAGCATGGGACTTGCTCCAATAGGCGATGCTTTCCAGCAGCACCGACTCCTGATACGGCTTGCCGAGGTAGTCGTTGACGCCGATGGCCATGGCGCGGTCGCGGTGCTTCTGGCCGGTGCGGGAGGTGATCATGATGATCGGCAAGCGCATCAGCCGTGGGTCGTTGCGCACCTGGATGGCCACTTCGAAACCGTCCATGCGCGGCATTTCGATGTCCAGCAGCATCAGGTCCGGGGTGTGTTCTTCCAGCACGGCCATGGCGTCGATGCCGTCCTTGGCGGTGAGGACGTTCATGCCGTTGCGCTCGAGCAGGCGGCTGGTGACTTTGCGCACGGTGACCGAGTCGTCCACCACCAGCACCAGCAGCGGGCGCTTTTTCAGCGGCGCGTTGAGCAGCAGCGGGACATCCACCACCTGCGCCGGCAAGGCCGGTTGCCGGGCGCGGATGTGGGCGAGCAGGTCGATGATCAAGACCACGCGGCCATCGCCGAGAATGGTCGCCCCGGAGAGCCCCTTCACCCCGGCAAACTGCGGCCCCAGGCCCTTGACCACGATTTCCCGGCTCCCCGCCATGCTGTCCACCTGCACCGCCACGTGCCGTTCGTTGTACTGCACCAACAGCACGGGAAGCGGTTGGTACTGGCCCAGCAGTTTCGGGCGGGCGACCGTGTGCAGCAGGTCGCCGAGGTAAAACAGCTCATAGCGCTGGCCGGCGTATTCATAACGCGGCGGGTCCAGTTGATAGTGCCCTTCCAGCTCATGGGGCAGCACACGCACCAGGCCTTCGATGGTGTTGAGCGGCATCGCGTATTGATCGTCCGCGCACTGCACCATCAGCGCATGGTTGACCGACACGGTGAACGGCAGGCGAATACGAAAATGCACGCCCGCCCCCGGTATCGAATCGATAAACATCGAGCCGCCAAGCTGTCGCACTTCTTCATGCACCACGTCCATGCCCACGCCACGCCCGGAAATCTGGGTGATCTTTTCCGCGGTGGAGAACCCCGGCTGCAGGATGAACTGCAACACGTCATGGTCGCTGATCTCTTGATCAGCGGCGAGCAGGCCGCGCTTGATCGCCTTGCGCCGTACCGCATCGAGAGACACGCCGGCACCGTCGTCGCGCAGGTCGAAGACGATATCGCCGCCTTCGTGGGTCAGGTCCAGGGTGACGCGGCCCTTCTCGGGCTTGCCGGCCAGCAGCCGCGCCTCGCGGGACTCCAGGCCGTGATCGACGGCGTTGCGCAGCATATGTTCCAGCGGCGCGACCATGCGTTCCAGCACGTTGCGGTCCATCTCGCCCTCGGCATTGCCGACCACGAATTCCACGTCCTTGCCCAACTCCTGCGCGACCTGGCGCACGATGCGTTTGAGGCGCGGCAGCATGCGTTCAAAGGGCACCATGCGCGTTCGCATCAGGCCTTCTTGCAATTCGGTGTTGATGCGCGCCTGTTGCTGCAACAGGTCGTGGGCATCCTGGTTGCGGCGTTCGAGGGTTTCCTTGAGGTCGAGCAAGTCGGAGGCAGACTCGAACAACGCCCGGGACAGTTGCTGCAACTGTGAATGACGGTCCATTTCCAGCGGGTCGAACTCGTCATAGTCCAAGCGCTCGGCTTCGGCCTGCTGACGGCTGAAGAGGCGGCCCTGGGTTTCGCTGTCGAGCCGACGCAGTTGGTCGCGCATGCGCTCGAGGGTGGTTTCCACCTCGTTGAGGGCAACCTGCGCGTCGTTGACCTGCTGTTCGATTCGGCCACGGAAGATCGAAGTTTCACCGGCCAGGTTGACTAGGTCGTCCAGCAGGTCGGCGGAGATTTTCACCATGTCGGCCGTCGGTTCGACAGCCGCTTCGGCCTTGCCCGTCACCAACGCCACCGCCGCCACCGGCTCATCGCTGGGGTGGACCAGGCTCTTGATGCGCTCGATGAGTTTGTCCACCGAGCCCACCGGCAAGCCCGCCGCCACCGCATCAATCATCTGCGCCAGGCGGTCGTGACAACCTTGCAGCAAGGCGAACAACTCAGAGGACGCCACGAGCAAACCAGAGGACAAGCCTTCGTAGAGAAACTCCAGCTCATGGGCCAAGTCGCCGATCGGGCCGATCTCGACCATGCGCGCACCGCCCTTGAGGGTGTGCAGGTCGCGCAGCAGGGTTTCGACTTCCTGGCGGTTATGGGGCTCAGCCTGCCAGCGCAGCAACGCCGCGCCCGAGCTGTCGAGAATGTCGGCAGCTTCTTCGAGGAAGATATCCAGCAATTCAGGGTCGATGCCCAAGGTATGCGCGGCCGCGGCCGGCGCTGCGGGCGGGCCGCTGTGGCGCAACGCCCGGACTTTGGCGATCAACTCACTGGAATCGCTCAGCGCCTGATGCTCTTGCAACTGGTCCAACTGCAACGCCAAGTGCTCATGACTGGACATCAGTACCTGGGACAGCTCGCCGGAATAGCTGTAGCGGCGGTCCGCCAGGCCTTCGTAAAGCCCTTCCAGCTCGTAGGCAAGGTCGCCGACCGGCCCGATTTCGGCCATGCGCGCGCCGCCCTTGAGGGTGTGCATATCGCGCTGCAACGAGGTCAACGGCGCTACGCCCTCGGGTTCCAGCAACCAGCGCTTGAGGGATTGCCCGGCGCTGTCGAGGATATCCACGGCTTCTTCGAGGAAGATCTCGACGATCTCATCATCTACCACCGCGTGCCGATCCAGGCGGGCCGTCGCGGCGCCCAGTTCGGAGATGCTCAACGCGCGGCTGCCGTCGCTTTTGATCAGGCCGGTGGCGGACGGATCGAGGGCGCCATCCAGCAGCTCGCGCAAGGCTTGCATGCGCGTCGGGGCCGGGCTGATTTCCTGGCCGGCGGCCAGTTCGTCGAGCATGTTGATCAGCGCTTCGTGGGCCTGTTCGGCCTCCTGGAAAAACCGCTCGCTGACCGCCAGGCTGCTTTCTTCCACGGCGCCGTAAAGGTCGAGCAGGGCTTCGCACAGTTCGTCGATGGCGTGCAGGTCGGCGAGGTGCGCGCCCTGCCCCAGGGTAGTCAATTCATCCAGCAGCGCAGTCAGTTCCTGGCGTTCGCCGGGGTGTTGTTGCCAGCGGCGCAGCAGGCTTTCGGCGTCGAGCAGGATGTCCATGCCCTGGGCCAGGAAGTTGTTGATCAACTGCGGATCACGCTTGATCCGCAGCCCGGTGCTCGGGGCTTCGAGCTGGGCTTGAAGCTGCTGATCGAGCAGGCTTTGGGTGCGACCGATCAGGTCGGCGGCCCCTTGGATCGGCATCAGCGGGTCGCCGTTCAACTGGCGCAAGCCCCGTTGGAACAGGCCCTCGGCCTCCAGCAGCAGTTCCACTTCATCCAGGTCCAACGGCAGGCGGTGGGCCTTGTACTCGCGGGTCAGGTGATCGAGCGGGCGCGCCAGTTCGGCGATCGGCAGCACGCCGGCCATGTAAGCGCTGCCTTTGAGGGTGTGCAAGGCGCGTTGCAGCTCATCGCTGACTTGCAGCGGCACATGCTCGGCGGCCTGACGCAGGAAATGGTTGAGGCTGTCGAGGTGGCTCTGGACTTCGTTGCGGAAGATCTCCAGCAGCATCGGGTCATGGGGTTCGGCAGCCGCCACGGCAGTGCCGCTGGCCAACGCGTGGGCGCGCGCGGCCAGGGCGTCGACCGCGTCCCGCTGGCGCTGGGCACCGGCGGCGAAGTCGGCGATCAGTTCCGGCAGCAGGGCCACCGCTTCATCCAGTACCTGTTGCACCTCGGGGCCGGCGGCCACGCTACGCTCCAGCACGCGGTTGAGCAGATTCTCGACGGCCCAGGCCAGTTCCGCCAGCACCAGGGCCCGCACCATGCGGCCGCTGCCTTTGAGGGTGTGGAAGGCACGGCGCATTTCGCCGAGGGCGGTTTTATCGACGCCGCTCGGCAGATGGTGGTGCAGCACCTCGAGGACTTCGGCGGTCTCTTCGAGGAACACTTCACGCAGTTCGTCGTCGATCGGCTCTTCACCGGCCGGCGGCGGCAGCAGGCTGCCGGGGCGTTGCAGGGCGGGCGGGTTCAAGCGCGAAGCGGGATTGGCCAGCGCGTCGAACTGGGACTGGCTCGGCGTGCTTTCGCTCGACAGCGCACCATCCGGCGCCACCAGCGCCTGGCGCCAGGGCTTTTCGGCAGGCAGGTAACCCAGCGCGGCCAGGCCCCGGGTGGCCAGCTCCAGCACCCGTTCGCCAGCGGCGTCGGGGTCTTGGAGCATGCGTTCCAGGTAATACTCCAGGCCGCTGATCACGTCGGCGAAATGCTCCAACTGCTCTGCGGACGGCACTGCGTCGTTGATCATCAGTTGTTCATCGACGTAATCGGTGCAACCGCGCATCAGGCTCGCTGCGCGTGGCAGTGGAATCATCGCCAGGGCGCCGCGCACCTGGCTCAACAGCTCCGGCAGGGACTCCAGGCGCTGGCGCTCCCACTGGGCGTCGATGCAGTCGATCACCAGCTCTTTGGCTTGCTTGAGGCACTGGCAGGACTCGCGGATCACCAACTGATGAATCTGCGTCAGGTCGGTGGTGGGCAGGCGGCTTTCTTCGCGGTTTTCCGGCTCGACCGTGCCCGCCATCCCGGCCAGCGTGGCTTCGACGTAGAGCAACGCGCCGGCGACATCCATCAGCACCGCATCGTTGGGTTCGCGCTGGCCCTGGGCCAGGCTCAACACCACCGCAAGCTGGTCGATGATGACTTTGCGCGGCTGGCCAAAGCCCAGCACCGCAAGGGTATCGGCAATTTGCCGCAGCGGCGCCAACAGCGCATCGAGGTCGCTGGTGTGTTGACGGTCGCTGCGCACGAACAGGTCGAGGCGTTCCTTGACCCGCACCAGCTCCTCGCACAACGCGCCGAGCACCGAGCCCATCGCATTGCGGTCCGGCCCGGCCAGGCGCGCCCGTTCGGCATCGACCACGGCGCTGTCGGGCAAGGCTTCATCGAGGCCGTAGCGTTCTTTCAGGCTTTGCATGCGCGGCGTTGGCCGGGTGACTTTGGCGACGTAGAACAGCAGGCTCTTGAGCAGTTCATCCGGCGCCGGCTGGTTGATGCCGCCAATGCCCTGGACGAGCAGGCGCTTGAGTTGCTTGTCGCTGGCCTTGAGCAGGCTGCGCAGCGCCGGGCTGTTGGCGATCACGCCGGTCAACATGCCCTCGACCAGCGCCGAGGTGACTTGCCACAGCGGCAACAGCGGCGCGCCCTGGCACAGCGCTTCGAGGCGGGCGAAGACCCGCGCCATGTCTTCCAGGTTGCTCGGGCCGTGATCTTCGCGCAGCAACCCGGCCAGGGCTTGTTGCAGCAGCAAGTGCCACTGGCGCACCTGCTCGTTCAGGTCCGGCGGCGCGCGTTGCGCCAGCGTTTCTTCGGACAACGGCGCAATCGACAGCAGTTGCGGGCTGAACAGGCTGGTTTCGGACAACAGGCTTTCGCCGCGCGCACTGCGCAGGTCGTTGAGCAGCGGCAACACCACCAGCGGCAAGTCGCGGCGCGCGCTGTGGATGCGGTCCAGGTACAGCGGCAATTGGCCGAGGGCTTGTTGTAGCAGGCGGATGCTTTCATCGCGCTGGCTGACGCGCCCGGCCTGCAGGGCCAGAGCCAGGGCTTCGATTTCTTCGGCGAGCAGCGCCGCGCCGTAGAACTCGACCATTTGCAAAGCGCCATGCACTTGATGGATGCACGCCAGGCAGTCGCCGAGGGTGTCGTTGTCGGTGGTTTCGACAAACGCGTCCAGCGCCGAACGGGCCTGTTTCAGGGTTTCGGCAATGTCGCCCTTGACCCATTCGAGGGCCACGTAGTCGTGCCGATCAACCATAACTGCTCCGCTTAGAATTCATGAGTTGCTGGTGTTCTTGAAACAAAGAGCGAGATCACATGTGGAGGGGGCTTGCTCCCGATGACGGTGTATCAGTCACCTGATTCATTGACTGACCCACTGCCATCGGGAGCAAGCTCCCTCCCACATTTGGATTGCATTTCAATCATCAGCCTGCTTAGCAGCCGGGAGGGTGAAGCCCGATACTGAGCGGCGCAGCTGGCTGGCCATTTTCGCCAGGTTGCCGATGCTCTCGGCGGTGGCGGTCGAGCCCGATGAGGTCTGGCTGGTGATCTGCTGGATGACGTTCATGGTCAGCGAGATCTGCCCCGCCGACGATGTCTGTTGCTGCGCCGCGTTGGAAATACTCTGGATCAGCGCCGCCAGGGTTTTCGACACGCCTTCGATCTCTTCCAGCGCCACCCCGGCGTCCTGGGCCAGCCGTGCGCCGCGCACCACTTCAGTGGTGGTCTGTTCCATCGAGATGACGGCTTCGTTGGTGTCGGCCTGGATCGCCCGCACCAGGGTTTCGATCTGCCGCGTGGCCGCCGAGGAGCGCTCGGCCAGGCGTTGCACTTCATCGGCAACCACCGCGAAGCCGCGCCCGGCATCCCCGGCCATGCTTGCCTGGATCGCGGCGTTGAGCGCAAGGATGTTGGTCTGGTCGGCGATGTCATCGATCAGGCTGACAATGTCGCCGATCTCCTGGGACGACTCGCCCAGGCGCTTGATGCGCTTGGCGGTGTCCTGGATCTGCTCGCGAATGTTGTCCATGCCGTGGATGGTGTTGTGCACCACTTCATTGCCCTTGTTGGCGATTTCCACCGAGCGCTCGGCCACCGCCGAGGATTCAGCGGCGTTCGCCGACACCTGATCGATCGACTGGGCCATCTGCTTGATCGCGGTGGAGGCCTCGGCGATCTGCTGGGCCTGATGCTCCGAGGCCTGCGCCAGGTGCATCGCGGTGGCCTGGGTGTCCTGCACCGCGCCGGCGACCTGGCCGGCGGTGAGGTTGATGGTAGCGACAAGGTCGCGCAGTTGGTCCACGGAATAGTTGATGGAGTCGGCGATGGTGCCGGTGAAGTCTTCAGTCACCGAGGCCGTCACGGTGAGGTCGCCGTCGGCCAGGTCTTCGATTTCATCCAGCAGGCGCATGATCGCGTTCTGGTTGCGCTCGTTCTTCTCGGCGGTTTCCCGCAGTTGCTGGTTGGTGGCGCGGACCATCACCAGGCCGATCAGGATGATCGAGGCCAGCGCCAGCAAGCCCAGCACATAGCCGCCGATCGTGTCGAAGCTGCGCCCGCCGGCGAGGTTTTCAAAGCCGGTGGCCAGGTGCGAGGCTTCATCGAGCAGGGTTTGCGAGAGGTTGAAAATATTGCTCGCCGAGGCCCGGACCTGGAACAGTTGCGGCGAGGTTTCGAGAATCTCGTCCACGGAGCCGGAGACAAACTCGAACAGTTCGGCGATTTCCGCCAGGCGCGCCCGTGCGTCGTGGTCCTCGACCTGGGTGATGCGCAGCCCGGGGTTGCCCTGGAGCATGCCGGTGAGCACCTGGCCGAAGCGGTTGGCATCGCGGCCAAAGGCATCGGCGGCCTGCGCGGCGGTTTCGTCACCGGCCAGCACGGTGTTGACCGCCCCCAGGATCCGCTCGGCCAGCAGCGACTGGCGCTGGGCCAAGGCCACCTGGCTGGCCGGGGCGCCGCGTTGCAGCAGGATATCCACGACCTTTTCCGATTCCATCTGCAGTTGCGGCACGGTTTCGGCCAGGGTCGCGGCAACTTGATGCAACGACAGCACGGTCTGTTCGCTGGCGAGGATCGCGTCGGTGTTTTTCAGCAGCGCTTCCCAATCGGTCTGCACCGCCCGCATCTCTGCACGTACCGCACTGGGCGCGGCGGGCAGGCCGGTGTCCGGGTCGCCCTTTTTCAGGTAACCCCAGCGCCGGGCAAAGTCATTGCGCGCCTCCGCCAGCAACTTGAACGCCGCGGCCTTGCCGGCGGCGGCTTCGGTGGCGTTCTTGGCGATACGCTGGGACAGCACCCGCAACTCGCCGGCGTGGCCGATGTACTGCTTGTCGTAGGTGGACTGGGTGTTGAGGTACGCGAAGTTGGCGAACAGCAACATGATGAACACGATCAGCGCAATAAACAGCACGATGATCTGCGAGCGGCTGCGTGAGCCTGCCTGGGGTTTGGGCGTGGTAGCGGTGGTCATGCGGCAACATCCATGAAGCCAGGGGCCTGGGCCAGAGCGAAGGGGCTGAAGACCTGCCACTGCTGATCAGCGTCGAACCGGCCACTGATAAAGGGCACGCCGGGGGTGGCGCTGGGCAACAAGGCGTCTTGTGCGAAATGCTGCATACCCACCACCTCGTCCACCAGCAGCCCGATAAATATGTCCTGGTATTCCACGACCAATACCCGCCGCTGCTTGTCTGCCTTGGACAGCGCATGGCCGAGGAACCCACCGAGATCCATCACCGGCAGCAGGCGCCCACGCAGGTTAGCGACTCCTCTGATCCAGGTCTTGACCCCGGGCATTAAAGTGCAGCGCGGCTCATGCAGCACTTCGGCGACTTCGCGCATGGGCGCGACAAACCACTGTTCGCCCACGCGAAAGCCGATCCCGCTCCAGCCTTGCAGGCGGGTTTCCTGGGACGGCAGGTCAGCGGCCAGCAGGCGACAGCGGCGGTCGATGTCCAGCAGCAGCTCGAAGGCGGTTAGCGACTCGGTCATGATGGCGTGCCGTCAGCGGGCCAAGACCTTGTTCAGGGTGGCGATCAGCGTGGCTTCGTCCACCGGCTTGGTCAGGTAATCCTTGGCACCCTGGCGCGCGCCCCAGATTTTGTCGGTTTCCTGGTCCTTGGTGGTGATGATGATGATCGGGATGCTGTTGGTTTCCCGCTCCTTGGACAGCTGGCGGGTGGCCTGGAAGCCATTGAGGCCCGGCATCACGATGTCCATCAAGACCGCGTCGGGCTTTTCCTGGCGGGCCAGGGCCACGCCGTCGGCACCGTTTTCCGCTTTCAAGACCTGATGACCGTGCTTTTCCAGCATGCCGGTCAGTTTGTACATTTCGGTCGGCGAATCGTCGACGATCAGAACACGTGCCATGGTTTTCCCCACTACATTGGAAGACGCACGCCCTTGTGAGGTTGCGTCAGTGTGCTTGTTCTACTGCGGCGAAACCCGGCACGTAGGCCTTGATCGCGCCCAGCAGTTCTTCCTTGCTGAAAGGCTTGGTCAAAAACTGATCGACACCGACGATACGCCCCTTGGCCTTGTCGAACAGGCCGTCCTTGGAAGACAGCATGATCACCGGGATCGACTTGAACGCCGGGTTGTTCTTCACCAGGGCGCACGTCTGATAGCCATCCAGGCGCGGCATCATGATGTCGACAAAGATAATGTGCGGGTGATGATCCACAATCCGGGCCAGGGCATCGAAACCATCGATGGCCGTGATGACATCGCAGCCCACGTTCTTCAACAGGGTTTCGGCGGTGCGGCGGATCGTTTTCGAATCGTCGATCACCATCACTCTCAAGGCGTTGGAATGCTGTTCCATATCTGCTCTACCATCGCCACAGCGAATCGGTTTTCGGTGTGTACGGCCTGATACTGCCCAGGATGAGCGTCACAAGCCTTGGAATTCAGGGGCTGCTGCGCCGTGGCAGTCTTTTTAGCACAGTCTCGTGGAGCAATCTATCGAGCGACCCGCCAGGTGGTTTTTCCTTGACCCACAACAGTCGCAGCGCCACTCTGACGCCACTTTTATGCGCCCTAATTTGCTAGAGGAAATCCCCCATGAGCGTTCGCGTCGGCATTGTCATGGACCCTATCGCCAGCATTTCCTATAAAAAGGACAGCTCGCTGGCCATGCTCCTGGCCGCCCAGGCCCGCGGCTGGAGCCTGTTCTATATGGAACAGCGCGACCTTTACCAGGGCGACGGCGAGGCGCGTGCGCGGATGCGTCCGCTCGAGGTGTTCGCCAACCCTGAAAAGTGGTTCGAGCTGCAAGACGAAATCGACAGCCCCCTGAGCGACCTGGACGTGATCCTGATGCGCAAGGACCCGCCGTTCGACATGGAATTCGTCTACTCCACCTACCTGCTGGAGCAGGCCGAGCGCGCCGGCGTGCTGATCGTCAACAAGCCGCAGAGCCTGCGCGACTGTAATGAGAAGCTGTTCGCCACGCTGTTCCCGCACTGCACGCCGCCGACCGTGGTCAGCCGCCGCGCCGATGTGCTGCGCGAATTCGCCGCCAAGCACGGCGATGTGATCCTCAAACCGCTGGACGGCATGGGCGGCACCTCGATCTTCCGCCACCGCGCCGGCGACCCGAACCTGTCGGTGATCCTCGAAACCCTGACCGCCCTGGGCACCCAGCAGATCATGGGCCAGGCTTATCTGCCGGCGATCAAGGACGGCGACAAGCGCATCCTGATGATCGACGGCGAACCGGTGGACTATTGCCTGGCACGCATCCCGGCAGCCGGCGAGACCCGCGGCAACCTGGCGGCCGGCGGTCGTGGCGAAGCCCGGCCTTTGTCGGACAAGGACCGCTGGATTGCTTCCCAGGTCGGCCCGACCCTGCGGGAAAAAGGTTTGCTGTTCGTAGGCCTCGACGTAATTGGTGAACACCTCACCGAAATCAACGTCACCAGCCCGACCTGTATTCGCGAGATCGACAATGCATTTGGCACGAACATCGGCGAAATGCTGATGGCCGCGATTGAGCGCAAGCTACAAGCCAAGTGACATAGAACAGCCGGACACCCGCCAACATTGCGTTATCATGCGCCACCTGTGAAACACGCGATGTTGGTTTTCTTGTCATGACACTCCCGTCCGATCTGCCCTTCGAACCCTCCCCCAGCGGCGTGCGCCCGGCTGATCGGCTCGGATTTACCCTGTTTCTCGCGGCATTGATCCACCTGGCGCTGATCCTCGGCGTGGGTTTCACCATGGTCGAACCCAAGCAAATCACCAAGACCCTGGAAATCACCCTCGCCACGTTCAAGAGCGAAAAGAAGCCCGAGAAGGCCGATTTTCTCGCCCAGGACAATCAGCAAGGCAGCGGCACGCTGGACAAGAAAGCCGTGCCCAAGACCACCGAAGTGGCGCCGTTCCAGGACAACAAGGTAAATAAAGTCTCCCCGCCACCGACGCCCAAGCCCGAAGTCCCCCAGGCCGCGCCCAAGCCTGTGGTGACCACCGTCGCGCCGAAACCGCAAAAAGCCGCGACCCAGCGCGAGAAAACCAAGACCGAACCGCGACCCGAGCCCGTCAAGCCGGCGCCGACCTTCGACAGCTCGCAGCTCTCCGACCAGATCTCCAGCCTCGAAGCCG
>JGI11944J13513_1002281_pt1 | contig 13693 bp, 9 predicted proteins | sample TerdegcoTASludge_FD_13513 | JGI IMG/M metagenome (IMG submission 13513) | reverse complement strand
GGTTTTAAGGTATATCGGAAATTCAATACAGACCAGTTTTATTTGGTTCAGGATTCTCCAGAGATATCCTATCACGAAGTGCTCACTCTACCAGGACATTATAGATATTATATTGTAGTTAAATATTTAAACACTGATGGAACTCCAAGCCAGATACTTAATATTCCCTTTCCTTTTGTGCCGAACTCTGATTACGAAATTCCTGCCGTAGTAACTAAATTGAATAATAACTACCCCAATCCTTTTAATCCTACTACAACAATATCTTTTACTTTGGCTAAATCGGGAAAAACAACTTTAACAATTTATAACCTTAAAGGACAGCAGATAAAACGCTTAGTGAATGAAGAACTTCCTTCAGGAATGCATAATGTGGTCTGGAATGGAAAAGATGAAAAGGGACTTAATGTTGCCTCCGGAGTATATTTCTACCGTCTGCAAAGTGGAAACTATCAGGCAACACAAAAAATGCTGCTGATGAAATAAAGTTTAGAAGGTTGAGAGGGTTTAAAAGGCAGAGAGCTTAGGGCAGAGAAAAAATAGGTATGGGATGAACAGGATGATTTAGGCAGAGGGCAGAGAGAAAATATGAATGGGGCGAACAGGATAAAAGGGATTTACAAGATTCCGAATATTAGTTCCGTAGGAATGATAGTTAGATAAGAACGGGTTTTAACCCGGCGAGTAAGAGGAGAATGAAAAAAAGGGCTCACGCAGATTTCGCAGATGACGCAGATTAAAAATGAGAATAGGTATAGGATGAACAGGATGATTTAGGCAGAGGGCAGAGAGAAAATATGTATGTGATGAACAGGATAAAAGAGATTTATATGATTTGGAGTATCAGTTCCGTAGGAACGACAGATATTAACAACGGGTTTTTAACCCGGTGAAAAGAACCTAAAAAACTATATTTATTTTGGAAAAAAAAGTTCCGTAGGAACGACAGGTACTAACAACGGGTTTTAACCCGGTGAAAAGAAAGCAAAAAGTCATTATCTCTTTTTCCGAGAAGAAGTTCCGTAGGAACGACAGGTACTAACAACGGGTTTTAACCCTGGGAAGAAAAGATAAATTTAGCATTTGGTTTGCTGAATTCAGATTAGCTATAAATTGAGGACAGTTATTTTTCATAGTTCTACGAATTTTTAGCAAAGACAGAATTTGACAACCCATTTTCCTTCAGCTGCATTTTTTAGGTTAAATTCAATTTTTCATCCCAACATTTTGCATTCACAATTATCCATTTATCCTCTTTTTCTCTTTATAAAAAAAATCCGGGACTATTCTGTTGTAAGGAAAGCGGACATTATTTTTACACCGATTTCCAAGCATTCATCCTGGGGTAAAAATTTATCCGAATGCAAAGGATAGGAACATCCGCTACCTAACCAAAAAAGCAATCCTGGATATAAAGTAGTGAAAAATCCAAAGTCCTCACCTGTCATAGAGGTCTGAGCAGGTATGTATTCAATATTTTGTTGACGGCAGATGTCCTGCAAGCGTTTTACTAATTCAGGATTATTGATTACGGGATCGTAGGAAGCAAGAAATTTAACTTCACTTCGGGTATTGGTATTCCTGGCAATTAGCTCAGCTGTATCTTTAATAAGGATATTTATATTTTGGCTGATTTTGGGGGAGAGAGAACGGTGAGTTCCTTCCAAAACACATTTATCAGCAATAACATTACGAATAGTTCCGGCAATCATTTTTCCGATGTGGAAGATGATTTTTTCCGTTTTTTTTAGTTCTGCCAATTTATCCTCAATAGTATTCATAAACTTAATTCCTGCAGAGAGAGCGTCAATTCCTTTTTCCGGAAAGGCAATATGGCTGGTTTTACCATAAAAAAGAACATCAAATTCCTGGGAAACAGCAAAAAATATACCTTCTTTAGCAGAAACAGAACCTACAGGAAGTTCACTGGCAATATGCAAAGCAAAAACAGAAGCAATTTCAAACTTCTGAATAATGCCTTCAGCAAGAATACTTTTTGCTCCTCCTTCACCTTCTTCGGCTGGCTGAAAAAGAAACAAAATGTTTCGTTGGGGTAAGGTATTTGCTACATATTGAATCAACCCCATTAAAATACTTAGATGTACATCATGTCCACAACTATGCATCAAATTAGGATGTTCCGAAGCAAAAGGAACTCCTGTTTTTTCTGTTATAGGTAAGCCATCCATATCAGCTCTAAATAACAGATAATTTCCTTTTGCAGGAGAATATTCCAATAGCAAACCGGGACTGTTTTGAAAATAGTGAAGATGCCACAAATTTTTCGGTTGGTTTTGTAAAAGTTGCAAAATGTTTTCTTCCAGCAGGGCTTTGGTCTTAAATTCCTGAAAAGCAAGTTCCGGAATACGATGTAAACTATGACGCAGTTCAATAATATCAATCATTAGAGCCGACCTGAATATTTGGAATGGGTAATTAAAATATTAACTGCATTAGCTGCAGCTCCTAAACGTACATTATGTCCTACATTCCAAAAGGTTAGGGACTTTTCATCAGTTCCCAAACGCAATCTGCAGATATGGGTCTCATTGGAAGAACCTAAATCCAGCGGAGTTATATAAGTATTGGGATAGTAGACAATACGAGGTGAATTTTGTAATGTTTTTTCTGCCTTAGGTATATCTACCTCATTTTCAAATTCTGCATAAACAGAAACGCTGTGACCATAAATAACAGGAACGCGAACAGTTGTNGCACTAACAAGTAACTCCCACTTATTAAGTATCTTACGACATTCAAAGTGCATTTTTTCTTCTTCCTGACAATATCCGCTATCCAAAAAACCTCCAATCTGAGGAATAACATTCAAATCAATTATATGCGGATAAATACCTTTATCTTTTTTCCCCTTGCGTTGATTTAATAAAGTTACAATTCCCTGATGACCGCTTCCGGAAACGGATTGATAGGTGGAAACAATCAGTTTTTTGAGGTTGAAGAGTTTATCCAATACTGCTAAAGGCAAAATAATCTGAATGGTAGAACAATTAGGGTTGGCAACTATGCCACTGTAACCCGTTAACAAGTAACCATTAACTTCCGGAACTACAAGTGGAATATTGGGTTCTTTTCTAAATCCGGAAGAGTTATCAATTACTACTTCAGATGTTTGAATAGCAATTGGAGCAAAAGTTTTGGCTACTCCAGCTCCAGCAGAAAACAAAACATAATCGTAATGTTTTAAAAGAGAATCCTGTTTCAATTCCTGAACCTTAATCGGTTGATCTGTATAATAGAGAACTGTGCCTGCAGACCTTGAGGAAGCAAACAAATCCAATTCGGAAATTTCCAAATTACTTTCTTCCAGGCAGGTGATCATCATCCTGCCAACTTCACCTGTGGCACCAACAATAGCTACTTTCATTTTTACCTGTTTTCCTTTATCAATTTGGCATAACATAAAAGCTGCCAATTATTTTTCACACTTTTCCGGCAAGCATAGCTTGTCAATGTAAACTTGACAAAAAAGCTCTCTTTTCAGATTGGTAAATAAAAATGCGCCCCAGTAGCTCAGTGGATAGAGCAGCGGTTTCCTAAACCGTTGGTCGGATGTTCAAGTCATCTCTGGGGCGCCAAAAAATATGTAATTAAGAAGGATTGGTGAATATACCCATAAATGTTTATGTTGCCTATTTTGAGAAGGGGATTCTTAATTTTGGCTATGTAATTGCGCAAAAAAATAATCGTCTTGAGGTTATTACTGAAACAGGGAATTATGTAGTTTTACCCGAATCTCGTATTATTCTGCAAAGCAAAGAAAAATATTTGGAGAGTGAACCGTATCAGGCATTGCCAAATTTTATAAACCAGGTTAATTTATTTGAGGAGCAATTTCAGGAATCCGATTTCCACTTTCTAAAAGAGAAAGAATGCACTCTTCAGGAAATTGCAACTGAACTAAATTTGCCAACAGATGTGCAGATATTTGCACTTTTTAAATATTTACATAATCACCCCGAAAAGATACACTGTAAAAAAAATAAATATCGTCTGAAAACACCGGAGGAAATTACTCAATATCAACTCCAACTTCAACAACAAGAAGAAGAAAGGCAATTTTTACAGGATGTTAATGCCTTTTTTTCCGGTGCAGAATTAAGCAGAGCAAGTCAGCATAAGCTTTATAATGCTTTGCCCGAATTGCAGACGGCTAAAAAATACAAAAAATTAAAAGAGCTTATTCTTTCTCAATATCCATTGCTTAAACCCGAAGAGGCAATTCTTGAATTTCGTAAATTTTGCGGTGAAACACCTGAATATATTGATCCTGTTATTGCCAATGCTGGAATTCCCATTGGTTTTTCTTCTTTATTGATTGAGGAAAAACTTCTGCCCTGGAAAGCAACACAACCTCAAGCAATTGCTTTTTCCATTGATGATGAAAGCACAAAGGATTTTGATGATGCTATAAGTTTTACCAAAGATGGCTCTTTTTGGCATCTAACTCTTTATGTTAGTTCCGTTTCGGAACGATTGAATTTAGAAGGTGCCTTATTTGCTGAAGCTAAAAAAAGGGTTAGTTCTCTTTATACAGCAAATGCGGTAATTCCCTTATTTCCTTTTAATCATTCCGAACAGGAACTTAGTTTAAAAAAAGATAGTGTGCGTCCGGTTCTTGCCTTAAATATATGGTTGGATGAAAATCTGGCAATTCAGCATTATGAACTAAGCAGAATGAATATTACTATTTCTGAGAATTATAGTTTTAACGAAATTGATCATCAAATAGAGCAGGAACCCTTTTCTATTTTATATCGGCTTAGTAAGTTACTGGCAGAAAAAAGAGGAGTCAATTCTTTTTCGGAAAAAGAGCGTTATTATTATTACATTTCTGCTGCGGAACAGGGTTTGGAAGTGAAATGTGTGGATACTCAAAGTCCTGCCAGAAAAATTGTAGAGGAATTGATGATTCTTTATAATTCTTGCCTAGCTGATTATGCTGTAAAAAATAATATACCTGTTATTTATCGCAATATCAATCAATTTGAAGACCCCAAGGATAATTTTTTATCCCTTCAAGCATATCTTTCCACGGAACCGGAATTTCATCCGGGAATTGGAGCAAATGCTTATTTACATTCTACTTCACCTATCCGACGCTATGTAGATTTAATTAATCAATTACAAATTTCCGCAATCTTAAAAGGGAAAAATCCTCCTTTTAGCAAAGAAGAACTGGAAAAAGATATTCCTCTTTTGGAAAAACGAATATACGATATAAGAGAAATTGCTCATAAGAGCGAACGCTATTGGGTGCTGAAATTTTTGCAACAGAACTGTATAAATATTCCTCTGGAAACATATTTTAGAATAAGTATTGATGGCTATCTCAGCTTTGAACTCATACCCTGGGGATTTATTATAACTGCTAAAAGCGAAAGCTATCCGAAAACCGAAAGATGTAAGATTGTTATTTACAAAGTGGATCCGGAACAAGGTATTGTGTGGGTAGATATAATTTAAACCTCACGCCGATAAAAGAACTCTCACAGATAACACAGATTTAGCAGATAAAAAAACAGGAAGGGTAGCGTCTCAAAGGTTGGTGTAAATTCCAACGCTTTGTTTCTCAGTTCTTTGTTTTGTTTTAGCTCACAATTTTTGAATTCTAAACCTATGAAAGTTCGGTTGTAAGTGTAATAATTAGAGAGTTGTGTATTCATTGAAGGCAGGTGAAAATTGTAAGCCAAAACATCCCAGAGAAACTTCCACCGCTATCATTGTATCGCCCTGCGTGCTTTGAAAAAATCTCAACCTTCTAAACCTTCTCAACCTTCTAAACCTTCTCAACCTTCTAAACCTTCTCAACCTTCTCAACCTTCTAAACCTTCTCAACCTTTTTCAACGAGGGGCTTACGCACCCATCGCTATCATTGTGTCGCCCTTTGGGGCTTTTTGGGCAGATCAATATGAATATTATAAAATCCTGGAAATCCCTTTTATCCTGTTCATCCCCTACCTATTCTAATTTTAAAATCTGCGTCATCTGCGAAATCTGCGTGTTAATCTTTTTTTCAATCGTTGATAATAGCCAGTTTTCCCTTTTTAATATTTCCAGTATCATCTGCTACCACAAAAAAGTAAATTCCGCTACTGCATTGTTTACCTGCAGAATTTTTTCCGTCCCACTGAAAACGGCAAAGGGCATTTTCTTCCAGTTTAATTACTAAGGCACCCGAACTATCATAAATTCTACATTCTGCTTTTCCCGCAGGCATATTATCCACAGGCATATTTACAATCTGCAAATAGGGCTGAACAGAAGGTCTGAAAGGATTGGGAAATGCCTTTAAATTCTGTAAAGTTGTAGGAATTTTAACCGTTCTTCCGATTTTTAAGGTATTATAACCATCNGGAGTTCCGATAATTAAGTCCCCAGCAACGGGATCAAAACCCAGACAAGTTATGTAATTGGAAATTAAAGGATAATTGGGATAAAAATAATTAGTAAACCTCTCTGTATAAGGATCATACAGAGAAAGTCCGTTTTCCATACTTCCCAGCCAGATACGATTTTGGGCATCCAGAAAAATACAGGTAGGGATAGTTCTTACTGAGCCAAAAAGACGTTCTTCATCTACATAATAGAGAAGATCGTTTTCCCATAAGTGGGAAAAAATGTTATATTTATATCTTTTTATCATAGTGTCATAGCGATACCAGTTAACTTCATTCCACATAAAAACACCTGTACTGGCTGCAATCCAATGCTGTTTTCCTTCATAAGGTGTATCAATTGTAACTACTCCATAAACCACACAACTGCTTAAATCCGCAGGGGGAGGAATTAGCCAATGCTCTCCTCCCGAAACAGGAAGAGAATTATGATTCCAAATAGTAAGTCCGCGATCGTCATTAGTTCCGATAAAATATTTCTCTCCGTTATAATAACCATAAAGGAGATGATTAAAAACTGTATTGGGAGGAGAAAAACGAGACACAATTTGGAAATTCATATCCAGAACATTTACTGCGCCATCATAACACATCACCATCATTAATGAATCTCCGACAGGATAAATACCTCCAATTGTGCTGGTGGTTAAACGATAGGAAGGATTAGGATTATATGCACCCCAGGATTGTGTTTCATTATTATAATAGCGGATACCATCTTTCGTGATATGCACCCAGATATTATTTTCCTCATCCAAAACACTGAGACCTTTTTCCCAACCGGAAGGGCTGTTTGTATTATCCCAGGTGGCAAACCATTTTCTGTTCAAAGGATCAACTGCAACACCTAAAATATTATCAGTATGGATAGGGCTGTTATGAATGTTCAAAGTAGACCAGTTACCATCGGTTAATTTACTTACACCCATTGAACCCTTACGCACTGGAAGGTTAGAAATATAACCACTGGCAAACCACAAGTTATAGTCATTATCAGTAACAACTTGAGCAATTCTGGGAAATCCAATACCGGTTGGATCATAATTACTCCAATAGTTTTCTTCCTGATGATAGATACCCTGTCCCCAGCTGCAAAGATAAATTTCACCGTTCAATTCTACTATTCTGCTGATTGGACTATAACCAAGTCCATTTGTTTCTTTTAAAAAATGGGTATAGTTATTATTTTCTATTAAGGTTAAAAGTGAATCGCTTGTATTTGTGTAACTTAATATTGCTTCATTCCAATCCGCATAAGAAATCCATAATCGCGATTGTGAATCCAACAGAACTGAAGAGACATTTTTTCCGGTTAGCATATTAGACACATTATAAGTTATCCAGGAACCGCTATCCATATTCAAAGAATGCACATAGACCTCTTTATATATGCCAATTGCAATGTTTTCAGAATTAGCAGAAAGTTTTGGATTTCCACCACTTAGAAGAGGACTACCAGGTCCACTAATGGTTTTCCAAGCAGAATCATTATCCAATAGCTCCAAGGGAATATAGCTAACTCCATTAGTTGTAGCCACAAAAAGAGTTCCTGTCTCGGTTAATAACATATCTACAATATTATCTCCTGCCAAACCTCCTGAAGTATTGGCAACAGTATATTGATGAAGCATCAAAGGAAAGGCAACACCTGGAAGATAATAGAAAACAGCAAGTCCAGATGAAGTTGCCACAAGAATTGTTGATTCGTGCTCAATGATCCTGGTTACTTTTAATGAAGGCAATCCTAAAGCACTTCCCAGGTTCTGAATACCAAGTTGACTTGAAATTGAAATTCCATTATCCGAAGAGCCCATCCATAAACTTTCGGAAAAATCAATATAGGAAAGGGTTCTAATATCATTAGAAACTAATCCGTTACCTTTATGGTAAATTTCTTTTTCGGTATAAGCACTTAAATTATTAGAATTATCTATGGGACTAATTTTTAGCACTCCACCCCAAGAAGCAACATAAAGATTATTATCCTTCATACATAAATCGTAAATATGATTTGTATTGGTAAATGTTTTCCAGTTCTGTGCAGTTAAAAAAACACTTATCAGCAAGGTTACAAGCAGAAAAAACCTTTTCATTTTTTTCGCTCCTGTCGCATAATTAAATAGGCAATTACTACCATCAACGCAAAAAGCCCCAAAAGCAAGGAAAAAACAATCTTTTGGGAGGAAAAAGAAAAGCCAATGGCAATAAGTCCAAAAAGTAAGGTTACTAAATATATTATAATCGCAATTGCTCTTTGAGAAAAACCAATATCCAACATCGTATGATGAATATGTTCTTTATCGGAATGAAACATATCCCGATAATGCAGACGCCGAAAAACAGCCAAAACAAAATCAATTAGAGGCACAGCCATAACTGCTAAAGGAACCATCAGGGTGATAGAAGTTATTCCCTTATATTGGGAAGTTCCGGCAGTGGAAATTGCAGCTATATTCAACCCGATAAATAAAGCACCGGTTTCACCCATAAATATCTTTGCTGGATAAAAATTATAGCGCAAGAAAGCTAAATTTCCTGCCAGCAAAAAAGAAGAAATGGCGATTACCAGTTCATTCTGTTCCTTGATACCGATTACGATTAAAACGGCACTAACAATAATCGTTATGCCACAAGCCAAACCATCCAGACCGTCTATAAAATTGATCGCATTGATTACTATTAAATACCATAAAACAGTAACCGGAAAAGATAACCAACCCAAAATAAAATGTTCGCCGAAAGGATTGGTCAGATACAAAACCCGGTAACCAAACAAATACATAATAACGCCTAAACAAATCTGCCACACGAGCTTATAAGGAGGAGGACTTTCAAAACGATCGTCCCAAACCCCGAAACATAATGCCAGAAATCCTACTCCGGAAAGTTCTAAAAGCATTTTACCCATCTCTGCATTACCACTAAACAAACCAAAAGTTGCCTGTGCTAAAATAATTGGCAAAGCAAAACATAAGCCCCCTGCTTCCGGAATCGGTATTTTATGAATTTTGCGCTCACCTGGATAGGCAACGAGCTTCAGTTTTTTAGAAATTTTCAAATTCAGCGGAAAAAGCAAATGGGTGCAAAGGTGAATCAACACCGCTTCAATTATTATTAGTAAGTATATATTTATCATTATGCTGCTCTGTTATTTTGCTGATAGATAAAGTTCTCTGTAAGCATTAACCATCTTCTCATAAGAACAAATTTCAGCTATCTTTTTTGCCGCTTTTTTCCCTTTCTGATAAGGCATTTCAAAATCACTTGCTATTTCCCTGAAGGTCTGAATCAAATTAGCACTATTATCTAAAGGAACAATATAACCTGTTTCATTATCTACCAATTCTGAAAGAGAAGGCAGGTCTGAAACAATTACTGCCAGCCCTGAATGCATTGCTTCAATGATGCTAAAAGGCATCGCTTCCCAACGGGAATATAAAATAAAGACATTGAAAACTTTTAGCCAAGGCAAAACATCTTTATCCCAACCCGGAAGCAAAATGCGTTCTTCCAAACCGTAACTGTGAACGATTGCTTTACAAAGGTCAAAATATTCACCCTCACCCAGATAGATGAATTTTAATTTTGGTTCCTGCAAACAGGCATTACACGAAGCAGTTATTAAATTGATTACATTTTTTTGGAGACAAAAACGCAAAGTAGAACCAATAATAATTTCTTTCTCCGGTTTTTTGCGGTTTTGGGCAATTTCCTGCAAAGCAGAAGTTAATCCTAACGGAAGTGCATTGTAAATAGTGATTGCTTTTTCCGGTTTGATTAAACCCATTTTTAAGGATTTTAGCCGATCGGAATTATTCACAAAAACATTGTAATCACCCAATCGGTTGCCTATCTTTTCCAAAGTGGTAAAAAACTTGTAGGTAACCAGCTTTTGATGTTCCAGAAACGGAAAAGTATGCGTGGTATGAATAATTAACGGAACTTTACCTAAACGAGCAGCTAAACGACCTAATAATCCAGGTTTGGAAGCATTAGTATGCACAATATCAAAATGGTGCTTTTTAATTAAGTAAAGCAAGTGAAAAAAGGTAAAGATGTCCCAAACACATATCTGATGACGAAAAGTGGGTAAGGGTAAATAATGATAACCCCTAACTTTGATTTCGTCCACAAATTCTCCACCTGGTTTGCAGGCAATCCAGATTTCAAATTCATTTCTATCCAAGCCATCCAAAAGATGCAAAGAAAATCTCTGCACCCCGGATAGTATTGGTAGTAACTGTATATGTAACACCTTTTTCATCTTTTAATCCCTGGAAAACAATTTCACCGTTGTTATTATCTGTCGTTCCTCCTGAACTTATATTCTAAATCCTGTAAATCTCTTTCATCCTGTTCATCCCCTACCTATTATCATATTTTATCTGCGACATCTGCGAAATCTGCGTGAACCCTTCATTTTCCTTCCAGCACTATCACCGCTATAGAATCCGCTTTAATATTAGAGAACTGTATCTGATTCCCTTTTACTTTTGCCGGCATTTCAGCCACCTCTTTAATTTTCGGATTTCCCAATAAAAACAGCGTAAAATTATCCAAATCATCCGGGAAAATCAGTCCAATCTGATCTTCGCTTTCATTAATCGTTACCCGATTTCGTTTTTCCCACCAGTCAACTAATTCCCCTGCCGTAGTCAGATAGGTATTACTACTTTTAATCAGTGCCAGTAAATAAGGATAGAGTTTATTCATATAGCTGATATTGCTGAAGCTGGCAATCGTGAAATCAGTGCTGAAGATACTATGAGTGCGCAAAGCATTTTGGAAGAACTTTTTCAGTTGGTGTTTAGCATCTTCCAGCAGCAGATAGTTATGTTTATTAATCTTCAAATATTCATCACGATAAATTGTAGGCAATTCCCAATAATCCATTTTAGTTCCATTTACCCAAGGTTGCCAAGGTAAGGACATTCCATTTTTATATCCTGGAAGCGATTGAAACGCTGTGCTCTGGCTAAAAACAGGAGATATTTTGTTCTGCAATTCACGGATTGTATTATTGCTTTTATAGTTCAGTTGACGAATTCCCAGTTTTTCTTTACCCAGCAGATGCAGGAGAATTTGTTTGCGGGTTAAATAATCATCCTGCGTAAGTTTATCTGCAGTTGCCAAAAGACCTATATCATTTCCGTTATGCAAAATTTTCTGAATTTCTTCCTGCAGATCAGGGTCTTCCAAAGAATAATCAATTTCCTCATTTGCTTCAGTAGCCAGAAAATAAGTGCTGCGGCAATTGGAATCCTTTTCATATTTCAGAAATTCGTCAAAGTTCCAGTTAAGTTCATAGTTGGTAAATAAATACTGAATTTTTCCAGTTAAAGTATGTGCAAGTTGCTTCCAGCGAAAAGTAAAAAACATTGCCAAATCATCAGGAATGGAAAGAATTAAAGAGGAAAAATCCCACTTTTGTAAATCGTCAATACTATGTGAAAGAAGAACGGCTGCCTGCTGAGCGGAGGGCCATAATAGCTTTTGCACAATGCAGTTATTTTTTGTTCGGCAGTGTTCTTTAATCAATGAATCCATCAGCCACAGCAAATTATCCACAATAGGGGTTTCCCGATAATTATAAAAGGCACTTGCACTATCAGGATAAAAACCCTTTTCCACTGAGCCAGCATCACTACTTTCTTCCAGATTGCTTAAGTGCAAAAAGAGATTGCCAACCAGATCAAAATTGATTTTTCCCCCACTGATGTCACTTTCGGTATAATTTTCCGCAGGGTATTCAAACTTGCGGTTGGATATCACAGGGGTGATATTTAGCAACTTTATTTCCCGCATACATCTACGCAAACGGTCTGCACTATATGCTTTTGCATCAAAGAAATCCGGATCACAAGGAATGAAAAAAGTGATAAAATGCTTTGCCAAACTTTTTAATTCTTCAGGAGTTGGCTCTGTGTAACCATATATCAGCAATATATCGTTTGCTTTTAGCTCTTCCAGTTCTTCCAGAAAACGAAAGTTATAACCCAGGGTCTGGAAAATAAAGCCAAACACATATTTTATTTCCCTTGTCCAACGAGTCACTTTACTGTCTATTACTATTGAAATCATCTTCTCTATTTACCATTATTACTTTTTATACCTTTTTCTTACTACCCTAATCTGCGTCAAGCTAAATCCTTTTTTGCCCTCAACTCTACGCCCTCAGCCCTCAGCCCTCTGCCCTAAGCCCTCATCTTTTTTCTCTGAGTAATCGGCGAAATCTGCGTGAGATATAGATATTTTTCTACAACCCTAACCCCTTATCTTTTCATCTGTTACCTCCTTTCTCGCTTTATCCAATTTGCCTCTATCTACTTTTACCTTTAAAAAATGATTGACAACCCAAACCCGATTTTCAATGATGTGCTCAATTATGAAAATTATAAGCGAGAATATTATAAAATATGGCTTTCATACCGATAAAATACTGGGCAACAAAGAACTTTAACCCTAAACCCATTGACTTCTCAGTCACCATTTTAACTGGTGATTTGGAAGTCAATTTTTATATTTGTCCTGTTTTTTGTCCTTCAGTTCCTGATGCAGAATCCAGTCCTTATTAAAATATAATACTCTAACAGCCATATTATCAATGTCTTATGTAGCATAGAATGCATAAGCCACGGGGCGAAGCTATAATCAGTGCTGGAGTTCAGAGTTCAAAGTGCAGGAGTTAAAAAGTAATTATAGAAGCATATATTAACTTGTAACGATTTTTTTAAGAGCAAATGTTAATTTCATTTATGGAGAATAGAGAGTAAATATGAAACAAAAAACTGCATTAATTACTGGAATTACTGGTCAAGATGAATCATATTTAGCTGAAGTAGCAATGATACTTGCCAATATAGCTGTCGTGCAGATGAAGTGCTGTTGATTGGCTTTTTTCCTGCTTATACCATTTTAATTGCACCGTATGTTACTTGGCTATATATGCAAGAAGTAAAACCCCAATTTTCTTATTTTATTTTCTTTTTTATACTTCCTATAAAATTATCAGCTAAGCTCAAAATAAATATCCTTTTAATGATTGTATCTGTTTGTGTTTAAGGAAGTTGGTAATTTTTTTGGGCTAATTGTAACTACTTATCCTAAAAATATTTCTCATTTTTGTCACCGCTATCTCATTTTTGTCATTCCTAATATAAGTGAAGGGTCAAAAAAAAATAAATGATCCGACCCTTAATAAAAATATAGGAGTGACAAAATGAAAGCAACAGTAAAACTTGCTTTGCCCGGCTTTACCGGAAATATGGATGATGTG
>JGI11944J13513_1002280_pt1 | contig 13696 bp, 9 predicted proteins | sample TerdegcoTASludge_FD_13513 | JGI IMG/M metagenome (IMG submission 13513) | reverse complement strand
CCCCGCCTCATCGAGGCGGGCGCCATCCGCCCGGTCGTGGACAAGGTCTTCGCATTCGAATCCACCAACGAGGCCCTTGCCTATGCCGAAGCCGGCCACGCAAAGGGCAAGGTCGTCATCAAGATCCGTTGAATCTGTTTCCCCCCACCCCTGGAGTGCTCCATGAAAATTGAAAACGCTGTTGTCCTCGTCACCGGTGCCAATCGCGGCATCGGCCTGGCCTTCGCACGCGAGCTGCTTGCCCGTGGCGCCCGCAAGGTCTACGCCGGCGCGCGCGACCCCGCCACCGTCACCCAGCCCGGCGTGCATGCCCTGCAGCTGGACGTGAACCGCCCGCAGGACGTGGCCGCCGCCGCAGCGCAGGCGTCGGACGTCACGCTGGTGATCAACAACGCCGGCATCGCGCAGCCCGGCGGCTTTCTGGCGCCCGACAGCGAAGAGGTCGCCAGGCGCATCTTCGAGACCAACTTCTTCGCCGTGCTGCGCATGAGCCAGGCCTTTGCGCCGGTTCTCAAGGCCAACGGCGGCGGGGCCTTGCTCAATGTGCTGTCGGTGGCCTCTTGGGTCAATGGCGGCGAACTGGCCGCCTACTCGGCCAACAAGTCGGCCGCCTGGTCGCTCACTAACGCCCTGCGCAGCGAGCTTGCAGGGCAGAAGACACAGGTGCTGGGCCTGCACATGGCCTATGTCGATACCGACCTCACACGCGGGCTTGACGCACCGAAGTCCAGCCCCGAGGACATCGTCAGCCGCGCGCTGGACGGACTGGAGGCCGGGCTCGATGAAGTGCTGGCCGACGAGCTCACCCAGCAGGTCAAGCGCGGCATGACGGCGGCCCGGCCAAGCTATCTGCCGCAGGGCGCCTGAGCCTGGATGACCGCCGCAGCCCGTGGCCGGACCATCAACACAGGCCGGGCCATGAAGTGCGCGCCATGGCAGATCCGCAGCCCATGGTCTGGGCCTCGGTACCGGCGTAGTCGGCCAGCGTGTCGGCGCTGTCGCGGATGCTTTGCAGGGCACGGGCCACCACGTCCAGGTGGCGATGGCCCTTGGGGGTCTCCAGCCATGCCAGGGCGAGCTGGGCGATGGCGGAGATTTCTGCACAGCCTTGCTGCACGAGATGGTCCACCTGGGTGAGGGCGTTGGACAGCTGCCGGGTGCTGTGGCTGTCCGTGGTGGGGGAGGGCTGGGCGGGGTTCATGCCATGTCCCTCCGCAGTTGGCCAAGCACAAAGGCCTGGCATGAGGGAGGGGCTGCGCCAAAAGACGGTGCGCAGGCGAGAGAAACGGCGTTCATTGTTCCGTGCTCCATTGCGGGTCGAATCCACAGGCCATCGCATCTGCGTTGACTGATGGATTCGGTGTACCAAGCCTCGCTTTCGGAGAGGCTGTGCCGCTATACGACGGATGTTTTGAAGCATCAGCCCCGGGACAGGGGGCCGGGGCGGATGATAGCGCGGGCGGGGAGGGGAACGCCCCTTTTTTTGGAGGGGGTGAGGCTTGCGAAACGTCCAGTCAAGCGCGGTACGAACGCACAGTCAAGCCGCCAGGGCTGCGCGCCCGCAAGATGGCCGGCAGTGCGCATCCACCCGTGCCACACGCTTGCATCAACATGGCTTTCAGCGCTTGATACACAAGCGCTGAAAGCATTTTTCATGGCCGATCGCGGCTGGGTGGAACACCGCTTCACCCACCCACCCCATCGCCATGAAAACCCTTGCCCTTCGAATTGCCATGCTGTTGCTGACGGCGGCGGCTTCAGTGTCTGCTGGTGCAGTCACGGTATTCGACAACCTGGCAGCCGCCAATGACCCGTGGCTCATCCAGCACAACTCCAGCTACCACACCAAACTGTGGGTGGCCAACCGCATCCCGATTGGCAGCCAGTCGCTGCGCATCACGCAGGTGAAGATGAATCTCACCCAGATCGACCAGTTCGAGCTGCAAGTGTGCGCAACCGACGCCAGCGCCGCCACGCCGTTCGTGGACATGACGGCCTGTGCCCCCTTCACCGCCGACGCGGCCACGCCGGGCATGCGCGTGTTCACGGGCGACCGCATCGTGGCGGCGGGCGACTTTGCCTGGGTGGTGGTGCGCAGCATCGGCCAGACCATGATCCGCCGCCAGATCACCACGGCCACCAACGACGGGCTGACCTGGTATTCAGGCGCGAGCCACAACCCGGCCTGGGTGGCCGAGCCGCAGACCTCCATCGGCATGACGGTCGAGGCCGGCTCCGTGCAGCTCGATGGCGTGTGCGGCAGTGCCAGCAGCACCACGCCTCGCCGTTATCCGCCAGACGCCTTGCTGTGCAGCGTGGGCACGACCAGCGGCGTGATGGGTGAAACCTACTCCTTCTCCTGGGTGTGCCAGAGCAGCTACGGCGGCAACCCTTCGCCGCAATGCTCCGTGCCTCGCGCCTACCTCGTTACCTCCCAGGCCACGGGCGGCGGCAGCATCGAGGCGGGGCGCGATGTAGCGGCGGGGCAGCAGGCCAGCTTCACGCTCACCACGCCACCGGGCTATACGGTGCAGGTCAGCGGCTGCGGCGGATCGCTTGCGGGCAACACCTACACCACTGCGACCATTACCGGCAATTGCACCATCAGCGCCACCTTCGCCCCGCCGCCCACCAATGGCGCGTGTGGCAGCACTGCGCCTTCGCTCACCTTGCCAACCCTCTTGTGCAGCGCCGGTTCGGCCACCAACCAGTCTGCCGCGTCCGATGCCTTCCGCTGGAATTGCTCGGGCATCAGCGGCGGCACCACGGCCGCTTGCCTGGCACCGCGCCAGTACATGGTGACAGTCAACACGGATGCGGGCATTGCCAGCGCACAGTGCACCCCGAACCCCGTGACCCATGGCTCCAGCGCCACCTGCACGGCCACGGTGCACGACCCTGTCGCCCGCCCCTTCAGCGGCTGGGGCGGCGCCTGCAGCGGCACGGGGGCTTGCCAGCCCGTGGTGCTCGGGGCTACCACCGTCTCTGCCAACACGACGCTCATCACCTACGCCATCACTACCACTGCCACCACGGGCGGGAGCATGTCTTGCACGCCCAACCCCGTGCCCCACGGCCAGGCCGCTGGCTGCACTGCCACGCCGCAAACGGGCTTTCAGTTCACCGGCTGGACGGGCGATTGCGCGGGCACGGGTGCATGCCAGTTCACCAACGTGACCAGCGCGCACAGCGTGGGAGCCACCTTCGCGCCGATTACCTACGCCATCGCCACCCCTGCCGTCACCGGCGGCAGCGTGAACTGCACGGCCAACCCCGTGCCCCATGGGCAAGACACCATCTGCGTCGCCTCGCCCGCGATGGGCTACCACTTCACCCATTGGTCGGGCGATTGCGCGGGCACTGCCAGCGCGTGCATTCTCTACAACGTGACCAGCCCGCGCAGCGTGGGTGCCACATTTGTACTCAACACCTATTCCATCGGCATCGTCCCCGCCCCGGCCAACGGCACAGTCACCTGCACGCCCAACCCCGTCACCCACGGCCAGGATGCAAGCTGCACCGCCACGCCCGATGCGGGCTACCACTTCACCAGTTGGTCGGGCGATTGCACGGGCACGGGGGCATGCCAGTTCACCAGCGTGACCGCGTCGCGCACCGTCTCGGCCACCTTCACGCCCAACACCCACTCCATCGCCACCCCCGCCGCCGTCAACGGCACGGTCACCTGCACGCCCAACCCCGTCACCCACGGCCAGGACGCAAGCTGCACCGCCACGCCCAATGCGGGCTATCACTTCACCAGTTGGTCAGGCGATTGCACGGGCACGGGGGCATGCCAGCTCACCAACGTGACCAGCCCGCGCAGCGTGGGTGCCACCTTCGCGCTGAACACCTATTCCATCAGCATCGCCCCCGCCACCACCAACGGCACGGTCACCTGCACGCCCAACCCCGTGACCCACGGCCAGGACGCAAGCTGCACCGCTACGCCCGATACGGGCTATCACTTCACCAGTTGGTCAGGCGATTGCGCGGGGGCGGGTGCATGCCAGCTCACCAACGTGACCAGCCCGCGCAGCGTGGGTGCCACCTTCGCGCTCAACACCTATTCCATCGGCATCACCCCCGCCCCGGCCAACGGCACGGTCACCTGCGCGCCCAACCCCGTCACCCACGGCCAGGACGCAAGCTGCACCGCTACGCCCGATACGGGCTATCACTTCACCAGTTGGTCAGGCGATTGCACGGGCACGGGAGCATGCCAGCTCACCAACGTGACCAGCCCGCGCAGCGTGGGTGCCACCTTCGCGCTGAACACATACCCCATCAGCATCACCCCCGTCACCACCAACGGCACAGTCACCTGCACACCCAACCCCGTCACCCACGGCCAGGACGCAGGCTGCATTGCCACGCCTGGTACGGGCTATCACTTCACCAGTTGGTCGGGCGATTGCGCGGGCACGGGAGCATGCCAGCTCACCAACGTGACCAGTCCGCGCAGCGTTTCGGCCACGTTCACCCACGACCCGGTCGATGCGACCTGCGGCTCAGCGGCCAACGGCGCTGTGGCCTTCAAGCCCAGCGCGAATCTGTGCGCCACGGGTACGCCAGGGACCGTGCTATCCGCCGGCGGCCAACACAAATGGCAGTGCAGCGGTGAATATGGCGGCGCAGCGCAGCAGTGCAGCGCACCGTGGCAGGGTGCGGGCGGCAACGGCAATCTGGGGGCGGTGGAGGTGGATGGCGCGAAAGGCTGGGAGATCAGCAGCGCCGCCTTTGCCTCCACCTTGCCCGCGCCCTTGCCGTCCCATGTGCGTGCGGTGCACGCGCCGCTGGGCCTGGTGCTGGGGCGTGTCGCTGGCAATGCAGATGCACAGGTGACCGTGCACTTCACCACACCAGTGCCGCAGGGGGCCGTTTATTACAAATACGGCCCCAGCCCCGACGGGCTGGGCTGCACCGGCGCTGCCTGCGCGCAGCCGCACTGGTATGCGCTGCCCGGCGCGCAGTTTGCGCCCGACGGCCTGAGCGTGACCTTCACCCTGGCCGATGGCGGCGTGGGTGACAGCGATTCCGTGCCCAACCAGATCACCGACCCCGGCCTGCCCGTGCTGCTGGCCCCGCAGGCCATACCCGCGCTCGGCCCCTGGGCGCTGGCGTTGCTTTCGCTGCTGGCAGCGGGTCTGGTGACGGTGCGTTGCCGAGCGTCGAGCAGTGGTTGCGCACCGCCGATCAGAAAGTGAAGCCTTGGCTTGCAGCGGCAGCAACCCCGCACTGTGGACTGCTGCCCCTTGGTTGACGCTCAGATAGACGGTCGGCAACCACCGTTTTGGTAGGCTTTGAATTTGATGGATAGACAACCAGATACAGGCATGAATTTGAAATTTAAGCGGCTCACTGAAGTTGATCCGGCTCACATTGTTTCGCTGAATAACAATCCAGATGTGCTGCGACAAATGCCGCTTGGAAGTGCGAATTTCGACCTGGCGAAAGCAAATGAATGGGCTCGGCAAAAGGATGCCCAGTGGCAGCAATACGGCTATGGGCCATGGGCGTTTGAAATTGACCAGCAATTTGCCGGCTGGGGCGGTTTGCAGTACGAGGAAGGTGATGCCGACCTCGCTTTGGTGCTTCACCCCAAATTCTGGGGAAGTGGCAAAGCCATCTATCAAGAGATAGTGAAACGTGCATTCACTGGCTTGGGGCTGAGCTCCATCACAATTTTGCTGCCACCTTCAAGAACCAGAATAAAAGGGATTCTCAAGCTGGGATTTCGGCCAGATGGCGCACTGGATATCGAGGGGACTCGCTTTTTGCGCTATCGCCTGCATGCACCCGGCAAACCCGCTTGACCAGATCTTTGAGCAGCGCGTCTTGATCCCGCGCGCTCATACCTTGGCGAGGAAGGCCGCTGCATCACCCGCTTCACACTTCCAGTCTGCGAAGACCCCAACCAGATTGCACTCCACGCAGCGGCAAGCGATGTAGTACCAGCGCACGTCGTGTGTGCCTTCGTACACGGAGACGCCGGACATCAGTTCGAACGTCTCGTTCTCGCACACGCACTCGTGTGCCTCGGGGGCGGCCTCTTCAACATGTTCCGCGCTGTCGCCCATCAGGTGTTCCTGCCCGCAGTCGGTGCAGGTGCGGATGGCCACGCCGGCTTCTTCATCCGTCTGCAGCGCAAAAGTCCGGCACCCGCAATCGCATTTGGACGAGGCAAACCGGACGGCCTCATGGCGATTCGCAACGCTGTAGCTGCGCAGCTCGGCTTGGGTGTCGCCGGACGTTGTCCCGTACCAGAACTCGCCCTTCTTCGTCAGTGCCATTGATACTGTTCCATTCTTCAAGTTGGGCTTCCCGGCAGACCTGACGCCAAGCTTTCCCGATCGTCTGGATTTTGCCTGAAGGCACGGTGAATCTTCGTCAAGGGGCCGGGCAGCTCTCAGCCTCAAGCAGCCGCACCGAATACCGGCTCTACAGCGATGGCAGATCCTGACCGGGCGCACCGCAATCCGTGCGGGGATGTGCGTGTCAGCGTTCCCTGCGCAGCTGTCTGGCACTGGCCAACAGGAATGCGCGCGTGCCCGGCGCGCCCAGCCCATCGAGTGCGCCACCATCTTGCGCGCCCATGGCCAGCCAGGCTTGCATTGCGGCCTGCGCCACCTCCAGATGAAATTCTTTCAGCAGCAGGCGGACAAGCGGTGCCCCCGCCGCAGGGTCTGCGATCTGCCCCAGCGCCATGGCCGCTGCCTGGCGGCGGCGCGCGTTGGGGCTGCTCAGTTGATCGATCAGTGCAGGCACAACCGTCCGGTCGCCCAGACTGCCCAGACGGCCCAAGGCTTCCAATATCTCTTCGGTGGCGAGGTCGGCCTGCAGCGCCCGTATCAGGTCGGGAATCGCCTCGCGCGTGGCTGCCTTCGCCAGCGTTTCGGTGATCAGCCGGGCATCAGCCGGCGATTCGGCTTGCAGCAATGCCGCAGCCAGCGCCGCGCTGGCCTCGGCGCTGGGCGTGGCTGACAGCGACAGCATGGCGGCGTCCCGCAACGGGTTGCGGCGGACCATCAGAGGCGCCAGCAAACCGGCCCCCTGGGGGTCGCGGAACTCGGCAAGCGCCATCACGTAGCGGTGTCGCACGCTGTCGCCGGCTGCCTGGGCTGCAGCGATCAGCGCAGGCAATACGTCAGCCCCTTGCGCTGCCAGCGCTTTGCAGACGTGGTGGACGTATTCGTTGCGGATGCCGGGCATCAGCCCCAGGAGCAGGGCCTGCACCTGGGGGCCGCGAAGATTCTGGCAGGCGTACGCCACGGCGCTGGCATTCCAGTGGTGGGGGTCATCCACCAATGCCTTCGCGAAGCCTTCGAAACCCTCTGCTGAGCCCATCAAGGCCAGCGCTTCGGCCACGCCCACGGCGTCGCCGCCGCACAGCTGGGGCAGCATGGCGCGCAGATGCTGGGCCGCTTCCTGGGGCGCGGTGCGCGCCAGCTGCAGCGCGGCGGCTCGGCGTACCTGCAGCGACGCCGTGCGCAACCCTGCGCGGGGCCACTGCGACTCGCCGGGCCCTTGCAGCTGGGCCAACACCTCGGCCAGCTCGTCGGCATCGCGCGGTGTCCTTGCCTGTTCCAGCGCGGCCATCAGTTCAGGCACGGCTTCCTGCGCCTTCAGCGGGCCCAGCGCCGGTGCTGCAACGGTCACTCCGGCACGCAGCAGTGGCGCGATCGCACGCGTGTCGCCCAACTCGCCAAGCACCTTGACCAGTGCCGTCCTCAGCTCCCGCGGCATCCCGCGGCGCGGGTGTTCAAGCGTCTCGATCAGCGGGACCACGGCTGCCGTATCGCCCAGGCGCCCCAGTGCGCTGATGCAGGTCCCGCGGACTCTGGCGTCCGCATCGTGGAGTCCTTCCATCAGCAGGTCCAGGCAGGCGTGTGTGGATTTCTGGACCACCGCGCTGCACAGCGTGTTGATCACCTCGCCAAAGTCTTTCTTTTTGTCGGTCTCCTCACGCCGCAGCGTGCGGATGGCCTCCAGCAGGTCGGCGATCCAGTGTTCGTCGGCGTGGCTGTGAATGGATGTCGCCGCATACTCGCGCACCGCTGCGCTGCGGTGGCCCAAGGCCTTGAACAAAGGCGCCCGGGCCTGTGGCGAGGAGATACGGCCCAGGTACATGCAGCCCGAGCAGGCTTCGTCAACGCTCTTGGACTTGGCCATGCGCAGGTACAGGGGCAGTGCCTCATTGGAGGGACGGATCAACAAGGCCTGCCTGGCCGCGTCAGCCACCTTTGCGTCTTCGTCCAGCGTCGCGCTCACCAGGAGCGCGGGAGCGCGGTCCGCCAGCTCCAGCAGTGCATTTCGGGCCAGGGGCAGCTGATTTGCCGGCGCGGACCTCATGAATGTCGTGATGGCCTCGAAAGCCACTGCGGGGGCAGCGCAGGACAGCGCTTGCAGCGCCAAGAACACATCGACGTTTTTTGTGGAACTCTGCAGCTGGTCTGCGAGTGCCTGGCTTGGGTTGTCGTTCATAAGTACTGGAAGGGCCGGTCCGGATTGCCCTGGTTCTGCTTGTCCGAGAAGACCACCAGCACAGGCTCGTCTGGCGCGCCCTGCATCATAGGTGCCGCCCCAGGGCCGCCACTGGACAAGTCGTCCACCGGTCGACCGGCCGGGCAGGCCTTGGCATCCGGCCGCTTTTGGCCGACCCCATCCGCCCGATCACCTTGTCCCACCATCCACCCACGCCATCCCCGCCCCCCGGTTCACATGCCGCTGCCTGCCCACGACAAACTCCGAATCCAGCGTGGCCAGTGCGACGGAGATCCATGCGCCTTCTTCGTAATGCTGGCTGTGCCATGACAGCGATGAGCCGCATTGCTGGCAAAAGCAGCGCGTGATGCCGGGCGATGAGGCAAAGGAGCGCAATTGCTCCTGGCCCCGGGTGAAGACAAGGTCCTTTGCCGGCACGCTGCCGTAGGTGGCGAATGCGGCACCGTGGGCCTTCTGGCAGATGCGGCAGTGGCAGTGCGAGACGGCCTGGGGCGTGGAGCGCAGTGCATAGGCGATGGCGCCGCACAGGCAGCTGCCGGTCAGGGCAAGAGGGGGGCTATCCGGGGCGTTGCTCATGGTCGGGCGGGCACGAAAAAAGGCGCATGCCATTGTGCATGCGCCCCAATGCCGCGACAGGGATGCGCGGCAACCCCAGGAGTCATCCGTTTCGTCAGTCGCCGATGACCTGCAGCCCGCTGCCGTCCCCATGCGCCTGCAGGCACATTCTTCCGAGGTCGTTGAGAAAACGCAGCACCGGCATCTCGCCCACGCAGGCGGGGATGGCGGCCATGATGTCGTTATGCAGTTCCAGCAGCTGGTCCGAGGCCACGAACATGGCGGCGGATTCGCCGTAGTAGTGCCGCCAGAAGTCCTGCAGCAGGCCGTGGCGGGCCTTGCCGACGACCAGGGGATAGCCGTTTTCCCAGACCTGTGCGTCCATGGAAAGGCTGGCCAGGCCAGGGTCAACGGGCCGCGCGCTGGCGGGGATCAACAGTACACGTCGCATGTCCATGCTCATTTGCGGTTTCCAGGTGCGCCAGTGGACTCGGGCAACCCGGTCCGGGAGGAGGGTGAGAGGTCCTTGCCGCAGGCGGCAGGAACCGGTTCCCACTTTATTGACGTGTGCACAACAAGAAAATTACAGCTGATTACATACGGCGAGCGATGCGCCGTGTGCCTGCCGTTCTCCGTTGCAGTTCGCCGTTCAGGCGCTGCGCGCCCCGCCCTCGATCTCGAACGCAAAGTCCCCGAAGCGCAGGCTGCCGCGCCGCCGCTCCACCAGGGCCGGCAAGGCCGCGCATTCGGGCAGGGCGCTGAGGATCTGGTGCTTGGCGCGGAAGATCTGGATGTTCACGTACGACGAATCCACGCCCAGCATGCGCGAGAGCGCGTCGAGCTCTATCCAGCCCTGGCTTGCGGGGGCCAGGCCCTTGTGGGCGTCCTGCTGGCGCACGCGGGCCAGGGTGACCAGGGTGTAGTGGTGTATGCGTTCACCCAGCGCGATGGGCTTGCCGTCGCTCATGACGGTCAGGCTGGCGTGCTCCTCGTTCTGGCTGACGTGGAAGCGAAAGGACACGTCCGGCGGCTTGGGCGCATGCGGGTCGAAGCTGCTTTCCCGCGTGGATTCCAGGTCGTCGCATTGCACGAATTCCCAGCTGCCTGCGGAGGTGTGGACCATGGCGCCGTCCACCAGGGGCTCGGTGCCGTCGCCGGACTCCAGCAGCCAGCGGCCGTCTTCGAAGAAGACGTTGGCTTCGGGCTCCTGGGCGTCGGGCAGCAGGGTGCCGCGCGGGTTCAGGGCCAGGGGGGCGTCCTGGGGCAGGCCCGGGCCGGGGCTCAGGCAGGTGACGGGCGGTCCCAGGTCTTGCACGGTCCAGGCCGCTTCTGCGCCTTCGCCCATGCTGAGCCTGGCGCCCACGGTCAGTACGGTCCAGCGGCCGGCGACCAGGCGCACGCCGTTGAGCATGGTGCCGTTGCGGCTCTGGTCCACGATTTCCCAGGTCTGCCGGTTCCAGCGGAACAGGGCGTGGACCTGGGAGACGTCGGGCGCCTTCATGACGGTCTGGCAGACCGAAGGGTGGCGGCCGAAGGTATGCAGGGGCCGCAGCACGACGATGCTGCCGTCGAGTTGGTTACGAAAGAGGGCCATCGCCTCGAATTCTCCTTGGGGCTTGTGTGAACAGGGGGTGGGCTGGGGGCGCATTGGCCCGGAGCCGGCAGCCTGTTGCCAAGCCGAGAGAGTACATGCCCGCTGCGCGTTTCAGTTTGTCAAACGTACAGCGCCTGCGGATTGAACTCGGATTCCTGCAGCGGACGGCTGCGCCAGCCCAGGGCCACGGGCACGTCGCGCAGCCGTGGATTGCCCAGTTCCGGCCAGATATGGCACAGGCCCGGAACCACGACCTTGACGGTGTACAGAGGGATGTCGGGGCGCGAGTGGTCGTAGACGATGGTTTCCAGGCCCAGGCCCCGTGCGATGTCCACGCAGTGCGCAATGGCCCGGGCAATGTCCGGCGGCGCGGTGTCCGCCTGCTGCGCAGGCTGTTGCGGCGGCGCATCGGTGCCGTCCAGCGGATGCAGAAAGGCCTGCACCTGCTGCGGCACGGCAAAGCCCTTGCCCGCCGCGATCAGCTGGCTGATTTCGGTGAGGGCGCGTTCGCAGGCCAGGGCGCGGTCCAGGCTGCAGCCAAAGCCCACGGCCAAATGGCCGGTATCCGCGTGGCGGCCCACGCAGACCACGACCGGTATGCCGAAGTCATGGGTGATGTCCAGCAGCCAGTACGACCATTGCGGGCCGCAGCTGCGCGCCAGGCGCTGGCGCGTGGCTGCGGCGATGCCGTCCAGCGCGATGGCGGGCCTGCGGATCTGGCCGTACCACCAGATGGCGGCGGCGTCGCGCTCCACCAGTTCCATGAAGCCTTGGAGGATTGCTTCTTCCCGCGTGTTGCCGGCCGCGCAGCCGTTGGAGGTCCAGCCCACGTGGTGCTGGCTTTGCGCGGGCGCATGGGCCAGGCAAAAGCCCAGCGGCAGGTAGCGGCGCGCATCGGCGGTCAGGGACCAGGCGGGCGCCCACCACAGAGGTTCGCCCTGGCCGGCGCCGGGGGCCACGGCATGCGGCGGCCTGTCGGCGGCAAAGCGGGCGGTCTGCCGGTCGCTGAAGCGGGCCAGCGCTGTGGGAGGAATGCAGGGCGCATCCAGCTGCGCGGCGGGGGCGACGACCACGGCTTCATCGCCCTGGTGGAAGGCGGCGTAGCGCTCCACGGCTTCGCACATGGCGCTGGCGCGGGCCTGCATGGCCGACAGGCCCTTGCCCAGGCACAGCTGTGTCGGGGGGGCTGCCAGGAAGCCGCTGCCAGGCGCGGGCGTTCTGAAGATTTCGCTGCGGTAGACGGTGAGCGCTTCGTCGGTCTCGGCCGTCAGCGGCGTGACCCGGGCAATCACGCCGGTCAGCGGGCTGACGTGCCGGGACAGGCGCTGCACCGTGGTCTCGGCCGGCACGCTGCGCCAGCCGCCGTCGGCGCGCGCGGCATGCGTGCCGGGAACTGGCGCAATGGGTTCGCGTTGGCGCAGTGCCATCAGCCCCGGTGTGCCGCAGTGCGGGCATTGCGGGCGGGCGGCCACGGGGTGGGCCTGGGGGGGCTCCAGCGTCCACACGGTTTGCGCTGCATCGGTGTGCGCCAGCAGGCGCTGCACCGTGGGCAGCAGGGCCTGCAGCCGCGTGGCGATGAGGTCGGCGCCGGCGCGCACGGGCGGGCAGCGGCCGCTGTCGTGCGGCGGGCCGCCTTGCGCGGCGCGTGCGGGATGGTTGCGTTGCCAGCGGTGCGCCAGGCAATGCCAGCAGGCCGATGCGGTGCCGGCATGGGGCGTGAACAAGGGCCCGGCCATGGCCTGCTCGCCCGCGGGCCGGACCAGCAGCCAGGGCCGGCCTGCGGCACGCTGGCCGGCGTCGATGGCGCCCAGGCGCGGGTCCAGGTAGTCGTCGCAGAAAACGATGGTGAGCGGGGCGGGGGCGGGTGACTGCGTGGCCACGGCCGCAGCCCAGTGGCAGGTGGCTGTGCTGTCCAGCGCTGCAGTCAGCAGGACGATGTCGATCTGCTCCGATGCCTGCAGGCGCACGGGCGGGGCCGAGAAATCCGGTTGCAGATAACCGTGGCCGTTCAAGTCGCTGTGCAGCACCGGCTGGACCAGGCCCTGGCGCAGCAGGGCGCCCAGGGCGTGCAGCATCTGCGCAAGCGGCGCATCGGGCGCTGTGGCGCAGTGCTGCATGAGGCTGGTGCCGGCCTGCAGCGGGGCGTTGAGCGCCAGCACGGCGGCGGAGCCCAGGGCCAGGGTGTCGCGTTCGCTGGTCAGCAAAAGGCGGTCGCCCTGCTGCACGGGGGACAGGAATTTCTCGTGCCAGCGGAAGGCGTCGGCAAACAGGTCCGGGGCCGCAGGCTCAGGCAAGGGACGGGGCTCCCAGTTCAAGGCGGACGACGGCATACGGGTGCTGGCCGGTGGTGGCGTGGAAGGCGGTCTCGAACAGCTGGTGCTGCTGCGAGAACCGGGCATACAGGTGCTCCTGCAGGCTGATGCGGATGGCGGGGTGGATGCGCTCCATCTGGGCGCCGTCCGCAAAGCCGGAGACGACGGGCAGCCGCATGCCGCCCACCTGCATGGGCAGCCGTGCAAGGGCCGGGTGCACATGGTCGAGCACCACGGTGCACGGCGGGCTGCCGGGCGCGGTAAAACGCTGGGCCAGCTGCTGCAGCATGGCCTCCAGCGGCGCCTGGGGAAGGTAGGGGCAGACGCCTTCGAGCAGCACCAGAACGGGCTGGCTGCCGGGCAGGGCGGCGGCGTCCAGCCAGGAGGTGTCGAGGATGGAGCAGGCAAGGCGGGTTTCGTCGCCGTCCATGTATTGATCGCGCAGCGCAATGGCGTCGGGCAGGTCCACGTTCAGCCAGCGTGCGGTGCCGGCCAGGGCCGCCAGGCGGCTGCGCCGCGTGCACAGGCCCGCGCCCAGCGCAATGCACAGGCCGGACGGATGCGCGCTCAGGAATTGCGTGGTGAGCCGGTCGAACAGCTGCGTGCGCAGCACCACGCTGCGCACAAAGGCGGGGTCGGCGGCGTGCGCCTCGCTGGCCTGGGGCAGCGCCGCCGCGATGCGGCACGCCTCGGGGTCGGCAAAGGGCGGCAGGTCGTGCAGCTCCGGGGG
>JGI11944J13513_1002279_pt1 | contig 13700 bp, 13 predicted proteins | sample TerdegcoTASludge_FD_13513 | JGI IMG/M metagenome (IMG submission 13513) | reverse complement strand
TGCTATCGGGTCGGCATGTTCCCGGATGGCACGACGGACTGCCTTACCAATCCATGTTGATCCTGGTTCACAGGTGATCACCGGATTCAAATCTGCAAGATATGAACCAAGAGCTTTGTGAAGGGTTGATTTCCCACTCCCGTCTATACCCTCTATAGTGACGAGCAGAATGTTCCCCTCCTGATATACTCAACGGGTATTTTCCCGGTATGAACAGCCGTTGCAATAATTGCCCCGTCAAACCCAGCTTTTTCAAGGAGTGCCAGATCCTCTTCTGATGAGACACCTCCCCCCCAGAGCAGGGGTCCTGTATATACTTCCCTGAACTGTGATAACATTTCCTTATCAAGTCCCCGCCCGGTTCCGACCCGGCCAATGTCAAGGAGTATGACCATCTCAAACCGGTACCGGTTGCAGGTTGAGAGAAATGTAACAGGATCTATGTTCCAGGGTATCACAAGATCATTTTTAATATCAACTGAGAGAACGCCCTTTGTGAACTGAGCGAGCGTATCTGCAGCGGTCTCAGTCCCCACGATCATACTGACGCCAAAAATATCCAGCATATCATAGGGGCCTTTACATCCACGGTCAAGGAGTATGCGTTCAGTCCGCTCTGCAAGTTCAGGAATCAGGGGATCATGATCCCCTGTTCCGCAGATCCGGTCCAAATCTGCAATATATAAAAATCGGGGTTTCATCTGTTCTATAAAGCGGATCGGTTCAGCCGTATCTGCGTGCAATGATGTTACCGGGACGTATCTGTCCCGCATACCGCTCTTTCCATGAACGATTTTTCCGGATTTCAAATCTGTGGCAAGATATAGGTCCATATTCCAAACGTAATCACTATTTAGATACCGGTTCCATAAAATGTATGCAGTTGCTTGTCAGCCCAGCAACAATAGAAGAAGCAAAGAAGGCACTTTCAGCCGATATTGTCGATGTGAAACGTCCTGAAGAAGGATCTCTCGGAGCCTCTTTTCCCTGGATAATCAGGGCAATAAAAGATCTTACTCATAAACCAGTCAGTGCAGCCATTGGAGATTTTGACTATAAGCCAGGAGGAGCAGCGCTTACAGCCCTTGGAGCTGCCGCAGCCGGTGCAGATTATATAAAGATCGGGCTGATGTTTGATGGAATCGAAGAAGCTGAGATGCTGATTCATTCCGTTACCCGTGCAGTGAAAGAGACCTATCCGGAAAAGATGGTAGTCATCGCTGCATATTCAGACTGGGAACGCCTCGAAACCATCTCACCATATGACATGGCACCTCTCGCTGCAAAAGCCGGTGCCGATATCTCCATGGTGGACACGGGTATTAAAGATGGAAAATCGACCTTTGAATTTATGGATGAAACCAGGCTTGTCGAGTTCACGAAATTAAACCAGAAACTTGGGATCAAAACTGCCCTTGCCGGTTCATTAAAATTTAAGGATATTGAGATTCTCAAACGGATCAACCCTGATATTATCGGGGTGCGGGGGATGGTATGCGGTGGAGACCGGAGAGCAATGGTGCAGGAAGAACTTGTTTTAAAGGCAGTCAGTATGGTTCATTAATATGTATATCGAAAAATTACAGGCTGAAACAGGACTTACCTTTGATGACATCCTGCTTGTCCCGGCCGCTTCAGAGGTGGAACCGGATCAGGCAGATGTCACCACCCGGTTTTCACGGAACATACCTTTGAATATTCCTCTCGTCAGTGCGGCAATGGATACCGTCAGTACCTCATCCATGGCGGTGGCTCTTGCACGGGCCGGAGGGATTACGGTTATCCACCGGAACATGACCCCTGAACAGGAGGCAGAAGAGGTCAGGAAAGTCAAGCACGAGTCTGAGATAATCCAGCGCGAAGTGCTCACGGTCACCCCGGATTCACTCATCGCTGATGTTGACCGGATGATGACCTACCACGGGATAGGTGGTGTTCCGGTTGTGGAAGACGGGAAAGTCATCGGTATTGTGAGCAGGCGTGACCTTCGGGCCATGGTCAGCAGGATTGGGAACCAGCCGGTCAAATCCATTATGACCCATGAACCGATTGTTGCCAAAGAAGGGATCTCTATTGATGATGCCTTTGACCTGATGTACTCGAGGAAGGTAGAGCGGCTTCCTGTTGTTGACAGTGAAGGGATCCTGACCGGAATCATCTCTATGCAGGAACTCCTGGAAAAACGTCAGTTCCCTCAGGCAATCAGGGACGATAATGGGAACCTCCGGGTTGCAGCAGCAGTCGGACCCTTTGACCACGCACGGGCCATGCTCCTTGTTGAAGCAGGGGGGATATCAAGGGTAGTGTTCAGGTCGATGTTGTTGCAGGAAACATTGCAACAAAACAGGCAGCGGAGGCCCTTGTTGATTCGGTTGACGGTCTGAAGGTAGGGATTGGTCCAGGGTCAATCTGTACGACACGCGTGGTTGCCGGTGTCGGTGTTCCCCAGGTTACCGCCATTGCTTCAGTTGCTGAAGTGGCAAAAGATGCCGATGTTCCGATCATTGCTGACGGGGGTATCAGATTTTCCGGAGATGTAGCAAAGGCCATCGCCGCGGGTGCAGACTCGGTTATGATGGGCAATCTCTTCGCCGGAACGGATGAATCGCCCGGTCAGATCGTCACTATCCAGAGCAGGAAATATAAACAGTACAGGGGTATGGGATCCCTTGGGGTCATGAGCACCGGGGTTTCTTCAGATCGGTACTTCCAGAAGAAGGAAATTGGAAAGACAAAGTTTGTGCCTGAAGGTGTTGAGGGGGTAACGCCCTATGTCGGACCGGTCGCCGATGTCATCTACCAGATGATCGGCGGTCTTAAATCAGCGATGGGATATACCGGAGCGCGGAATATTCAGGATATGCATGAAAAGACCAGGTTTATCAGAATTACCCAGGCCGGGTATCATGAGAGCCACCCGCACAATATTACCATCACCGACGAAGCGCCGAACTATAGAATATAATAAATACTATTTTTCACTAACATAGAGTTAGTGATGTTGGAACAGACAGAGCTTGCCCGACTTCTGGATATTCTGGGAAACCGGAACCGGAGAAGGATCATAGAACTCCTTCGGGAAAAGCCCTGTTTTGTGACGGAGATCTCTGAGCGGCTGATGATATCGCCCAAAGCCGTCATTGATCACCTCCAGATGCTCGAGGATGCTCGAATCTTGGGTTTTCGAAATGATGACCGAAGAAGAAAGTATTACTACCTTGAGCATGACATCAGTATCCAGGTACATCTGGATGTCCAGAGCCATGATCTGGTCCCGATGGTACTCTCCGGTGAACAGCGGCTCCTCATCTCCCTGCAAAAACTGAGGCAGATGATCCAGGAACGTGATGAACTTGCCAGGAAGTTGGAGGAGATGGAGCGGGAGATCGATCACCAGATCAGCGAGGTTCTCCATGAAGGGAAACGGGCCGGAAGCGGAGAAGAAAGCATGCTGGTATCGGTTGCTCTCGCACACGGGGCAACGAATGCTGAAGAGATACGGGACCTGACCGACCTTCCTCCGGAGACGGTTGACAGTACCCTCCGTCAGCTGATGGACGAAGGTATCGTATGCAGGAAAGGAACAGGATTAGAACTCCGAGGTATATATGCCGAATAATCCCTACGATGACCTGCTCAAAAACCTGGTAAAACTGCTTGAGCAGATCACATCATTAGAACAGAATATGCGAAAGATGCAGAACGGAGTGCCTGCAAAACCAGGTATTATCGGTTGTGCAATCATAACCGGAGGGCTGAATCACCGGGATCCCGGTATGGCAGATCCCAGGCAGAATCAAAAACCCGGACTTGCCTATGAGATGGTCGATGCAGGAATGACAGCCTACCTGACCATTCAGCTCCCCCCACACCTCTCCATTGAACCATGTGTTGAGTTTACCGAGCGCAGGTGTAATATCAGCACGCAGGGCATGTCCGGAAGCATTGATCTCCAGTTTCCCATCATTCCGGAGACCTCTTCATGGACGTACCATAACGGCGTGCTGGATGTCGTGCTTGAAAAACGCCCGGAAGAGCCGACAGGAATAGATCCTGAATTTGTTGCCGGGGCTGAATACTCCTGAACATCTCATCTTTTTTGATCTCATTTCAATTGGTATATCATCACCGCTGACCGATACTCTTTTATGATCGTCGTGATAGGTGGCGGACCGGCGGGGCGGTACGCGGCCATGCGGCTTGCCAGAGCAGGAAAAAAGGTACAANTGATTGAAAAACGATCAGCGGGGGTCGGAGGGCANTGTCTGCATCAGGGGTGCATGATCATCTGTGCTTTAAATGATGTGGCACGATTCATGCAGCAGGCACGGGTATTTCAGAAGTATGGATTTCTTGGGTCAGCTGAAGGGTTTTCGTATCCGGTTCTGATCCGGAAGATGCAGGAGATCATTAAAATTATCGCCGGCGTTCTTGAGGAGGAGACGATACATGCCGGAGTTGAGATCATCCGGGGTTCTGCAGAGATCCAGGGAAGAACGCTCCTTATCAACGGGGTTGAGACTCCATGTGAAGCGGTCATTGTTGCATCAGGAGCTCACCCACGAATTCCGGAGATATCGGGCTGCTGCCTTCCGGGTGTCTATACCGCCCATACCATTCTTTCAATGCCCAGCCTTCCAAAACGGATGGTCATCATCGGCAGTGGGGTCATTGCAGCTGAGTTTGCCTATATATTCAGCTCCTTTGGAACAGAGGTGACTATCCTTGCCAGAAGTTCATTACTTCGGGCGTTTCCTGAGCAATTGATAAAGGAAGCCAGGAAGGATCTCTCCCAGGTTACCATTGAAGAGCAGGTCACCATTGCAGGAATCACCGGACAGGAGAGTGTCACCGGTGTTATCATTCGGGAGAATGATGGAATGAGGGAGATTGCCGCCGATGCGGTGCTGCTTGCTGCCGGTATGATCCCGAATACCGATTTTATATCAGATATTGCCTGTGGTCCTGACGGTGCCCTTCTGGTCAATGATCGCATGGAGACGTCTGTCCCAGGTATCTATGCCGCCGGGGATGTCACGGGAACCGGCTATCTGACACCAATTGCACGGCACCAGGGACGAAAAGCTGCTGATGCTATCCTTAAAAACCCATTTGAACCTGACCCGGTTGCAATCCCTCAGGCTATCAAACTGAAACATGATGTGGCATATTGCAGACGACCTGGTGAAGTCCGAAAAGGGCTTACTATTCCAGGACCGGCAGGACCGGGCACTTTCTGGGAAGTGACAAATCATCATACCGGTTCTGCAACCATTGAATTTGACGAGAACGGACATTTAATCGGCCTTGCGGAAGCCTCCCCGGTAGCTTCTGTTGCCATGGAGTATCTTGGATGGATGATGAATAGTGATATCAGAATTGATGAATTTGACCGGTTTATCGAGGTTCATCCATCTTCTGACGGTATACCCTGGCTGTTAAAATATCTGAACGGAAAAAAAAGTGATAACCAGAAAGGTTCATAGAGAGTTTTGTTCCGTTTCAATGGCTGGTTCCTGAAAAATCAATTTTTGATAGGAATTTATAAAATTTATTCCTGATGATATATCAACACCTTTTTTAAGTTCTAAAAAAATCTCTCTTCATCAGGAAGAGTCAATGATAAAAATCATTGCGGTAGATGATGAACCGGCATTTGGTGAGATGCTCAGCATCTACATGAAAGAATTCGGTAATTTTCAGATTACCGTCTATACCTCTCCGGAAGATGCCATAGATAAAATTGTTGCAGGTGAGGCGGATGCGGTGATCACCGACTATCTCATGGAAGAGATGGACGGGATATCATTTATCAGAAAGGCCAAATCTCTTGTTCCTGATATTCCCTTTGTTTTCCTGACCGCTCTTGATGACAAAGATGTTATCCTGAACGCGACCAACGCTGGTGCAGATTTTATCCAGTTTAAAAGTGAAGAACCATCGAGGTTATTTCCTGATATCGCCCAGAAAATCACCAACTCAGTAGAGAAATATCGCGCACGGAGAGAATCGGAGAGGGGGAGCAGGACGAGGGAGATGCTGATGCGGACGCAACGGGATCTCATGGCCAGACTTTCTGAAAGCTCAACAACCAACCAGGCTCTTGATGCAACCCTCACCACAGTCCGTTTTCTGGCCGGATGTACTACCGGGGCAATCCACCTCATGAACCAGAAAACAAACAAGATAGAACTTGCAATCTCTCACAATCTGCCAAATGATCTCATCAGGCGGTTTACCTTTGGTGACCTGTACAAGGTATTCTATGAAAAAAAAGCCAGATATTACCAGGATCCTGGAAAGCCAGAGAATACCGGTCATTATTCAGGGGGTCAAATCCCGATTATGGCTGGAACGGATGTCATCGGTATCCTGTCCTTCATTCTTGATCATACAAAGCCGCTCAGTCCGGAACTTACGGATACCATGGAGCTCATCACGGGTCATCTCGGGAATACCCTTGTCAGGATTCGCTCAGAAGAACTGGTCCGTCAGCGTGAGAATGAACTATCCGAACTCTATAAAGTGATGCAGGAACTGGTCATTGTCATTGATATGGACGGTACCATCCTGAACGTAAACCCGGCTACCACGAGAATTCTGCGATATTTTGAAGAGGAACTTATCGGTATGCCTATTCAGGTCCTGTATCCTCCAAAGATACGGGATGAGATTATTTTCCAGTTTATGGACCTGACCGGTTCAGGAGAGACAATCCAGAATACCTATCCCCTCATCGACCGTCAGGGGCTCGAAGTTCCTGTTGAGACCAGGGGGAGTATCGGCACCTGGGGGGATCGTCATGTACTCTTTTGTATCTCCAGGGATATTCGGGAACGACTGGAAGCGGAACGAAATTTGCATGAATATTACGAGCGGATATCGGCAATCCTGGCATCATCGACTGCCCAGATTTACATGAAGAATAATGAACTCAGGTATCTTACCGGAAATGAGCCATTTCTTTCATTTGTACAGTGTGATGCCAGGGAACTAGTGGGAAAAACCGATAAGGAATTCTTTTCCGTGGAGGTTGCAGCACTTCGGGAGAAGACAGACAAAAAAGTCCTTGCAGAGAATGTTCCCCTCTATAACCTTGAGGAAAATGTGTATGGCGAAGATGGGAGCCCACATTGGTTTCTCTCGTCAAAAATTCCGGTCCATGATCTGACTGGAAAGGTTACCGGGCTTGTCGGTACCTCACTGGATATTACTGACCTTGTGCAGACCAGACAGGAACTTGAAAGACGAGACCGTATTCTGAGTGCAGTCAGTACTGTCGCACAAACCCTTGTAAGAAATAATGAATGGGAACCGATCATTCCAGAGTGCCTTGAACTGCTCGGACAAGCAGCAAGGGTTGAGCAGGTGATTCTTCTCGGGATGAATTTTTATGGAAGAGCCGGGTTTGAGGAATATTACTGTGAGTGGACGATGTCTGATATTCGGGATTATCTTCTAGTTGAACCAGATGTATGCTCCCGGATAATTCCCTCGGTGTTCTGGTACCTAGAAAAAAATCGATTCTACCTCGGTGACAGCAAGGCGATCAGGAACGAATTATCTCTTCCTGAAGAAGAGCCTGTTCCCTCATTTCTCCTTCTCCTTCCGGTATTCTCTTCTGAAACCCTGTGGGGGACGCTTGCTTTTGTCACCTGGAGAAAAGAACACACAAGCCCCATCGCAGAGATTGAGGCACTCATCATGGCATCAGAGGTGATTGGATCAGCAATAAGCAGGTTTCAGACCGAAGAACTGTTCCATAAACCGGTAGAGCGATCACTGGTCGGTGTGTACCTGGTGCAGGATTATCGGTTTATCTATACAAATCCCCGGCTATCAGAAATTCTTGGATGTAATAGGGAGGATCTTGAAAACTCGCCTCTCCTTCGTTACATTCATCCGGAAGATGCAGATATGGTCCTGTCACACCACCAGCGGATCATAGAAAACCCAGATGAAACGGATGATTATGAGTTTAGGGGCATTACCGCTGATGGCAGGATGATCTGGATTGAAAATCTCATCAGCGGGATAATATACAAGGGAAAACCTGCGATAATCGGCAGTATCATGGATATTACTGTCAGAAAACAGGCCGAGGATGATATCAGGGTGTCACTCAAAGAAAAAGATATCCTGCTTCGGGAGGTCCATCACCGGGTAAAGAACAATATGCAGATTATCGTCAGCATGCTCCGGATTCAGAGCAGCATGGTTGATGACCCGGTTGTCTCTGACGTGCTGCAGGAGAGTAAGAACCGGATCCTCTCAATGGCAATCGTTCATGAGAAATTATACCGGACCGATAACCTAGTCAGCATAAACCTCCTTGAATACATCAATTCACTCGCTCGTACACTCATCTCTGACTTTTCTCCGGATGAATCACTCATTACCCTTGATCTCATCTGCGATCCGTCAATTGAGATGACAATTGATGCCGGGATACCACTTGGTCTTATTATGAACGAGCTTATTACGAATTCTTTTAAACATGGATTTTATCCGGATCAAAAAGGTACAATCGGGATAACCATAGTCCCGGAGCAAGGCAATCTCGAGATACTTTATCGCGATACCGGCAGAGGACTGCCCCCCGGGTTTGACATGGAGACAAGTGAAACCCTGGGGATGCAGATCATTTCTAATCTCATCTTCCAGTCAAGCGGAGAGATCTCATTCTCCACCGACAATGGTACGGTTGTGAATATGAAAATACCCATTCAGGAAGGATTTATAATCAGGGGTGAAGCGCATGCCACAAGGGAGTAAGATCCTGATCGTTGAAGATGAAATGCTCATTTCCATGGAGATTAAGCAGAAACTCCGGGCAATGGGGTACGAAGTCGTTGGTCAGGCAATAACCGGAGAGTCTGCAATCCAGAAAGCAGGAGAGACAAAGCCAGACCTGATTCTGATGGATATCAGGCTGAAAGGTGAGATGGATGGGATTGCTGCTGCGAAGCGTATCATGGAGCTCTATGATCTTCCGATCATCTTCCTGACCGCTCATTCAGATAAAGCAACACTTGAGCGGGCAATTGCCGTATCCCCATCAGGATATCTGCTCAAACCGTTTAAAGAACGGGAACTGATGACAAATATCGAGATGAGCCTTCATAAACACCGGATAAAACAAAAAGTCAGGGAAGAGGTGCATCCTGAGGCATTATCCGAACTCGGGAAAAAAATTGAAGCAATCCCCCTGCCGGTTGTTCTGCTCTCTGGAACCGGAACTATCTGGGAGATAAACCAGGTTGCTGCAACCCTTGCCGGTTTTCAAAGGCAGGAACTTTTGGGACGGCCGGTGTATGCATTCTTCGGATTCCAAGGTGCAGGTGATGCAGTTCAGGATGGGACTGGCGTGGAGATGATCCTTCCTGACCAGGTATCTCTGAAGCGAAAAGACGGATCTATGGTTCCGGTGACCCTGACCGGGGGATTTGTCTTTCATGAAGGGAACCAGCCACCATCATATCTGATCCTTATCGAGAGTGCAGAGAGTGCTGCGACTGCATCCTCTCATATCGGACCTGAGATGATAAGGCATCTGATGGCAGTCACCACGGCTCTCCGACTTCCGGCATTTGTTATCGATAAAAGTCTGATGCTGGCCGGGTATAATCCATTATTTGCAGAACTTGCACGAAAGGCTGGGATCAGTCAGTACATGCTGAACAGACCGCTCTATGAGACGCCGAAATTCTCATTCTTTGGAGACATGCAGGATCTTCAGGAGTTATTCAGGTCAGGAGATGTTGAGCGGCGGATACGAAAGTACACCTTTGACGAAACGGTAAAGTTCATAGAGTTTACGAGGATACCTCTCAAGAAGGAAGGAATCCCGACGCATATTGCCACCATCATGGCAGATGTCACCGCAGAACGTCATGCCGTCTTTGAAGCTGAACGAATCAAAAAAGAGTATTCGGAACTGTATTCAACCCTTGAGAAGATCAGGGAGCTTTCAGCGGAGATCAGAACCCCTATCCAGGATATGCTGCTGAAAATGTCTGAAGGAAAACCTCTTGAGAGTGGATATGCACGTGAGATGACAGATCAGGTGTCAGATCTTATGTCACGGTTTGATACCGCATGGATTCGGTATGCAGAACTAAAAGATCAGATAACAAAAAAGTAATAAAAATTCAGGGACAGTTTTCCATTATTTTATGAATCTTCTGATATTCAGTGGCGATCATCTCTTTCAGACCATCAAGACTGTGAAGGATCTCCAGGTTATCATCTGCCTCATTTTTCAGTAACTGCTCCTGTTTTGATAGGTTATCACGGAGAAACAGGAGAATATTATTCTTTTTAATTGCATCCCTGCATGCCGCAGCCTTTTCCGGAGGCAGACCGGAGGATATGGCTTTTGAATACCGCTCTTCACTCTCTTCGATGACTTCCCTGATATCATCAATTGCTTTGAGAAGCATGGTCCGCTCGAGTGGTTTCATGACAAACCCTTCGATCATCATACCATATTTCACTGCTTCCTGAGGGGTCAGAACTTTACCGGTCAGGATGATCACAGGAATGTCAGCGACATCAGGGGTACTTCGGATCATCTCAAGGACATCCCATCCGGATACCGGTTCCATCATAATATCCAGTAAAATAATATCCGGTCGATTCATCCGGATTGCTTCGATTGCATCCTTTGCATGTGTTTCTATCCTGGTTTCATGCCCCCCACGGGTCAGAAGCTTCTGATAGAGGATGCAAAGTTTTTCATTGTCATCAATGAGCAATATATGCATATATCCTATGTGATATATAGAATTGTCAAGGACGATAAATTTATGCATCGTTCATGAGGAATAACCATATATTTTGAAACTTTGATTATTTATATTAATTTTAGAAATTTTCCGGATATGAGTGAATTGAGCGCTTATTACTACCAATTGGAACTAAGATAGGTTCTTATACAACCCACCCTAATATCAGAGATAAAAATCCCTGATTTCAGAAGTATAAATTTCTATATTACCCATGAATACGAAAATACCTTCACAAATCTATCAGGATTATCTCACCGCCCTTCTGAGCGGTGATCGAACGTCATGTACCATCATAGTCAGGGATCTCCAGTCATCTGGGTTAGATATCAGGGATTTGTTTATCAATCTTTTTCAGCGTTCACTCTATGACCTGGGAGAACTCTGGGAGCATCACCGGATTTCCGTGGCTGTTGAGCACCTGGCATCTTCAATAACGGAGCGGCTCATCAGCATGGTGGAAACTGACACCTTTTCTACCCCGCACGGGGATAATTCAGTGATTATTGCCTGTATCGCCGATGAGTATCATCAGATCGGGGCCAGGATGGTGTCAGACATCTTTGAACTTCATGGATGGAACACCCACTTCCTCGGAGCAAACACCCCGGTCAAGGATCTTATCGCCATGATACACAAGAGAAAACCTGACCTTATTGTGGTATCGGTGAGCGTATATTTTAATATTCCAAACCTCCTTTCAGCTCTGACAGAACTTCGAACCTCATTTCCAAAAATCCCGATACTTGCTGGAGGACAGGCATTCAGATGGGGAGGGGTGCAGCTTCTGTCCAGGTATGAAAATATCAGATATATCTCCGATATTATTGAACTGGAACAGGTTATTGGGGCGTATGACAATAAAGAACCTACATCTTCATGATGACCCCTGGTTTGTTGAGAAAACCCTTGACTATATCCTGCATAAGTCACAGGTTTTTCTTCTCATTCTTAGTCCTTCAGGGGAGATCAGATATGCAAATACCTATGCCAGGACTCTTTTAACCCAGGATCCTACCGGAGTTCATATACGTGAAATTCTGCTCTCCGGGTCCTGGTACGATGCATTACTCTCCGACTGGGGTGCCGGTGATATCAGTCCTATCATGAATATCAGGATTCCAGATGATCTTCCCCGGACATTGTACATCGCTTTATATCAAAGAGAGGACGGATATCTCATCTTCGGACATAGTGACAGTGAAGAACTGCACCGTTTATCCAAGGAAGTCCTGGGACTGAACAGGGAACTTGGAATCCTGACCAGGGAGTTACAGGTCAGAAACAGGGAACTGGCCGAACTGAACCGGATGAAAAACCAGTTTCTGGGCATGGCTGCACATGATCTTCGAAGTCCTTTAAGTCTCATTCTCAATTATACTGAATTTCTGATGGAAGATCTTCAGGACAATCTGTCAGATGAGCACCGGGAATTTCTGGAGACAGTCATCACATCAGCCCTTGATATGAAACAGGTTATTGCAGATTTCCTTGATGTCAGTATCATCGAATCAGGGCATCTTATTTTAAACCCGGAGCCCATAACGTTTGAAACTCTTATGCAGGAACTGCTTCGAAAAACCAGGGTTTCTGCTGAGCGGCGATCAATTCTGATCACCTGGAAGACGGAGGGAGAGATGCCCACTCTTTATATTGATGCCGGAAAAACCGGGCAGGTCCTGGCAAATCTTGTTCATAATGCCATTGAGTATTCCCCTGATCAGGGNGAGATCGAGATTCTGGGACAACGCACCGATAAAGGGATCGTTTTCNTGGTACAGGATCATGGATCCGGNATATCCAAAGAGAAACNGGAGAAGTTGTTCTCTGAATTTTCCGGGACATCAGGAAAGAAAAAGAACGGAGAACGCAGCATAGGGCTTGGACTTGTGATATCAAGGAAGATTGTTGAGGCTCATGGTGGGAGCATGTTTGTTGAAAGTATACCGGATGTCGGGACCAAATTCGGTTTTATCCTCCCAGATTCAGTCATATGGTCTGAAAACAAGGATATCCAGATCCAACAGCCAGACTCAGGGAAGGTATAAATCCATACAAACAGATGATGAAGATACAGGAAAGAAGGAGGGATTATTTGTGAACGAAGAAAAACTCATTATTTCGGCACAGGAGTTAAAACAGCCATCAGAAGAGTCAACGAAGATATTTTATGATAAAATTGATACCATTGCTGAAGAACTCAACCGGATAATGCTCGGAAGACCTGATATTGACCGGCTGATCGGGCTGAAAAATAGGGAGATGATGGAGAATAACTCCAGAAACTATCTCCGGTTTATGGGAGCTATCTTTCATAGTTATGACCCGATTGTTCTTGTGCAGACATCACTCTGGGCCTTTCGGGCGTATCGTGCTCATGGGTTCTATATTGAATACTGGCCTGCCAACCTGGACACAACCGTTCAGATATTAAAAAAAGAACTCCCGGAAAAGGTCTACAAGGAGATATACCCGTTCTTTGAATGGCTTATTGTGAATATTCCTGCCTTTGTAATCATCACCGATACCATGCTGAAGGAAGAGTCGAAACCATACGAATACATCTGAACGGAATCAGAAGAAGTACATAGTACCAATTCAATTCACATAATCCGATATCCTCCCTGCGGGACATGCAGAACAAATTTTGCACCAGCCCCTTCCACTCCTTCTTCAGTAATTTCAATCCCGGTAAGCAGCAGAATCTCCCGTATTAAAAACAGACCAAAGCCATGGGTCTTGCTGTAGGAAGGTTCAAATATCCGGGCCTTTGCTTCAACACTCACCCCTGCTCCGTCATCTTCATAGATTATCCTGCACCCGTTCCCGATCTGCTGATAATAAAGATATATGGTGGATACCGTCTTTCCATGCCGAATTGAATTGTCCATAAGGTTTGCAAAGACTTTCGGA
>JGI11944J13513_1002270_pt1 | contig 13758 bp, 11 predicted proteins | sample TerdegcoTASludge_FD_13513 | JGI IMG/M metagenome (IMG submission 13513) | reverse complement strand
TTTAGCTTTTTCAACTAAATCTTCGTGTACAATTAATATCTTGCACACTTCATTTTCATTGGTATTCATTTTATACCTCCTATTTGTTATATGCTCGCATGTGCATATGATAACATTTAGAAATGGTTTTGTCAAGTATAATTATAGATACAAAAAATATTATTGAGAACTATTAATTCAGAATTGGATAATTTGAGAGAAAATAACATTTAAGGATACGTGTTGCAATTACTATAAATATGTGCTATTAAATATATGCGGATAAAACGTATTAAAAGAATGGTAAATATCGCGTTAATTTACCGAGCAGAAAACGTCCTGTTTTCTGCTCTAAGCCAAAGAAAATGCAGAAGCTAAGAAAAACGGAATAGGCAGAGATAATCCGATAACAGCCGATATATGATATGCCATCGCCGAGCCCTGACGGGACAGGGTTTGCTTCGCCAGTGCAAGCACGCAGGTAAGCGTGGATATTGGGTATGGCTCAGACTGCACCCTTCTAACGGCTCAGGCACATCACATATCGGCAACACGTTATACGCAATTCAAAAAATTTTTTTCTAACGGAGAATAAGGAATGATAGGCTTTCAAAAACGGATAAATTTGATTTTTTCTTTATTTATAGAGGGGGATAATAATGTGTTTTCTCCACTTCGTTCTGAAAACGATTTAAATATAAGGGAAAAACTTATATAATGATTACAACTTTTAATTTATAAATAGAGGTTAATATGAGTAATATAAAATTAAAACAATTGATACTTAAAGTCTTAAAAAAAGATGAAAGACTTTGGAGTGAAGATAAAACAGAGCTAAACCAAACTCTTCTTTTGGACTTAGTAGAAAAAATTGATGAAAAAATCATCGGCTTATTATTACAAGTAGATGAATTAAGAGAAAAGTTTTTTGTAAAAATCAAAGATGTTTATGTTTTCAAGACAAACGATTTTCGTTTTTTTATGGAAGAAAACAAAGTAGATAATTCTTATACTGCCTATAAAAATAGAATTGGACTGACTGACGGCAAAAGATTTTTAAAAGATACAAATGATGTTGTTTTAGATTTTCCCTATAAAGACTGTGTTTTGGAAGGAGGACAAAGCACAGAAGAAGGTTTAGACACATATTTCGAGTATGATGAAAAGACTAAACAATATGAGGAGAAAAAAGCAAAAAGAAAAGAGATATTTTTTAACCAGGTATTGGCTCATGACGAGATAGATAGACTTTTTGACCCTAAAGCATTGGTAAACTGGAAAAGATACACAAAAGATGGAGAAGAAAAAGTAAAAGAAATTAAAAGAGATGAAGACAGCACTATAAAAGAAAATATGATAATTAAAGGAAATAATCTTCTTGCTTTACATTCACTTAAAAAACAATTTGCCGGTAAAGTAAAATTGATTTACATTGATCCGCCGTATAATACAGGAAATGATAGTTTTAAATATAATGATAATTTTAATCACTCAACTTGGCTAACTTTTATGAAAAATAGATTAGAAGTGGCAAGGGAGCTTTTGAGAGATGATGGAGTGATTTTTGTGCAGTGTGATGATAATGAACAAGCGTATTTGAAGGTATTGATGGATGAGGTATTTGGGAGGGAGAATTTTGTGAATACGGTTATAATGAAAACCATAAATCCAAATGGAATTAAGACTACACATGCAAATAAAACTATTCTTAAAGTAAAAGAACAAATTATTGTATTCAAAAAAAATAAAACAGAGTTTAATCCACAGTATGCAGTAGTAGAAGAATACGACAATTATTACGATTTGTTTATTGAAGGAGATTTAAAAGATCTAAAAAAATGTAAAGTTATAAAACTAAAAGAAAAATTAAAAGAAATTGGCTTACAAGACAAAGATTTAAAAGATGAGCAATTTAAAAGTTTTATTATTGAGAATGCTGATAGAATATTTCAAACAAAATTTGATAAAAGAGTTCAAAATAATGCAAAATATGCAGATGGTGGTTTGTATGAATATGAAGAAAATTCTAATTATTGGGTTTATCAAAAGAGGTTTGGATTAAAATTGTCTAAAATTGTTAAAGAGATTTTTGGGAAAAAAGAATTAGGTGTTTTATTGGGTGATGTTTGGGATGATTTCAAATTAAACAATTTATATTTAGAAGGGGATGTTGATTTTTCCAATGCAAAAAAACCAGAACATTTGATTTTAAGAATTATAAGTTTAACAACCCAACCCAACGACATCGTTCTTGACTACCACCTCGGAAGCGGCACAACGGCAGCAGTGGCTCATAAAATGGGAAGACAATACATCGGTATAGAACAGATGGACTATATAGAAACTATTGCAGTAGAAAGATTAAAAAAGGTTATTGCAGGAGAGCAAGGAGGTATCTCAAAATCGGTTAATTGGCAAGGTGGTGGAGATTTCATCTATTTTGAACTTGCCAAATGGAACGAAACAGCAAAAGAAAAAATTCTTGCTTGTGATAGTTTTGATGAGCTAATTGCATTTTTTGATGAAATGTATGAGAGATATTTTTTGAACTACAACCTCAAAATCAAAGAATTTAGAGAAAAAGTTATCAATGAAGAAGAATTTAAAAATTTAAGTTTGGACGAACAAAAGAAAATGTTTATTGCTATGCTTGATAACAATCAAATGTATGTAAACAAAACAGAAATGGAAGATAAAAAGTTTAAAATTAGTGAAGAAGATCAATTCCTAACATCTAAATTTTATAATAATGAGGTGTAAATTATGGCAGATATTAAAAATCTTTATGAAACTATAGGCGAAAAGGCTTATAGATTAAGACTTCCTTATCCGGAAATTCCCGAGTATATTTCAAGCAATCTAAAATACAGTTTTTTTGATTGGCAAAAAAATGCCTTTGAAAACTTTCTTACCTACCAAGCAATCAAAGAAAGAGAAAATCCGAACGAACCCACTCACCTGATGTTTAACATGGCAACAGGAACAGGAAAAACGCTTTTGATGGCAAGTATGATTTTGTATTATTACAAGCAAGGATACAGGCATTTTCTTTTTTTTGTCAATCAAAACAATATCATAGATAAAACCGAGAATAATTTTATAGACAATACACATACAAAATACCTTTTCAAAGAAAAAATCGTTATTGATGATAAAACTATTACTATCAAAAAAGTAGATACTTTTAGTGATAATCCACAGGGAATAGAAATCAAATTTACCTCTATTCAAAAACTCTATAACGATATTCACTTACAAAGAGAAAATCAGACTACTTTAGAAGATCTACATAGATTTCATATTGTAATGATTGCCGATGAAGCTCATCATTTGAATACGGATACAAATAGAAAAGAATTTGCAGAACTGGATTTTGGACCAACAGAAATCACAGGACAGACAAGTGAAGCAGAAATTGAAAAAAGAGGTTGGGAACATACCGTTATAGAACTTATTTTGCATAAAAATGGAAAAAAAGAAGAAAATAAAAATGTGCTTTTAGAGTTTACGGCAACTATTCCTGCCACCGAAGCGGTTGCCAAAAAATACGAAGACAAAATCATCTATAAATTCGGACTTAAGGAGTTTTTGCAAGCCGGATATACCAAAGAAATCAATCTTATTTCTTCAACTTTAAACAAAAAAGAAAGAGTTTTACAAGCGCTTTTATTTCAATGGTATAGACATAAAATCGCAATTAAATATAATATTCCAAACTTTAAACCAGTAATACTGTTTAGAAGTAAAACCATTGAAGAATCAAGAGCCGATTATGAAGAGTTTTTGAATTGGATAGACAATATTCAAGCAAGTGATTTTGATTTTCTTAAAGATATTGGCAATAAAATTTATTCATCAAAACAGCCAGCTCTTTTTGAAATGGGAAAGTCAAGAACAGAAACACTTTTAGAATTTATTAAAAAAGAAAAAATAACTTTTGGTGAAATTGCAAATTGGATCAAGCAAAACTATCAAGAAAAAAATACAATTATCACAAATTCAAAAACAAATAAAACGAAAAAAGAAAAAACAGATGAAGAAACAGAAAAATTACTCAATAGCTTAGAAGATAAAAATAATCATATCAGAGCCATTTTTACAGTTGATAGATTGACGGAAGGTTGGGATGTTTTGAATCTTTTTGATATTGTGAGACTTTATAGTGGACAAAATGCAGGAGGAAGTACTAAGAAAACTCCAGAAGCAACAATAAAAGAAAAGCAACTTATTGGAAGAGGTGTCAGATATTTTCCTTTTGTATATAAAGATAAAATCAAAAACAAAAGAAAATTTGATGATGATCTTAATCATGAATTAAGAGTTTTAGAGGAATTATACTATTACACTTATGATGAAGAATCAAGATATATTTCACATCTCAAAGAAGAATTAAAAAAAGACGGATATATCAGAGATGATAGAGTTGTTAAAACTTTTGCCCTAAAAAAAGAATTTCAAGAGAGTGATTTTTATAAAAACACAAAGATTTGGTATAACGAGCAAATAGATAATCCAAACAGGAAAAAGAAGACTTTGGAAGACATTAAAAAAGATTTTTTTGTACCATATAAAATAAAAGGTTTAGAATTTACAGAACAAGAAATTAACTTTGAGAACCAAGAAGATTTACAAAGACTAAATTTACATGAAAAAAGATTATATACAATATCTATTAAATTTAAAGATATTGAAAAACATATTGTTCGAAAAGCTATCAATATCAAGGCAAAACAAGAAAACTCATTATTTCAGTTTGAAAACTTAAAAGAAGAACTCGATATTGAAAGTATTGATGATTTACAAAAAGAAAAATTTTTAGGTGATTTTGATGTAAAAATTATTGTCAATAAAAATACAACTTATGATGATATTGATAACAACGACAAGTTAGGAATTGTTCTTAAGTTTTTAGATAATATTTTTGCTGAACTCAAAGATAAAATTGCTCCAAAAATCGGAAGTGAATTTATCGCAGGAGATTTCGAAAAATTCTTTGGAGAACCAAAAACAAAGACGATAGAATTAGATTCTGATTTTGAAAGAATTACCAAAGAATTAGAAAACACAGATTGGTATGTTTTGGATTCTTTTTATGGCACAAGTGAAGAAAAAGAACTGATTGAATTTATTAAAGAAACAATGGGAAATCTTGAAATAAAATACAAAGAAATTTATCTTTTGAGAAACGAAGAAGTCTATAAAATTTTTGATTTTGAACAAGGAAGAGGTTTTATGCCTGACTTTATTCTCTTTTTGAAAACAAAAGATAAAAAGAAAGTTGGAGTTGTTGAAACAGAGCTTTATTATCAAATTTTTATTGAGCCAAAAGGAAATGAGTTTATCGGAGATGATGGAACATTCAAAACTGGAAAAGAAGGATGGAAAGAAAGGTTTTTGGAAGAAATTACTGAAAAATATGGATTTGAAAAAGTTATAAAAGCGGAAAATCCAAATTATAGGTTGATTGGTTTACCTTTTTTCAATAAAGATCACAATACGAACTTTAAAAAAGAATACGAACTAATAACAAAAGAATAAGGTGTTTCGATTTTTTCAATTCACCCCCGACCCCTCTTGAAAAAAATCGAAACGGAAAAAATTAAATTTTCGGAAATAATATGAAAAAACTCTCTGCTAAAAATAACGAGCAAAAAAATGACTTCTCCGCTTCGCTACGACCCTTCGGGACACACAACAGCCGATATCTGCAAGGGCTTCGCCACATTCTCCTCCGCTATCGCTATGGAGAACGTCAGATATCGGCAAACGTTAGGCGAAATCAATTTAAAATGAAATTCATTATTGAAGGTTAAGAAAATGATAGCAAAAGAAATAGAAACAAAAAAGCAGTTATCTAAAATGATTGAAAATAATTCAAAAAACTTTGAACTTTTATTTCATAACTTTAAAAATACCAATAAAATAATATTAAATCATAAAAAATCACTTTTATTAAATGGTGATGTCCTGCAGGAGGATTTTTTCGATAAAGAATATTTTGATTTGATTATAACCTCTCCTCCTTACAATGTAGATATAAAATACAATTCACATAACGATGATTTAACCTATGATGAATACCTTAAATTTTCTGAAATATGGATAAGAAACTGTTTTAAATGGACTAAAAATCAAGGAAGGTTTTGTTTAAATATTCCTTTGGATAAGAATAAAGGTGGACAAAAAAGTGTAGGTGCTGATTTAACTACAATTCTACAAAAAGTGGGATGGAAGTATCATTCTACAATCATATGGAATGAAGGGAATATTTCAAGAAGGACGGCATGGGGGTCATGGTTGTCGGCTACTGCTCCATATGTCATCGCTCCCGTTGAACTGATAGTAGTTCTTTACAAAGGAGAATGGAAAAAAAACAACGGTTCAAAAATATCTGATATTACAAAAAAAGAATTCATGGAATGGACAAATGGACTATGGACTTTTAATGGAGAAAGCAAAAAAAGAATAGGACACCCAGCTCCTTTTCCTTTAGAATTACCTTATAGATGTATTAAATTATTTAGTTTTGTCGATGATATTATTTTTGACCCTTTCGCTGGAAGCGGGACTACCTTGATTGCTTCTAATAATACAAATAGATATTCTGTGGGACTGGAAATAGATTTAAAATATTGTGAGTTAGCCAAACGAAGAATTTTAAATGAAACAGGGATGTTGTTTTAGAGAAATAAATTTATGGAAAAGAATAACAAAAGCATTACTGATTTAATAATTGAATATTTCAAAGAACATCCAAATGAAGAATTGCCTCACGGGCCAGTTGTTGATTGGGTTGAAGAAAAATATAAAAAACTTTATAATAAAAAACCAAGAGACCCATGGCGAGCTATCAGAATGTTACATCAACAAGGATTTTTAATTAAAGTAAGAAAAGGAATTTATAAATATGACCCAAAATTTGTTACTGAAAAGGAGATAGAAGATTTTACGCCAGAGTTAAAAGAACAAATACTAAAAAGAGATGGTTATAAATGTGTAATTTGCGGTAGAAGTGCAATGGAAGGATATGAGTTGCATGTTGACCATATACTACCAAAAGACAAAGGCGGCAAAGGAACATTAGAAAATGGACAGACACTTTGTTCAATTTGTAACTTTAGGAAGAAAAATTACAATCAAACAGAAAGTGGTAAAAAAATGTTCATAAGACTATGGGAAACAGCACAAAGAATTGGCGACACTGAAACTAAAGAATTTTGCGAAGAGATTCTGAAAACATACGAAAAGTTCAATATCAACGGGCATATTGAATGGAAAAAAGATTAATTGACTTCGCCTAACAGCGGCTATACGCCATTAAAACGTCGCATAGCCGCGGAACGTTAGGCGACATACGATGGAACTTTCCGCACCTCCATGTGAGGTCTAAGAGAATATTAGGAAGTGAATATATGATAAAGTTATTAGATACATTTGATAGTTTGAAAGATTTTTTTGAATTGTATCACACAAAGGATATTGACGATAAACTCAAGGGTTGGTTGTATTATATAGATAATTATCCTGAACTTAAAATGAAGTGTCAAAGTGATTATGAAAATTTAGGATTGTCTTGGAAGGATGTTGCAATTGAGTCGTCTTTACCTTTATTAGATATCTACTTTGACAGAATGATTAAAGCCCATAGGAATATTATCAATATAGTACCAATATTGACAGAGAAGATAAAGACAATTTTTTCAATAACTGAAGATATTTATATAGTTATTTATTATGGGATAGGGAATGCCGCAGGATGGGCTACGAAGTATAATAATAAACCAGCAATTCTATTGGGGATAGAGAAAATAGCAGAACTTGGTTGGGAGAGTTACGAATCTATTATGGGTCTTATTTATCATGAAATGTGTCATATTGTCCATGGAATTATTCGTGGGATAGATGATATAGGTATTGAGTACTCAAATCCTGATGATAAGGCTATTTGGAGATTATATATTGAAGGCTTTGCACAATTCTATGAGCAACAACTTGTGGGTAGAGAATATTATCATCAAGATAGTAATGGCTGGTTGCTTTGGTGTGAGACAAATCATAAATATTTATGTGAGAAATATCTACATTGTATTTTAAATGATATTCCTACCAAAGAATTCTACGGAGATTGGCATAATGTTGACGGATATATCGATGTAGGTTATTACTTAGGTTGTGAATTTATTAAACACATTCAGAGTAGATTTGATATAAATAAAATTGCTTGTCTGGAGTTACATGAAGTAAAAGAGTTAGTAATTGAATTCTTAAGTAAAGCTAGTTAGGGAAGGCTGACGTCCATGTCAGCCACTGAAGCTAGGGACATCGTCCGTCGCCTAACAATGCATCTACGTGGACAGCACTAGGCACATCCCCTTCGCTAACCGAGTCAGTCGCTGCATTAGCCCACCCAAAGGGTTCCCGGGCATCAGCAGTTCCTTGTAAGTTCAGGGGCGTCGTAGATGCGGGACGTTACCGCCAAGTGTAAAAAGACAGAAATGGCAGGACAAAGTGAAAAGTAGAAATAAAAAATCAGATAATAAAAATGTGAAATTCAATGTTCAACGAATCATTGCAATTTCATCGTTCTTAATTTTTGTCGGAAAATTAACTGCCTACTTCTTGACCAATTCAGTAGGTATATTAACTGATGCTCTTGAAAGTACTGTAAACGTAACAACTGGATTTATTACTTTGTATGCCGTATATATTTCGTTAAAACCAAAAGACGAAAATCATCCGTTCGGACATGGTAAAGCCGAGTTTTTATCTGCATCAGTCGAAGGATTTTTAATTATAATTGCTGGAATAATAATCATTTTTGAAGCAATTAAACGACTTTTTGTCCCAGCGGAAGTTTCGCAATTGGATATAGGAATTATTATTGTTGCCATTGCAGGTTTGTTAAATTATTTAATTGGTTGGTACAGTATAAAAATTGGCAAAAAGAACAATTCAATTGCTTTAATATCAGGTGGAAAACACTTACAATCTGATACTTATTCATCAATTGGCTTAGTGATTGGATTAGTTTTACTGTACTATACAAAATTAGCGTGGTTAGACAGTTTGATAGCCTTGATTTTCGGGACTATTATTGTAATAACAGGCTTGAAAATACTTAAAGAAACCACATCGAATTTAATGGACGAAGCAGATTTCAAATTGATTGAGCAATTCGGTAAAATTATAGAGAACAACAAATCTAATGAGTGGATTGATATACACAATTTCAAACTTGTTAAATACGGAAATGTATTTCATATAAATTGTGATTTGGTTTTACCATGGAATTTGTATTTATCAGATGCTCATGAAGAAGGAGAAAAATTAAAAAAAATATTAGTTTCAAATTTTCCTGAAGATATTGTTTTCAATTTGCATACCGATGAATGTTTTAGGAAATACTGTAAGAATTGTAAAAGAGAAGATTGTAAGGAAAGAACCAATGCTTTTGAAGTCCAATTAAATTTTGACATGGTAAACTTTACAAAAGAAAAAATGGAAAAAATAAGGTAAATGGAAAAACACCAGGCGGTAACATCGTATATAAAACATTTGGCAGTCAGTGGTTTATCGAGCGTTTTAGCTCGTATCAAAAGTGCTTGTAAATTGACAGAAAAGTGCTTCGAAATGCCAAACGTTTCATATACGTAACCGTTGTGCGAAAGGCAAAGCGCCAAAAATTTTTTAAAAAATAAAATGCAGGGATATCTCTTAACCACTGCCCATAAGTGCACCAACTTAATCTGGAGCGAGAGGAAAAAGAAAAATTTTAATTTTATAAAATAAAATCGTCATAAAGCGAATAGGAGCATAGAATGGCTAAAGAAGTTGAAAACAAATCAATGGAAGCATGGATATGGGATGCTGCTTGTAGTATACGCGGTGCTCAGGATGCCCCGAAGTATAAAGATTTTATTTTACCATTGATTTTTGTCAAACGGCTTTGTGATGTCTTTGACGATGAAATCGATAGAATCGCTAAAGAGGTTGGCTCAAGAGCAAAAGCTTTTAAATTGGTAGAGCGTGATAAAAACCTGGTCCGCTTCTATATTCCCTTCAGACCCAATAATATAGAAGAACCCATATGGTCTGTAATTCGTAAACTCACAGACAAAATCGGAGAAATACTCACAACTCATTTGCGGGACATTGCCAAAGAAAACCCCAAACTTTCAGGCATTATCGACCGGATAGATTTTAATGCCACCACTCACGGGGTGCGGGATATTGATGATGACCGCCTGTCCAATCTGATTGAAAAAATAAGTCAAAAAAGACTTGGGCTAAATGATGTTGAACCGGACATCATTGGCCGTAGTTATGAATACCTTATTCGCAAATTTGCGGAAGGCGGCGGCCAGAGTGCCGGAGAATTCTATACTCCCAAAGAAGTCGGTTTAATCATGGCAAAAATCATGGATCCTGAGCCTGGCATGCGGATATATGACCCTTGCTGTGGTTCGGCAGGACTTCTTATCAAATGCGAACTTGCTTTGAATGAGAAAATGGAAGCAAGGGGGATAAAAAAATTTCAGCCCCTTAAGCTTTACGGGCAGGAATACATTCCTCAGACTTGGGCAATGGCCAATATGAATATGATTATCCATGATATGGAGGGCCAGATAGAAATCGGCGATACCTTCCGCAATCCAAAATTCCGCGAGAACAACCGTTTAATGACTTTTGACCGCGTAGTTGCTAATCCCATGTGGAATCAAACAATGTTTGAAGAAAAGGACTATGACGCGGATGTCTTCGGGCGATTCCCAAGCGGCGCAGGATACCCAGGCAGCAAGGCAGACTGGGGCTGGATGCAGCATATTCTGGCAAGCCTTAATAGTAACGGAAAAGCCGCAGTAGTGCTTGACACCGGAGCGGCAAGCCGCGGATCCGGGAATGCAAACACCAATAAAGAAAAAGAAGTCCGCAAATGGTTTGTCGAGAACGATTATATAGAAGGCGTTTTGTATCTGCCTGAAAACCTATTCTATAACACTTCGGCGCCGGGGATTATCATTTTTCTTAATAAAGCAAAACCAGCCGGGCGGAAAAACAAGCTTTTTCTGGTCAATGCCTCCAAGGAGTTTGCCAAGGGCGACCCAAAAAATTATATCACCGATGAAGGAATAGAAAAAATCGTTTCCGCCTTTCTGGAATGGAAAGAGATTGATAAGTTTAGTAAAATTGTAACAAAAGAAGAGATTGCCAAAAATGACTACAATATATCACCGAGCCGGTATATTCATATCAGCGAGGAGGAAGAATACCGTCCAATTGGGGAGATATGGGAGGAGATAAAGGAGTTGGAAGAGGAAGCCCGAACACTTTATGAGTCTATTGATGAAATTGTGAGGAAGATTGGATGATTTTGGATTGCGGATTGCGGATTTTTGATTAAGAGGTTTGTGATATGGAAGAACAAAAGAATACTGAGATTGCTACGGGCTACAAAATGACCGAACTTGGACCACTGCCACAGGAGTGGGAAGTGGTGAGATTGGGAGATTTAATGAAAATTACAAGTGGTGGAACACCCTCAAGAAAAATAAAAGAATACTATAATGGTAATAATCTATGGGTAAAATCCGGAGAACTTGAAGACAATATAATATTAGACACTGAAGAAAAAATTACTGATGATGCTATTAAAAATTCTTCAGCAAAAATATTTCCAAAAGATACGGTTTTAATCGCTATGTATGGCGCTACTGTTGGCAAAACAGCAATTTTGAAAAAAGAAGCAACTACTAATCAAGCTATATGCGCAATTCTTCCAAATTTTGAAATATTTGTACCGGAATTCATTAGATATTATTTTGTGGTTGCAAGAGTTGAATTATTAAAACAAAGATATGGAGGAGCACAACCTAATATTAGCCAGACAATTATTAAAAATACTTTAGTGCCAAAGCCTCCTCTCCCTGAACAACGCAAAATCGCCGCTATTCTTTCCACGGTGCAGAAAGCCATTGAAACCGAGAATAAACTCATAGAACGCACCAGAGAACTCAAAAAAGCAATGATGCACAAGCTCTTTACCGAAGGCACACGGGGCGAAAAACAAAAGATGACAGAGATTGGACCCATACCGGAAAGCTGGGAGGTGATGAGGTTGGGGGATAGCAATATGTTAACATCAACACAATATGGACTTTCTCTGAAAGGAAGCGAAGAGGGGAAGTATCCAATTTTGCGTATGAATAATTTAACAAATGGATATATTACTCCAAGTGATTTACAATTTGTTATTATAGACGAAACAACATTTTACAAGTTTAGATTAGATAAAGGAGATATACTATTTAACAGAACAAATAGTCTAGAGCTTGTAGGTAAAGCATCGATTTTTAATTTAGATAGTGAATTTGTTTTTGCATCGTATTTGATAAGATTAAAGACTAATCCTAATTTACTTAACCCGTACTTCTTAAATTTTTACATTAATTGGGAAATCACACAAAGTCGACTTAAAGGGTTAGCATCGAGAGGTGTGAGTCAGGCTAATATTAGTGCTACAAGATTAAAATCTTTTCAAATTCCTAAACCATCTATATTTGAACAGCAAGCCATTGCTGATATCCTCTCCAACATAGACCAAAAAATCGAACATCACACCACTAAAAAACAAAAATTGGAAGAACTTTTTCGTACTTTGCTGCACGAATTGATGACGGCGAAGATACGGGTAAATGAGGTGGAGTTAAAGGAGGTGATAAAATGACAACAAATGACCTTATCAAACAATTACTGCTATCATTCAATAGTAATGATAAAGAAGCTTTTATTGCTGCCGCCCGCGAGTATATAGAGCGTGAAAAAAGAATGAAGCATACTCAGGTTGCTAAAGAACTAGAAAAGATATTGTTTGACCGCAACGGGAATATAGCCACATTTTCCGAAAGGCGTTTTAAAAATGACATACCCATACCGAGAGATAGTGAAAAAGGTTTTCCACTTTTAGAAATAAAACAATATAATGATAGTCTTGAAAACCTTATTATTGGCGACAGTGTAAAAAGTCAGTTAGACCAACTAATTAGAGAATTTAAAGATGCAGATATATTAGCAACCTATAATCTTACCTACAAAAAAAAGATTCTTTTATGTGGGAAGCCCGGTACAGGTAAAACCTATACCGCCCGAATTGTCAGCTCTTTACTAAACATTCCTCTTGTGTATATCCGTTTCGATTCCATAATTTCATCCTATTTGGGAGAAACTGCGTCAAATCTTCGTAAGGTCTTTGATTACATTGAACAAGGCACCTGGATAGTTCTTTTTGATGAATTTGATATTATTGGGAAGAATCGGGATGACGCTCACGAACACGGAGAAATAAAAAGGGTTGTTAATAATTTTCTGCAGATGTTGGATAATTTTAGCGGAGCAAGCATAATTTTTGCAGCAACAAATCATCAACATCTTCTTGACCCAGCAATTTGGAGACGCTTTGATGACGTTCTTTTTTATGAACTTCCTGACGCTGAAACACGATTCAAATTATTTGAACAGTATTTAAAGCCTTTAAAAAGAGATTCAAATATTAACTTAAATACAATTGTAGAAAAGTCGGAAGGTTTGTCGCCTGCTGATATTAAAATGATTGCAGAAGAGGCAATGAAATTGTCAATTATCGACGCCAGAAATAACATCACAGAAGTGGATTTGAATACTGCGGTCGAAAAATTCCTAATGAGAGAAAAACTAAAGAATAAAATAATAAGGAGGTAAATGATGAACAAGTATGACCATTTGCCTCTTACTCCTTTTGAGGGA
>JGI11944J13513_1002263_pt1 | contig 13793 bp, 10 predicted proteins | sample TerdegcoTASludge_FD_13513 | JGI IMG/M metagenome (IMG submission 13513) | reverse complement strand
TGTTCTCGTAGAATACAGTGAATTTGGTTTCATTGACTTTGGCTTCATAGGCATTATTTGGTGGGAGGTTTAGATCATTTGTCCGAACTTTCAAAACAAGCCTTTCAGTTATTGGATCTATAACTTCTTTGATTTCTGCGAGAGCCTCATCCCAGAATTTACTTGTCGTCTCCCACACTCTACGAACCCTTGCAAATGAGGGGGTTTTTGCACACTTCTCAAAGTGTTTAGAAACTGGCGGGGTTTCATAATTCAGAGTCCTTATTAGACTGAGTTTACCAGGTTCTTCACCAATCCAATTAGAAATAGCAAGTTTCGCAGAGACTAATGCTATTTTCGAATTACTGTCTGCAATTTCATCAATCCATATGGTTGTGTTCTTCTCTTTCAGCCATGTTTCAGCTCTGCCCTTTATTTCACTTGCCCAGAATTCTGAAACGTGTCTGGTTTTATCTTCTTCCGGTCTAAGCCAGGATATTCTACATATCTGGTTTCTCTGATTTTGGCTCCAGTATGTAGAAATCTCTTCAGGATCTGCCGGAGAAAAAGGCTGTTTGGATATTATTGTCCCCATTGGTGGGATTTTGTCCCCTTCCTGCCAAGCTTCTGATGATATGCCACTAGGGAGTATTGGTTTTTGACCCCACCAGGGTTCGCTAATGGCAATCTCAGGAGTTATTTCACCCCGAAAGTCCAGCTTTACTCTAATTCTTTTTTCGAGTGTCTCAGTTGTATCATCCAACACATATTCCAGAATGTCTTCGATATCCGGGACAACAAATATGCTACCGTTCTCATCTCTATAAACTTCATTACCTAATGGATATTCTTCTTCGAGAAGTTTTTTCACTCTGCTTAGGCCCTCATTGATCCAGTTCTTGCGCGCTAACAAATCAGATATAGAAGTTGAATTACCAAGGGCTTGTTCTCCACTTATTCTGACCGATAAGAATCTCCATCGCAGTTTATCCGCTGACACTGGTTCTCTACCATTCTCGGTCTCAAGCAATGCTCCAGCTACTGCTGATTTGAAAAGTGTGGCGACTATGAAAGACCAGTCTTCTAGGGTGATCTCATTGGCAGGTCGGCGTGTATCTCCGAGAGCTTCGGAGAATACCCTACTTATTGCTCCAACATCTCCATATTCAGGTGGTTTACTGTTATCAAGAATTTCTTTGAAACGTGCAGTAAGATTACTAACTATTCTTGATTCATAACCAAAGATGGAACTAATGAAAGTGTCATGTCTATTTTGTTTTACAGAATCCACTTTTTGTTTTTTGGAAACCAAATTAATCATATTCTCAATATCCTGCAATTCGTTGCTAATCAACTTGATCTTTGCTTTATCTTCTTCAATTTTGGCCACTAATTCTGGATTAACAAATCCATGCTTTCTAAGAACCGAATCTGCGTTTTTTTCTTTATCAGATAGGCTACGCTGTACGTTTTTTAGTTTTCTCTTACTATCGTTTTTATTCTTCATTAACTCCTTTAGCTCTGCGGATTCAAGGGAAGTTTTGGATTCCTCTTTTTCTATATGAGCAGCCCCATGGCACCTCCCTAGATACTTAACAAGTAAAGAGAGATTTTTGTCTTCCATAGTAGTCTTTCCAGGTCTGCCTTTTTCAATTAACTCGGTGACCCTTACACTTTCTTTTAAACTACCTTTGAAGCTAATATCAAAGTCATTCATAAGACCAAAGTAGAAGGCTTTGCCCACATTCATCGATAGCACTGGTTCGACAGATTGCTTATCAACATGTTCATCACTGCACTTGTACATATCATGTAGCCAGCCGGCAAGTTCGATCTTTAGTAAATTGTCCCGATTGTCTTTGAGTATTTTTAGACTCTTGGTCATATTAACACCTCAATTGCTTTGCCGACGCTTTCTTTGAAAGACATAAGAGTGTCAAAACGCTTCTCAATAAAGCCCCTTTCAGGTGATGAGTTCAAATGGTTCTTTAGTGTTGATCGAAGATTAGTCTTGGCTTCATTAAGACTGAAAGACTTTGGGAGTTCTGGCTCGATTTTCACTTTGTTATCCTTGGCGTTTATACTTATGAAACCATCGTTTATTTTTGCTATTCCATATCCGCTTGAGGTCTTTGCTCCGAAACCATAAACAGTGAACATAGCTTCAATTCCTTTGGCGATTACTTTCAGATCTTCAAGCATTTGTTTGGCGGATTCCTCCTTTTCTTTTCCAGCAAGGTCGAACGGAACATAGAGCAGTGAAAATTTGCTATTCGAGCCTGAAGGAATGCTCTCAATAAGTATCGGAACGGTTCCAGTACGGGTTTTTCTATCGTGAGGATTTACGATTTCGTAGTCTACTCTATCGAAGAACGATGGAAAGAAGTGAAGACGGCCCTGTCGAAAGCTTTCATTCGTCAGTCTTTCATTTCCGAAGATTCGAGTGATTTGCTCGTCATCTTCTTTCATACCTTCATGCCAGAGCGCTGAACGGAGGCAGCCTTTCCATGTAGATCCTGGAATATATGGACAGCCGAGAATTTTTTCTCGCTTTACGGAGTTTTCGATAATCGTGAAATTCTCATCGTCCTTAGAAATGTAGGGTTTTTCAAGAGTAAAATCAAATTCGATAATGAATGAGTAGGGAGGGAGAATATCCATGGCTGTCGCATCGACTTTATGAAATGTTTCATCAGCGAAAGAGCTTCCGCAGTTCGCACTTTTCCTTCTCTTCGCATAAACCTGTTTTACGTAGTTTTCTCCATCAGAATATCCTAAAGCTTCGAGGTATTTGAAAGTAATCAAGAGTTCTGAGTCGTTTAGTTTTCTAAGAATTTCCGCAATCACATTCTCTTCTGATTTGTCTTTCTGGAGTTTATCCTTGAGTTGGTTTATGATGCTTTCTTCCTTGATTTTAGAGAGGGTGCTGGAATTACAGTCGAGAATCAATTTGTGTCACCTCACTTAACATTTCATCAAAAGAGAAAATCTCTCTATCGTTATTAGTCTCATAATCTCTTTCAATTGCTTCGCAAACAATTTCCGAAACAGCTCTTGCTGTGAATCCCCAAATGCGCAACTTATATTTCTCATTTTTCTGGTCCTCTTTGTAGAAACTGCTAACAAAGACTTTACTGGCCCATTTATCTCCTTTTGTCCCTCCAAAGATCTCTGCTGTGGCTTTTTTTGATCCGCATTTTTCAAGGTATTCTTTTCGCAACATATATCTCACTTCAAAAGACATCGGAATATACACATCCTTACCTTTCTTGCCCAGATACTCCAGGTTCGCTGGTGGTAGAGACTTTCCAACTTCTGTTTCGATTTTCCAGTAGTTCTTCAGCGAAAAGCCTTTCTTATCATCACTTCTTTTGATAAAGCAATTTTCCTTAAGGAATCTGTTGATCATCCGAAGTGATTCTTTTGTTTCTTCCGTATGATCAGCGAGTTCAAAGAGGCCGTAACCGAATTGAGGCTTAGCCCCAAGAGAACCAAAGTTGCTCATAATTGAAAGGACAGCCTTAAGCTGCTCTACAATTTGATGTCTATCGCACCTTGGAAGAACTTTAAGCTCAAGCGAACCGAAGTAGTTCATATCATAACGGTTCTTCTCAAAGACCTTGCTTAACCAGCTCTTGTTGATGCTGTTGGTTGTAGCCTGTGAAAAGGGTTCATTACCTTTAATTGTATGTTTGCCATCGATCGTTACAGGCAAATTGAACATTCTCTTCCAACCTGTAGTTCCAAACAGATAGCAGGCGGGACAAAGCTTCGAAATCCTTTCTTCACCGTCTTTTTCTTTGCCGGATAGTTTGCAGCGATTGTCAGAAATCGGATCGCAAACGTAATAGCCGAGCCCTCTAGCAATGACTTCATACCACCACCTGATGCTTCCGATAATTCCAGTTTCGTGGATTCTGTCCATCTTTCCATCTGTCCCACCGGTCCATAGCGGTGTCAGGGTTTTAATTCTAAATGTGATTGGTTCATTCCCCACTTTTAGCACCTCTCTTTTCAGATAATTCCATCGTCGGCTACTTGCTTTTTGTCTATCCCCAATATTTCGAGCGTCAGGTCGTCTTGCGTCCTCAGTTTGTAAATCCGCACCGAGTCTTCTTCTTTGTTCATAATTCTTTCAATGCGTTTTTTGAGCGTTTCCAGGCTTGCTTTTGTCAATTCGCCTTCAAGTACAGAGTTCTGTACCCAGTCGAGGTATTGCCTGCATATTTTCAGCACTTTGTTTACGCGTTTTTCGCCGATATCATAAACTAGAAGCACGTACATCCTTCATCCTTTCCATGGGACATACTCTTTCTCTCCTGTGATGTGCTTTTCTATTTTGTACAGCTCTAGACGGATAAGATAGCGATACGAGACGTTTCTCTTCAGCCCAGGGTGTTTGATCGTTGTCTTCAGCTTTTCGTCATATTCCTTCACGAACGTCTCCTTACCGGCATCGTTCATATAAATGCCTTCAAGGTGTTTCGCAAAGTGTTTGGCCTGAATCTGTTTTTTGTTTATCAGGGAGAAGATCAGACGGTCTACGAGAATCGGCTTGAAGATCTCAGCGACATCCAGATTCAGAGAGAAGCTACGGAAATTCGTTGTGTGAAGGTATCCAATTCTCGGATCGAGATGGGTGCGATAGATCTCTCCTAGAACTGTAGTGTAGAGCATCGTGTTTCCAAAGCTTATTAGGGCGTTGAGTCTGTTCAGGGGAGGTTGTCTTGTTCTTGAAACGAACTCGAAGCTGGAGTTGTCAATTATTGCATCAAAGCACTTGTAATAGAGATCTCTGAAGTTGCCCTCTATGGCCATTGATTCGTCGATGCTTGCAGTTTCTACCAGTCGGTCTTTCAATGAATTCAGGCTCTCGATCACGTTTTCCAGGTCTTTTCCTCGTCGATTGTAGTATGCCAGAACATTAAGCATGTTGGTCATCGAGGCGCTGACAAATTTCTTCGCAAGGTCAAGCCGTTTCTCCGGATCGTTGTAGAAATTAGCCTGCTGAAGTATCAGGAAGCCGGAATTGAGGTGTTCCCTTGGATAGTATGTCCCTGAATAGTAGTCGTATCGATTGAAAAAGTGGAGAGGGATCTGTTTTTGGGTCAGAAATTCCAATACTCTTTTGTTGAGATCCAACTCTCCAAAAGCGCATATGGAATCCGTCTGCTCGACTGGAAGGTGGACCTTCTTTCCATCTTCTTTCTCGAAGACAAGAGTGTTGTTCATCCTCAAAAGCTTTCCCGAAGTGAAGAGGTACAACATTCGCTTCATGTCATCACACCCAACAATAAGTGTAGTATGCGCAGTTCTTGCACTTGTTTTGCGGACTTTCGAGAGGCGGTATTGGCCCCTCAACAAGATCCTGAATCTCTTCGCACATTTTCTTCAGCCTGGTTTCTTCATCCGGGTTAAGGCTAACTTCGATTTTCTTTTTCTCTTTTGGAACTAGTAACAGGCCATTAGCTTCGACTCCCATTTCTTTCAGGCGCAGCAGGTAGAAAAGCAACTGATCTCTGGCTCCTTCAAGGGAGTATTTAGACTTCTTTACCTCGCTGACGATAGTTCTTCCCTTTTTTTCTTCGACCATGTCCAGCCGAATGTTATCTATGGCGATATCTTTCTCTCCTCTGTTTTCGTAGGAGGTTTCGTGAATGAGACGACCCAGGGCAATGAACGTGTTATCCTGTTCCGGAATAATTCTGTGAGCCATTAGCCAGGCTTCTCTATAGCAATTAGAGTACGAGAGTATGAGACTTCCATTGATCTCAATCACAGGAACAAACTCCCATCATCTGATTTCAGGCCGGTTTTAGGATCGTAGTAATATTTCAAGTCATCTGAGGATACATAGCTGAAGCCGTGTTGAATATCTGGTAGAGCATAGGTTTTTGCTCCGGGATAGTAGAAGACTCTAAGGTTAACTACATAGGGAGCCAAATTTCTTATAGCCTGCTTTTTTCGCGCTAGATATTGGTATTTGTTTTCTTTGGGGGGTATTTCACTTAGAACTTCGCAATAAGTTTTCCAGAAATGTTTTGCGTCATTATTGATTTCCAAAAAAACTGGGATGGTAACAGAGCCTTTTATCTGTTCAATCAGGCTGAAGTCAGATATTTTGTCAAAATCCAGATTGACAAGAGCTTCCAAAAGCTCAAGAGATTCGTTTTCAAGTCCTTTGTTCACCAATTGAGTGAAGTACTTATCTCCCAGTTCGTATATCTTCGGTTCATCTACAGAAGCCCCCAAATTGCTCAAAATATCTCGAGTTGCCCATATTATCGTGCTATTGTAGATCCAGGAGAAAGATCTTCCTGAATCTTCCTTCACAAGATCTACAATCAACAGTTCACCACGCTTCTTTTCGCACGAACGATTCACTCGTCCTGCAACTTGAAGAATGCTGTCGAGAGGCCCGAGGTCTCTTATACAATAGTCAAAACTGATATCCACACCTGCCTCGATCAGTTGAGTAGTCACAAGGACTTGAAAACCTTTCTTTCTCTTTATATTTTTAATTACGTTTTTTCTGACTGCGGGTGGCAAATTCGATGATAAACAGTGGATTTTCTCATCGCTGATATTTCTTGAGTCCTTTAGATATTCGTATAACTCTTTGCAGCAGTTTATTGTGTTTGCGACTACCATCAAGGCTTTCTTCTTATTAATTGCGGCGGAGACAGCTTCTTCAAGAATGCTGTATTTAAATTCTTCCATGCTCATCTTTCCGAGGTATTTCACGTCATACCTGTCAAGGCTGTACTCTCTACGCACCAGAGGAAGAGAAGAAACGAAGAATGGCTGTGGAATCGTTGCGCTTGAGAAAATTATCTTTGTGCCTCCCCATTTCGCAAGGTGTTCAAGTATTTCGCTAATAACTTTCCAGTATTTTGGAGGGACAGCCTGGATTTCATCCAGTATGATAATAGAACCAGGAAGTCTGAAGAAGCGTGTATTTCGTTTTTCTGTAAGCATCGAATGGAAAATACTCACGAAAGTTGTTATGACAATTTCACTATCCCAGGAATTGAGAAGTATATCTGCGAGATAAGTATCATAGTCTTCGGTTTCACCTTCATTTATTTGCTTCGAATATGAAAGGTCTGTTAGATGATGTTGTTGCATCAATATGTCCGACGTTTCTATAATTCCAGATGTCTTGAGGACTTTTGAGATAGTTTCGTAAGTTTGGTCAATTATGCTTAGAAAGGGTAAACAGTAAAGAATTCGGGGAATGTAGCCTTTTTCTTTCTGAGTTCTCTCTCTCTTCTTGAGTGCCAGAGAGAGTGTGGCTAGCGTCTTACCAATTCCAGTCCTTCCTTTAATTGAACCAACAGTGAATTCAAGATTCGAGATAGCTTCCTCATAGAAAGCGTTTCTCAACAGATCTATATCTGTATTTGGTTCATCAAATCCTTCTGAGGTTCTGAAAATGTCCACAATATTCGGTGAAATATGTTGCCTTTCGTGGTTGTAATTGTCATTGAACGCTGCATCTACTCTGTCGGCCCATGTGAGTAAAGAAAATAGGTATTCGAACAGCACATAATTTCTGATACCGGCTTTCTCTCTAAACTTTCTATAGTTTCTCTTCCACTTTATTATCTTCGGAACCAGGGAGGGCATATCTAGGTTCACCCTTTCCCCTATTGATTTCTCCATCCAATCAAGATATGCGTTATTAAGTGTGCCGATAATTTTTTCTATCTCTCCTTGATTATCATCAAAGGATTCTATAAGTGATTCAAGGGGCCTAGCTTTACCATGATGATGTTTTACGACTGTCATCGCTACCAAGATGGTCGCTCCCAATTCATCAGGTATTTTGCCATCAAGATAATGTCCTAAAGCTATTGACCCAATTACTGCATGTTGAGATAACCCGTTATCAACTTTCATTCCAGAGAGATGTTTCTGGAAGTAGCTACTCGCTTTTCCTAGGTCGTGGAAAAGGGAAATTCCCTTGACGAGAGTATTGAGCTCTGATCGGGTAATACCGAAGAAGTTTTCATAGTCAATGAATCTACTGGTGATTTCGACTTCTTCAGCCATCAAAGTTAATACGCCAAGTGTATGGTGTTCCAGAAGCCTTTCCTGGTGAGATCTTACGGTACTCACCAGAGCATCACTGCCTCTTCGCCAGTTTCTGTAAAGATCTTCACTACCAGAGAATCAGGATCAACAGACCTCAGCTTCAAAGGATTACCCTCCTCTTCATAAGCTACTTCTACGTATTTGGTAACTCTCCTTTCACTGTTCATGGATGCTGCGTGAGTTTCCATGAATATCTTTTGACCATTAGAGAAAAGAATATTAGTTCTCTTCGCCATTTGAACAGCTGTGTAGATTTTGTCTGCTGTTTCTACTTCAGCGCTGTAAGTTCCAACATACTTTACTTGGGCTATGAATTCGCTTATTCCGAGATATGGNGTGTAATAGCATTCAGAATTGATCGTCATGTCTTCAAGTTTTTCTAGAAGTTTGACATCTGCAGTTACATAGAATCTATACACTGGGTCTTTTACCATTTCAACAGGGACTTGGATATGCTGTACATTTTTGGTCGAGGCATCAGCTTTTGTATATGAATAGTTAATACTGAAGCGTGTCTTTTCGACCTTTCTCATTAACCGCACGCCGATTTTTGTATTTGCCTTTTCAAGCTCGGCAATGTGTTTACTCTGACCAAAGCCACCACTGTCTATACCAACTATTGCTCCTACTATACCCAGAGCTGCTGTTCTGGGAGGAATCGCATACGTCAAAGAGGATGTTGTCGAGTATGGTTGTCGAAAATGGGCATAGTCGCTCGAAATATCAAAAGCGAGGACCTTCATAAGGCCTCACCTCACTCTGCCAATTGTTTCATTTTTCCTTCGAGCAGGTTTTCTAGATCGAAGGGTGAACCGTTTTCCACCAACTTCAGTCTGGGATCAACCTTATATCTTATCTCCTGTATTCTGCTGTGGTATTTAGTAATCATCTCTTTGAGACCTGATATCTCCAGTTTGAAATCAGATACGCCTCTGACTTTCTCTTCCATTATTTCTGATTGAAACTTGATTCCTTTGTCGAGCTCTCCAATATGGAAGTTGGCTCCCTCGTTATACACAACATCTAGGAGCAATCGTGGGAGCTGCTCCATCTTGGAGCGAGTGATGAGATCCCTAGTGCCATTCCATATGGCATCAAGCATCTTATTGAGATCCAAATCACTCATTAACGTATGCCGGGCTGTATTCTGATTTATCACTCCGTAAAATGCTATACAAGAATAGTTGAGCGTCCACTCTTCCCTAAAGCTCCTTTGCTCCTTTCCTTCCTGTGATACAAAAGCGGCTGTTCCTTGCGTGAATACAGGATCGACCACGTGCAGTGATCTACCAAAACGAAACTGAACGGGTCCTGTGATTGACATGTTTAATCCTGTCAATGGTACTGTTCCACCAAAGAGTCGCAAGTCTATACATTTCTCAAGAAGAAGCTTCGATGCCCCTTCTCGTTTATGCAATTTGAGGGCTTCTTCAACCGCTTTTTTATTGTAGGTTTCATCCGTAAGATCAGTTATCAAGAGAGAAGCCCTCTTCTCCGAGGTTATTGGATCTCCTGACACAAAGAGCTCTTCGCCTTTTTCCGCTAGATGATCTCGAATAGTTCTCTTCAGTCGAACATCAGAAACTATATTTACACCAGTTGCTACATCCATCCTAGGCTTATTGCTATCCATCGGATCTCCGTTTGGATTTCCATCTTTCACATCATAGANAAACAAAATTTCGTGACGGTTCTTAATTGACATTTTCATCTCCTCCTTAGNGTTCTATTGTTCAATTTCCTGAACTGTATCTGTTTCAAGTTCAAGTTGATCGGTTTCTCTCCTGAAGACTCCAGTTGCTAGCTCTCCAGCCAAGAAGGCATAATTCAAATCTTCAATAGAAGCTTTCCAGTCATAGCCGCTTGGAATAAGGTATTTGTCGGCTATCTGAAAGAGGTTCATGATTGGTCCGTACACTCTGGTAAAATCCATTTCGTTAGAGTACTGTGTCGTTTTCCATTTCAGATCCTTAAAGTGATTCATGAAGTCTAGTGGTCTCATGTTATAAGCCTTAAGCTTAAGATCGACAGTGCTTGCGATATTTTTCTCTCTTTGGAATCTCGCAATTCTCGAGTGAATCTGGCCTAAGATGAAAAGGAATTTCTCTTCATCAGTCCTGAAAAAGGCCGGATACTTTTCGAAGAATTCCTTGATCCTGTCTTCTCTGTCTTTTTCCATTAAAGGGATACCTCCTTCCACATTTTGCTGAAGCCTTTCTATGAAAAGAGCAATAGTGATAAGTTGCTTGGCTTTGGTGGCGTAAGGTTCACCCCTGAGTTTTTTTGAACCAATGAGTTCAAGTGTTCCTCTCTTTAAAGGGGTTAACGAAACCCGTTGATTTTTAAATAGCGCTTCAATGTAATCGAAAAAGGTTCTCAGTCGGTTGTCTTTGAAGACGTCGTACATCGATCCAAATAGAACGGAAGGCGAGTATTCTTGTGTACCAAACACATTCCGTAGTTCTCCTTCAATATCTGAAATCTTTCTAGACATATTACGCAAACGACTTGGAGGAACGTCTAAGATGCTGAGGTTTATTTTCATCTCCTGATTGTTCACCGTATAGAAGATGAAATTCAAAGTGGAGTATGACCCTTCAGAAATGTCATAAAGCATGTAGGTTTCAAAATTTCTGTAAGGATTGTCCTTTCTCACAGTATCTTTTAGATCAGAAATTCTCTTTATGTCTCTTATTTCGTTGACCTTCTCCTCGAGCAGTTCATTATCTGAAGAGTGAAACCTTGGTATGATGTAAACCTTCGATGCGTAGAAATTCATTGAAAGTTCTTCATCTAGAACTCTCTTACCAAGAGAAATTTTTGAGAAGCAATCTTCACAGAGAGGCATGTTCACATAGTAGTTTTTGTCGTCCATCTCGTGGGCAAACCCGGGCTTGTCGAAAGATGCGAACTTGAAAATGTCGCTCGCCTTCATTCCGATGCCTTTCTCCTCTCCACAAACAAAGCAGATTCCAGTATTATCACTTGGCATACTGACAATGTTTCTCAGGAAGATTTCTTTGAATTCATCAAGATCTCCAGGGTATAATTCCCTGTCTGCTTCTCTTATTACAACTGTGTAGAATCTTCCCTCCTTTTTTGGAAGATTTCCTGCCATCTCATCGAGGGATGTGCAGATAGCTACTTTTGACTCTAAAAGAGCGCTAGCCACTTTGCTGGCAATAGGAGTTTTGTTGTGTTCGCCGAAATTGATGAACTTTTCTAGAATTACTTCTGCTCCTTTACCGGCATCCCTTAGAGTAAGGGAAATAGGAATTTTGATGTTCCCCTTTTTCTCACGGAAGAGATAGTTGCGGCGCGTCTTCTCTCTTTTTTCACAACCGGAATATTGGAGTGTTTCTCCGTTCTTTATGAGTATTATGGCCAATTCGTGAATGTAAGCATCCCCAATATCAGTTATGTACATTTGTGTTTCGTCTTTTCCTTTGGCCACTATTTGGCCAATGTCATAGGTCGATTTGAGCACCTTGTCACCTCCTTTCTACGATTTCTATCATTCCAAAACCCTGCGCATTCTTTGAACCCAACCCCCAGTCGAAAGCTATCGCTATCAGTTCTGGATCTGTATTCAACTTGAAGCTGAAATCCCAGGCGATCTGGACGAAGTCTTTGTATTTCACAATACGCTGAATTGGTCTTGAAGCAAGTTTAAAGGAGAAGGATTCTCCCGCTCTTACAGGGCTACCCAGTGCGATTGCCTTTCTATTGAGATTTTCTTTGAGTTGAACAGTAAAGTCCTTTTCTGCCGGGTTGTAGAAGTAAGTCTTCTTTTTTCCATCGGGTGTTGTAAGAGTCGAATAAATTGTGACAGGGGAGATTGTTCTTGCATCTATAGAGCCTATATTAGGTGGTTCAGGCTCAACTTCTATAGATTTCAGTTCGAGTTTTTCTCCTTTGAGTTCCATTCCGCCGTTTTTAAGCAGCCCGTTTGCAAAGGCCTGTGCGAAATCTTCAAGAGGCGATGAAAAATGCAGATATATTGGTGGAGTAAAGCTTATAAAGCCCTCTTTAATCTGTCGGCTTTGGCCGGCAAGCCGAGAGAACGTGAATGGTCTCAAAATTCTTCCATTGACATTCAATCCAAAATCATGACTATCTGGAATCAAATTTGAAAGTGCATCATATATCGCTGATTGAAGAAGATATGAATAACTAAGGGGAAGAGAAATCCCTTTTTCGTTGTCGAAAACAGCTCTTAGTCTCAAAACACATCCTCCATGATACAAGCATTGTTATAGATGTTCCTTTTAGACTAAATAGAAGCGATTGAAACATTATTTATGATATGAGCTATGACGTAGGTCAAAAAGACATATTTCTTATGTATTCACATTGTTTGTAAATTATTAGCAAAATATAATCGCACTTAATCTTATCGCATTTCTTCACGTCTTCCAAAGAAAAAGAAAGCCCTCTGCGCCCATTAAGTGGGAAGTAAAGGCGATTATTGATATATTTCTCGACAAAGAATGAAAGAATTACAAATTCTACATTTTCTCTAGTATATGGTGCCTCATCCTGGACCTATGCCAAGTTAGCAAGTTATCAAGAAAAAGATGAAGAGAAAAAATTGAAAAGGGATGCTCCTGTCTTAAGATAAATACGCAGTCATACCTATCAAAAGCCAGGAGGCGTCCTAATAGATATGAATAGCACTCTTGATTTAGTTTGTATAAGCCCAAAGATACACAAGTTCCATTTTGTAGGAATATTTTTACTTGTCCGGAAGTTTATAATGAGGGGGATTTCACACCTATTCCTATCGATGCTTTTTCACATTTTCTACAGATGTTTTTCTTACTTTTACTGCTGATGTCGACACGAGATCCCGTATAAGAGTCCTGAATTTGATCCCTGAATAAGATCATTTCAGGGCAGGCTCTTCAGGACAGGCTCCACGGGATGACAGTCCCTTCCCGTCATCCTGGCGTGCTCCCAGCCAGGATCCCGGTCTTCGCGAAGAACGAGATCCCGTATAGGATCATTACGGGATGACAATATAGAGGCACTACGGGATGATAGTCCTTCCTCCTTCACGTCATGCCGGACCTGATCCAGCATCTCCGTCCTTCGAAAGAGTGAGAAGAGCGGGATCCCGTATAGGAGCACTACGGGATGACAGTACGGGGACACTACGGGATGACAGTCCTTCTTCCTTCACGTCATGCCGGACACTGATCCGGCATCTAGCTCTTGCCGGCTCGCGACCTACTACTCACAACGTCTCTCACCACTCCGTGTTGACCTCATCAAAGACCTTCTGAACTTTCTTCAGCCATTCCTTAGCGCCCTTGAGTTTGAACCAGTCCTCTCTGAACTCTTCGGCGAGAAACAGGGCGTCAATCTTTCTCTGGTGTTTATAGTCAATCTCTTCTTCTTTATCGAAGTCTTCATTGGTTGGTTCTTCATTCCTGAGCAGAAACTGGATGAAGTGGGGAAACTGCTCCAGAATATTCAGAATAATTCTTTCCGCGTCGTCTATCTCTTTATTGACATAATTCATCAGAGCCATAACCATCAGGGCTTTCGGGTCGCTTTCGTCATCGACCTCTTCAAACAATTCAGGCAGCTTCTTGTAATCCTTAAGCCTCCAGTGAGCGATCAAAGAGTTCGCGAGAAGTGATTTTGAGTCTTCCAGATTTAAAAGTGGAAGGGCGGTGTCTGCAACCTTCAGCACCCTTCTATAATCCTTTTTC
>JGI11944J13513_1002261_pt1 | contig 13803 bp, 14 predicted proteins | sample TerdegcoTASludge_FD_13513 | JGI IMG/M metagenome (IMG submission 13513) | reverse complement strand
ATGCACCTCTGGGCTCGGAGTGGTGCAGGACGGTTGATATCTATCCCACCATCCTGCAATTGCTGGGGCACGATCCGCCAGCGGGAATAGATGGGCGGAGTCTGACGGCGGCATTAGAGTGAATTCACTTCGAAGAAGAATACATTAACATGGCTCGACCTGCGGGCAGGGATTTGATCGAGAAGATGCTGATGCTGACAGAGCCAGAGGTCTATAAGGCGCTTGATACCGGTCCAATGGAACTCAGCCCGGAAGAAGTAAAAAGAGGTTGAAGATCTATGGCCTGAATACAATTTCCAAAATCCGGAAAAGTAGTTTATCTTCTCTGATTGATAACCTTAACTCTTTGATGTAGGGAATAACCTTAATCCAAGCTTCGCTTCAATATCTATAATTTTTTTAGGTATCTCAGTAATTTATTCATTCATTCCAAAGTCGACATGATAAATCTTGCTTAACTCAAAAAGCAGGTCAACAGGTGTCATCTTTTTATTCAAATCTGCTTTCTTTAAGATCGATTCCAGCTTGCTGTAGGCGTAAAGGGATAAGAAAGCTATGAACACATGCCCAAAAACGCTTTCATCATCATGCAGATACAATCTATCAGCGGATAGTGTCGTTTTGTAGGCATCAAACCTCTTTTCAACTGTCTCCCTCCTCTTGCAGAGATCGTAAGCCTCCTGTTCTGACATCTCTTTGTTTGAGAGGTCTAGCTCCGTAAAGCTTTCCGATATCCTCCGGCTCAAGAATATCTGAGTTAATATTCGTAATATATTTATGATATTTTTCATCTTCATCATTATAGATAGCGACAAGACGGAATCGATGTGTATCGGTCCTTTTTACACCTTTATAAGCTCTGCGCTTAAAGGAGACCTCAATCTCCACATCCAAAATTTGTCGTTTAAGATTGGTAACACATCTTGTAGATATGCTTCGCACACATCTATACTCTGACCTCTCCAGGATCTATTTGCCTTTATAATCAGCGGATTTGAGTTATCCTTTAATCGAGAGACTAAAAAACCTCCGGCTCTTCGCTAATTATGTGGGTATTGTCCTCCCGAGAAATTTTCTTTGTGCCTTGGTGTCTTGGTGTTGAGGCCCATGCATACCGATTTCACCACGGAGGCACAAAGGCACAAAGACGAGGAAGAAATAGTATCTCCAGGTTTACCCACAGAAAACAGCGAAGAACCAAACCTCCGTTCTCAGCTATTCTGGCAAATAGTTGATATTTATGGAAACCAATACCATTAAGCAGTATTTCCCTTTTTATCCAGGGGACGACTTTGATAGTCTTTAGCTCATTGGTGCGTTCGTTGTGTATGGCAACGCTTTCGGGGGTGTTTCCAACTGCACTGACAAGAACCGCAATCTTAAGGCCAGCAGCGTCTCCTTTGGATCGGGCCGCCAGCGATCTCTGAAGACGGACTCCGAAACTCAGAACTAAAACCCAAAATATGATTACCGCATCGATTTTACATTCACGCTTTATTAAACCAGTCTCTGCCGCAGTTTTCCTCAAAAAGTCCGGCGAGAACATCGTGCATAGATCCTTCTCTATGAAACATCATGAATTTCATTTAAGCCAATTGGATATCCTCTACGTAATCACTGGAGACGCTACCATAAAAACCTACAGAGACAGCTGGTCATACTGCGAGCTGGCCTATCTCCATGAATATATGGCAGAAATCGATAAAGAAATTAGCAAGCTCAGATTATATCAATCTGGGTTGGTGAAAAAGATATCGGATATGGAGAATATGCTTGCGGATGCAGATTCAAATGCTGCTTGAATGTGCTCTCAATAGCCAGATCGCACTGGAAAGCAGTACGATCTGCAATACCCGAAGTTCAAATATTTCCTTTGCCAGCTTTTTTCTTCTCAGATGGCTTTTTTTCTGCCATCTCGTTTACCTCTTCTGCACCCTGCGCCAGAAGCTCATCCTCATCGCCGGTGAGGATCTGGAGCAGCCGGGAAAACTCTCCTGCATGAACCCTCTCCTCATTGGCGATGTCAATTAGCACCTCTTTGGCCAGAGGGTTATCAGTAGCCTCGGCATGGGCCATGTAAAGATGGACCGCCTCATGCTCTGCGGCTAGGTCAAGGCGTATAGCACGAATCAATTCCTCTGAGGTCAATTTTCTATCAGGCACTTTTCCGCTGAATGGATTGACAAACTCAGCCATTTTAAACTCCTCCTTTTATTCTCTCTGGTTTAAAACTCCGGCAACACAGGCATATCTCTCTGCCGATTGAATTTTCTGTCTAATGAAATAGCTTAAGGCAAATAAGCTTTTGGATTAAGGACTGGCCGGTATCTGGTCTAATCAATGTACATCCCCTGGTCGCAGGTAATTCCAGGATGTCTCAGCAGGTCCAGGTTCGCCAGCACTCTCCAGGAAATATAACACAAAGATACTGCAAAAATCGTGATTCACAGAAGAACTACAGAGACTAAAGCCCCGGCGAGAATGACCCACATCAGGTCAGTTTTAAACAACAAGATGAATGCCGCTGCTGCTATAAAGACATGGGCGGGGTCCAGGGTCATGTTGGAGGCGAAGCTGAAGGCAACAGAGGCCAGAAGTCCTACAAAGGAGCACAATATGCCTCCGACCGCCCGGTTGAATCTGTCAGATCTCTTCAACTGATCATAGTAGGGAACCATCCCTATAAGAATCAGGAAAGAGGGCAGGAATATCCCTATCGTGGCCACTATGCTTCCCGCCAGTCCCTGGACCATATAGCCAACGAAGGCGGCTGTGATCACAATTGGTCCGGGAGTGATCTGACCAAGAGCTATTCCGCTCATGAAGGTCTGGTAGTCCATCCAGGATCGCACCGCTACCACCTCGTTTAGCATCAGAGGCAGGGATGCAAATCCTCCTCCAAAGGCGAAGAGATCTACCCAGAACATCGATGCTGCCAGCTCGAATAGATCCCGGCGGAAGAGATAGAGGAGGACAAATCCCAACCCTGCAGCGCAGGAGATCAGAATCGATGGCGCCAGAGTTTCCTGCTTCTCAATCACAACGGACTTATCCTCTACCTGAGGCAAATTCCGGTAAATTAAAAGGCCGCCGAAAGCGGCCAGCAGGATCACCAGAAAGGGGCTTACTCCCGCAATGAAAATGGCCGCGGCAATAGCAGCCACGAGATAGTCCCTCCCGCGGTTCAGGTAGCTCCGGGCAAAGGTGAAAGCAGCGTAGGCGACGATGGCGATGATTATAGCCTGCAGCCCGCTGAACAATGAAGCGGTAACTGGCAGCTCTTGCGTCTCTGCATACAAAGCAGAGAGAGCTGTGATCAGGAGGAACGCTGGCAGGCCAAAGGCGATATAGCTTATGGCTGCTCCCTTTACCCCGCGAGCTCTCAGGCCAACGTAGGCAGCCATCTGCATCGCCGAGGCTCCGGGGATGAACTGGCAGAGGGCCACTCCCGCCCGGAATGTATCTTCCTCAAGCCAGCCTTTCTGCTCAACCGACATCCTGCGGATGTAGGCGATCATGGCCGGCCCGCCAAATGAGGTCATTCCCAGACGGAGAAATGATATGAACAGCATAAAAAGAGAGGGTTTATTGGCTGGGCTCAACTGGATCCCCTCGCTGTCAGATCTCGCCCAGGGCAGACCGGATCGGCCAGACTGAGATTGACCAGACTGATCTTGAGATCCTGAACCGCCCCGATAATTCTCAACAATCCGTTTGATAACCCTGGCTGCACATATTCCTTTCGATTTCAAGGAGAATGCAATCCTCTTGGCTCTTAGAAAGCACAAAAAATGAACCACAATGACACAAAGGCGCAAAGATGCCACTTTGTATCGCTAATTAATCTTCATATTGAGGATAGAATTCTTTTTTACTTTGTGGTTTTAAATTTGAGTCACGATGCCAACACAAAACAGCGGGGAGCTATCCTCTTATACTTGCAGCTATAACAGAGGCAGATGCAATGGGAACTGGTCGGCTGGTGTGCCGCTCTATTGACGATGTTCGGATTCGTCCCCCAGATCCTCAAGATCTATCGCACTGAGTCGGTCTCAGATGTCAGCCTGGTCATGCTCTTACAGTTCTCGCTGGGCATGTTCCTCTGGCTGCTCTATGGCCTGTATATCCAGGATCGCATTCTGATCGTTTCCAATACGATATCCTTTCTCTCCCTGGTGGTGGCCACCGGGATGTACATGAAGTACAGAAAAATCAGTACCCGCTCTCTTTAGGGAAAGCAGGACAACTTATGCTCCCCCCCCATTTATCCCGCTATTGCTGTCATATTGCGGTCAATCTTTATCCAGCTCGCTTATCTTATTCTTGATCCGCTCTTCTAGCCTCTCCAGAGAAGCTTTTGTGCTCAGGCGGTTCTCGCAGGGAGATGTATCCTTGGGGTTGCAGCCTGCCAGCAGGTCCATAACCCTGTCGGCCATATCGAAAGCCTCCAGCTCCTCCAGATGCTGCAATAAAATACTGATGCGAGAGTTGAAATCCCGGCATTTTCCTGTCTGGGAGATAGCAGCCTCATGCAGCTCATAGAGCTGAGAAAGCTCCTTTTGGATCTGCAGCCAGTCATCCCTGTTCATCGCCATGCAGGAGATGCATAGGTTTAGCGGAGATATTAATGCGATGCTCTTGATGGAATCTGGAATCAGGATAGGGATCCAGGTTGGATGAGCCTGCGGTCAGGATCTGCCCAACCTGGTCAAGGCCAGCACTTATAATCGCTGTCATCATATTAACCATCAGTATTGCACCAACCCCCCTTCTGCCTTGACCTTTAAAACCGCCCTCTCGAAGACGAACAGGCTCAGCGGAAGCAGGAAGATCGAGAAGAGGATCAGAGTAAACATCTCCGGAGCCAGCTCGCCGAGGGTGTACCCCTGCAAAAGAGCATGCCTCATGCCATTGACCGAGTAGGTGATGGGCAGGATATGAGAGATGTTCTGCAGCCAGGCCGGGAAGACCTCGATGGGAAAGAGGACCCCTCCAAAGAGCTCAGAGGTGCCCATCAAGAGCATATTGATCGGATCTCCCCGTTTGAAGACCATGATGAAGCTTGCTGATAGTATTCCTATGCTGCTGAAGCATATTATGGTGAGGATCAGGATCAATAGCGCCCCTCCAACATTGGCCCGGGTCATATCCACTCCCAGGATGACCCCTATGATCAGGTACATCAGAACCCGGAAGGAGGCGAATATGAAGTTCCACAGGGATGATAGGGCGATGATGCTCGATGTACTGGTGGGGGTCACCAGCATGGCCTCCAAAGTTCCCATCATCTGCTCATCTCGCACGCTCTCGGAAAAGCTCCTAAGCGAGATCATCAGATAGCCGGAGAATGCCATGCCTATGAGGACAAAGGAGAAGTAATCCCCGCCATAAGGTTCCAGATACTTGGCCGCCCCATCCCCGATCAATTTAGCGATGAAGTAGTAGGTCAGTATGTTGAAGAGCATAAAAAACAGCCTCAAGAAGAAGTCGAACTTGTAGCTCAGCTGCAACATATAGCCCTTCTTGATAAACCAGAATGCCTTCTCGAAGATCATCAAAAGCCCCTCTTCCTGCTCATCCCCCTTCCTCTGCTCCTCTGCCGGGGTATGTTTACCGGAAATGGGCTTGAATGCTCTTCAAGCGATGCTTTGCCAGTATAATGAGTGAAGACGTCGCTCAGAGTGCAGCTCCCGGGAAGGCTGGCTTTCAGTTCCACGAGCTTCCCACTGGCCTTGATCTTCCCCTCATCCAGTATGGCCACCCTATCGCACAGCTCCTCCGCCTCATCCAGCTGATGGGTGGAGATGAAGATGGTCTTGCCCTTCTCCGCCACGATCTTCTCCTTGATGAACTTCCTCAGATTCCTTGCCGCTCCCGGGTCCAGGCTCCTGGTCGGCTCGTCCATGAAGAGAACCGCCGGATCGTTCAGAAGCCCTCGGGCGATGGCCATCTGCTGTTTCATTCCTGCAGAGTAGCTGTAGAAGGGCTCATCCGCCCGGTGTTTGAGCCGGACCACATCCAAAAGCTCCTCTGTCCTCGACCTAACCGCACCCTGAGGCAGATTATAGAGGGTGGCAAAGAACTGCAGATTCTGTCTGCCCGAGAGCCTCCAGTAAAAGCTCCTCTCATCCGTGGTCACAAAGCCCAGGGACTCCCTTGCCCTCTGGCCCTCTCGCACCACATCGTAGCCATTGATGTACGCCTCACCCTCGGATGGGAGAATCAGGGTGCACAGTATCTTGATCAGAGTGGACTTCCCAGCTCCGTTGGGACCGAGAAGTCCGAAAACCTCTCCTTCTCTTATTTTGATGTTCACTTTATCCAGCGTGGTCAAAATTTCTCTATTTCCCGACCTTCTTATGGTATCCAGGAATCCTCTATACCGCACAAACCTCTTTGTTAAATCCCGTGTCTCGATTGAATACATCCCCATGATCGCTCATCTGTTTATCGATTCGTAAAGAATCGCGTAAATAATCTCATTTTTTTCGCAGTATTTAAGATTGATTACAGGATTGAATTTGCCTTCGGTTCGCTAGCTTGCCTCTGATTGAATGTCAATAAAATCTAAATAAATAATACTAATTATAGCAAAAATCTTAAATAAGGTGCAATAAGTATGGCAAGCTCGGAGGAATTAAGACGAATATGAGATCTATGGTAATATCCATGACCATCCTTCTGGCATTGATTCCAGGAATGGCCCTGGCAGACAACGCTATAATGGAGCAATTGGGATCCAGGGCTGCTAAGATAGCCATGCAGGAGCTGGATGTTGAGAAAGGAAATACCAGCCTGTTGATTCTGACCGATGCCGGACATGTGATAGTGGAGGGACAGACGACCCAGGCTGCTATAAAAGGCCTCTCGGCAGAGAGCGGAAACAGCATAGGAGACGGCAACCTCTTTCAGGTTCTGAGGGCCCATTTCAAGCCCCTATGGTTCTACTTCTTCGATAAATCCAATGGCGAAGCGGTCTATTTACAGGCGGACAATGAGGCTCTGAAGAGCAGCCCGGAGGCTTTCTCTGCCATTCCGGACGATAAGGTCTTCAGCAAAATCTCCAAGGCCTTTGTGGATATCGATTATCTGGAGAATCACACCGATGAGGGCAATGAGACCTTCAATAACAAGTCCTTCAATGGCAATGAGTTTTCACTGGTGTCCATCTCTAATGTCTGGGCGCGGGGCGGCTCCTTTGATTTCATTCAGGCCACCTGCTTCCATGACCACCTCTGCCCCGGCGTTACCAGCGGCTTATTCCTGGCCAAGTATGTAGAGGAGAAGCTGCCGATAACCAATAGCAACGAGAGCTATAAGGTCATCTCCTGCCCCAACTGGTGCAAAGAGGACCTCCTGCAAATGCGCTGGGATGCCACACCAGGCAAGAGCGGCATGTTCGTGATGGCTCTTACCGACAAAGAGAAAAAGGCAGTGCCGGGGGTTGCAGGGATATTCATCCGCTGGAATGACACCACCAATGAGGGAGATGCTCTGGTCTTAGCCTATGACTCCAGCTCTGTGCAGAACGGCTGGACGGGACCTGCCTGGGGAAGCAAGATCGCCAGCGACGTGGCGCTCATGGACTATACGGACAGCCCGGATAGCTTCGTCTCCACCATAAAGGAGTTCAAGGTCGACCAGGCTACACTATCTCTGATGCAGAACGCCGGCATGCATCCCCTGAAGGTGGCAGGCGTACTCTGACCCAGAATGCAGAAGAAGATATTGAAAATATGGAATAGTAATTTAGGCAGCGACGGTGCACCCGATGGCAGGCATTAACACCGTCTAATGCCATCATTTTAGGTTGAATATTAAGTTAGTTATTTATACTCAGACGACCAACATTATCAGCATCAGACTGGCTTACCTGACTGGCAGTCTTCAGCTATATAATGTGTCATTTGGAATATAGATAATCATAGAAGAACGCGGGAGTTTAATGCCGATCTCATCCCTTGGATACTTGGGCATAGGTCTGGTTTGGGGCTGGTGGATTGGAGGCATTGGCGAGAGGATTGACCGTCCGCTTCTGGATGTACTGGCAGTTGGTGCAGCAACTCTGATCTTTTCTCTGGGGATTGCTGTCCTTGCCGGTCTGTGGGCTCTCCCATTCTTCCTATGTGCGGCAGGACTGACTCTTTACCTTCATCTTGCCTGGAGAGAGGAGCTGAAGAATCGGTTTGGACCGCCAGAATGCTCGGCCAGAAAGGAGGGCAGATAATGATAGATGAATCGACAATTCAAATAATTCAGTTGATAGGTGCGCTGCTGTTTGGCACCATCATAGGGTGGTATGTGTACATGATAAATCGCTATCGTAAGGGCGATGTTCAATTAGGCGATCTGGCAGCTTTGATAGGGGTCATAGGAGGGAGTGCTATTCTGGCCCTATTCGATAGAGAAGGTGGGCTCTTCGGGGCTTATGGTATTGGCCTTGCCATTGGCTTTTTCTCTTACTTCCTATCTCTGGTTCTGATGGTATCCAGATCGGACAACTTCAATAACGACTGGTTCTTAGACGGGAGGCGCAAAAAACCCTCAAACGACTACATTATTCCGCCGGGCACTGCTGAGACTATAAGGCCCATGGGAGCTGAAGGTGGCAGCGGAGGCCATGGTCCGAAGGACTGAATCCGAGGACCATACCGCCAGCATATAAGTTGATAAGTAAACCAACAGGATAGCGAATGGAGAAATGCACATGACCGGCCGGTCGACACGGAATATCAAGGATTCGGTCTTCGGAGATAAGGACCTTGATCCAGGACTTCTCATCGACCTCGCACCCTTCCTGGCCGAGCCTCTTCTTTCCAGAGCAATATCAATAGCCAATGCTGTCGCAGACCCTTTCCAGCGCGCTCTGATACTCATATCCCTGGCAGGATCAGCCCAGCTTTCTGAGGACAGGAGAAGGGCACTGGTGAAAGCAGCACTGAATGCAGCAAATGAGATTTTATCCTGGCCGGAAAAAAAGGAGTTGCTGGAAAAGATACTGCCGCTTACATCCGGTAAGGATCGCTTTTTAGTGGAGGCGCAGATTTCTTCTTCCATTACAGAATATTCGGAATCTCTCATCAAAGAGGCATACTGGTCGGATTATCAGAAAAATGATCTCTCCGTAAAAGATCCTGAAGCTCAAGGGGGGCAAGGAGAAGAAAAGAAGAAAGAACCTCATAGACGAATACCATCTTCCCTATTGGAGAACAAGGAACCAACAAGCCCTCTGACAGGAATTATCGCTGCCATGAGCGAGGATGAGAGGAGCGATTTAGTCAGAGAGGCTCTGACCCGTATGCAGACGCGCACTGTCAACACCGGCTTTGCCCCTTCCTCACAGAGTGATGCCCCCCTGGATCCCAGCTCTCCCCTGAAGCCGGGACAGCCCTATTATTTCTGGCTGGATATTGGCAGGCCGACTCTGCACTCGATAGAAAACACTCCTACTGCAATTCCTGATTACATACCGCCGAAAGCCAGACTGGTGGTGGCCATCTTCCCCTTCGATGAGGAGATTGAGATCTTTCCTGAGTCGGATGTGGGGGAGCTGGAGCTGAAAGAGGATGGAACTGCCGTTGTATTGCGCCAGCCTCAGCAGGCGCTGGGGGGTATAGAGGTATCGGAGGGTGATCTCCTCAATCGACGCCTGCTCTTCCCGGTAAGGGCCCCGGCAAAAGAGGGCACATTCCGGCTGCGCTGCAATATCTACTGCCAGCAGATACTGATTCAATCCAGGCTGGTCAGAGCCGTGGTGGCAAGAGATGGCCTTCCAAGAGATGGTGCTTTGCGGTCGGATATCGATTACGCCCTCAGCCACACCCTGTGGGCAGAGCATCTACAGGGCCTTGCTCCCCATCGCCTCAGCATTCTCCTGAACAGCAATGGCAATGGCACCCATACCCTAAGCTTTCTGGGTGGGGAGGGAAGAGATCTTTTCAAGAACAGCGCCGTGATACCGGCGACCGAGTTGAAGCTCCCGGTCGAGAACGCCAGGAGGGGCCTGTGGAGGGCTTCCTGGGGAGAAGAAATACCCTGGAAAGAGAATGCAGGGCTGGCCTATCGTTATGCAGATCGCTTGGGCACTGAGGACCTGGATCTTGAAAGGCTGAAAGAGGATCTGATATCCCTGGCCAGGAAAGGGTACATACTTTATAATGCCATCATCGGCAAGTTCACCAGGAGTCGGAGCAAGACCTATGAGCTTGCCCGGTTGATGCTCAATCCCGGCATGGTGCAGGTCGCTATCAGGGACTCACCTACCCAGGTCCTTCCAGCGGGATTATTCTATGATTATCCTCTTGATACCCAGGCAGATGGCCATAAGCTGTGTGAAGCCTTTGTAGATGCACTTAAGAGCGGCTCTCCTCTGCACCATGCGGCCTGCTTTAATGGCCAGTGCCCCCATTCCCGGGGAGATGTCAATGGTAATCCTGATGGCTATGTCTGTCCAAGTGGATTTTGGGGCTATAGGCATAGCCTGGGATTTCCGATATCACTTCCCGATGGAACTGATGTGCCCATGAAAATCGCCATAGATGATGGTCTGCAATTGGTAGTAGGTGTGGCCAAAAACCTCGATCGCCTCGATGCCCATATGAGGACGCTGCGAGAAATCAGGGGCGGTATAGGCTGGCATTATTCGGAAAAGCGCATAGAAATCATCAATAACCTCAAGAACCCTAAATCCCATCTGATCTATTTCTACTGCCACGGTGGAATCACAGCCAGCAATGTTCCATACCTGCAGGTGGGAGATGGAACGGGCAGCGATTTTATAGAGGGATCAAATCTTCTAGCTTATCGAATTTTTTGGGATGATCCCAACCCTCTGGTCTTCATTAACGGCTGCCATACTACTGCCCTGGACCCGGAAAAGACCATCAATCTGGTTGTTGACTTCATCAGCTCCGGCAGCGCAGGGGTAATTGGGACGGATATCACCATCTTCGAGCCTCTGGCATGCAGCTTTGCCGAGGCCTGCTTGAGTTATTTCCTCAGGGATAAATGCAACATTGGAGATGCTATAAGAATGGCCAGGCTTAAGATGCTTAAAGAATACAACCCTCTGGGCCTGGTTTATACCCCCTTTGTCCTTCCCAGCCTTCATATAAGAGAAATTGATTGATAATTGCAGGAATAAATAGTGATCAAAGTCTGCGAGGCGATGTCATGAGCGGATCGAAGTCGAAGATATTCAGACAACTGCTGGAAAGACCCGGCCTCTTGCTGCGGCCATGTGGCTATGATGCCCTCTCTGCCCTCCTGATTGAGAAGGCAGGATTCCGGCTGATGGGGACATCAGGATATGCCATATCCGCATCGGCAATAGGCCAGCCTGATCTGGGATTGATCAGCTTTGGGGAGCTATTGGAAAGGGCGAGAAACATATGCAACTGCGTCTCAATTCCGGTTGATATTGATGCCGATACAGGATACGGAAATGCTCTCAATGCCTATTGGACGGCGAAAAACTACATCTGGATCGATGCCGCAGGGATAAGGATTGAGGATCAGACCTGGCCCAAACGCTGCGGACATATGAGCGGCAAGAGCATAATCTCCAGAGAGGAGATGACCTCGAAGATCAGGGCAGTGATCAGAGCGAGAGAGGAAGAGGGCTCTGATCTGGTCATTGGCGCAAGAACCGATGCCAGGGCCATTGAGGGTTTCGATAAGACCATAGAGAGGGCAGTTGCCTATGCCAATGCCGGGGCGGATTATGTCTACGTGGAGTGCCCCCAATCCATAGAGGAGGTGGAGTACCTGGTCAAGAAGATCCAGATACCTCTAGCATTCAACCTGATTCCTGGAGGCAAGACGCCGTTATTTCCCATATCCGAGCTGGAGGCCATCGGGGTCAAGTATCTGTCCATTCCCATGGTCTGCCTCTATCCAGCGGTCAAGGCCATGTCCAGCGCTCTAGAAGCATTGAAGGATTGGGATCTGCATAAGGTGGGCGAGCTGGGGATAAACTGGTCGGAGTTCAACGATCTGATCGGCGCCCGGCGCTGGAGAGAGCGGGAGAAGGAGTTCGGAGGAGAAAAATAAGGCTCCTCGCTGTTTTCTGTGGGCATTGTGACTCAAACTTAAAACCACAAAGTCACAAATATACAAGGGTCTGTATCCTTAATATGAGGATTGATCAGAGACATAAAAAGACATCTTTGTGTCTTTGTGTCTTTGTGGTTCATTTTTTGTGCTATCGCTAAGAACAACCGAAGACGCAACAGAAGGCTAATAATCAGGTCGGTCACCAGAGGCGGCCCATAGGAAAGAGCGAAGAACCAGATTAAAGTTCACCCATACTAAATAGCGAGGAGCCAAAAATAAGTGAGGGATCGGAAAGGTAGAGGCCGATCCGCATCTTTTTGCTGCGTCTTTTGATTTGGATTTCAAGAGTCCATCTACCTCAATGGTGCCTGGATGATTCCAGTGCCCACGTCATCCTCTTCGCTCTCTGGAACGAGAGGATCATAGGTGCCGCTGGCAACAAGCTGCGCCATCAGGCTCAAGTTATCTATCCTCCCAGTCATCTTCAATTGGCGCTGTGCCCACAGGGCGGCAATTCCTGCGGCATGAGGAGTGGCCATGCTGGTTCCACTCATGCTGACCAGGCCACTCGTACCTGCATCGGCAGAGATGATATCAACGCCAGGAGCAGCAATATCAGCCTGGTTATTGGAAAAATTGGCGATAGCATATCCCTTGCTGGATTTGCCCAGTGCCCCAACGGCAATGATGCCTGTGCCGGCAGCAGGGGGAGCGACAGAGATCTCGTAGCGAGGTCGTTCGCTCTCGTTACCGCTGGCGGCAACGATGATCGCACCTTCCCCGAAAGCACCGTATGCTGCCACAAAATTGGCCAGCTCAGTGAACAGATTAACATTGGCTCGGTACTCCTCCAGGGCCAGGGATGTTGCCGGATTGATATCCATCCGCTGCTTTTTCACCAGCCAGTCCACATAACCGGGGAAATCAATGCCCAGGGACATGGATATGACATTAGCCCCTTCATGAAGTGCCCACTGAATGGCCTTGGCGAGGCTGGCTGAGGAACCGCCGCCTTCTCCCAGAACCTTGCCAATCAGGGCTCGTTTAATGTTACGAGCGATACCGATGCGTGTGCCATCGACATCCTGGCCGAAGATAGTGCCTGCACAATGTGTTCCGTGACCGTGAATGTCGTTGCCTGCCTCGGCAGTGAAGTTCTGCTGGACCAAGTCCACCCCCTTGAAGGCCGGATGGTTCGGATCGATTCCGGTATCCAGGACAGCCACGGTGACACCGGTACCGTCAAATGGTGACTCCGATGCACGCACAGCGTCAAGACCCCATTGCTTTGCTGGAGTTGCTGCGGAAGTGCGGCTGACCGGTGCAATCAACCTCATTGGCATGGGCTTGGCGATGGCAAGTGTACTGGGATCGCGCCGCAGATCATTGCGTTCCCGCTTTGTGAGTTCCGCCTCCTCCAGCTTGACGATTGAAGCTGTAACCTCACGGGGAAACATTCCTTTCCGGCGTGCGATCCCGATGTCTCCGCTTGTTGGTGCCGATATCTCCCTGCTGCGCAGAATTATATATTTTTCTTCTTCCATTGTCCTTTTCCTCCGGTGTTTCGAGTGTCTATTAGGCCTAAACAGATGAGATCCAAGAGCATTTCCTTCCAAAAAGCAAATTTGCAGATAGGTGAGAATTTTATGGCATTGGAAGGATACCAAACCTCTACAGTGTCTTAAGATCTATAGCTATTAATGTCTTATGCACAGTTCTTATATATAACTTTTGGCAGTACAATCATAT
>JGI11944J13513_1002256_pt1 | contig 13831 bp, 16 predicted proteins | sample TerdegcoTASludge_FD_13513 | JGI IMG/M metagenome (IMG submission 13513) | reverse complement strand
CTCGAGATCCAGCTCCCCTTCGCCGAGCCGCTGCGGCTTATCGAGCACCCGCAAGGGCCCATCAACTGGCTCGGCAAGCGCTGGAACGTGGCCCCCTATGACATCTGGGTGGCCGAGCAGATTGACCTGAACGTGGGTGATACCGGCGCTCACCAGGTGGGTGACCTCTCATGATCACCATCACCCTGGACACCCGTCGCGGCAAAGACCAGCTCAACCTGCTGGCCTTGCCGCCCAAGCAGCGCAAGCGCCTGGTATGGCGCGCCGCCAACGAGATGAAGAAGCTGGCCGCCCGTCACGTGCGCCAGCAGCAAGCCAGCAGCAAGCCCCCAACGGCAATGCCTGGGCCCCTCGCAAGCGGGGCAAACGCAAGATGTTGCGCGGCCTGCCCAAGTTGCTGGTGATCCACGAGCCGCGCCAGGACGTGGCCGAGGTTGGGTTCAAGAAAGGCACCATGAGCGCCCACGCCGGTGTCATCGCCAACACCCATCAGAAGGGGCACACCTACAAGGTGACGGCCGCCAGTCGCCGGCGCATCGCCCCCAGTGAAGGCGGCAAGCAGAAGCAGGCCACCAAGGCCCAGGCCCGCAAGTTGCGGGAGCTCGGGTTCAAGCGCCCCGGTCAGCGCAAGCGCTCATACCGCTCGGCCTCACTCGGCTGGATCACCGGCCACCTCAACTACGCCCAGGCGGGGTTGCTCATCAAGAAGCTCAAGGACGAACCGGCGGCCGAGAGCTGGGAAATCCATCTGCCGGCGCGCCCGTTCCTGGGCGCCAATGCCAGGCAGCGGCAACAGGCCTTCGCCCGCGCCCTGCAGAGCATCGATTACGGCTGGGACGTCAACAAGCAAGACATGAAGGGGAAATAACGGCATGTGGCCTTATGTACAGATCAACAACTTGAACCAGATGCAGGGGCCCGTGACCGAGGTCGAGCGCCACCTGCTTTTCATCGGCAGCGCCGCCAGCAACACCGGCAAGCTGCTCTCCCTCAACGCCCAATCTGACTTCGAGCAGTTGCTCGGGGCCGCGGACAGCGAGCTCAAGGCCAACCTGCTGGCCGCCCGCGATAACGCTGGCCAGAACTGGTCGGCGGCGGCCTATGTCCTGCCCACCGACAAGCCCTGGCTGGACGCGGCCCGCGACGCCCAGCAGACCCAGTCGTTTGAAGGGGTCGTGGTGCTCGGGCAGGAGTGGGACCAGGCGGGCATCAACGCCGCCCACGCCCTCAACCAGGAGCTGATCGCCAAATGGGGGCGCTGGCAATTCATGCTGCTGGCCGTGCCGGCCATCGCTGACGAACAGGATTGGTCCACCTACGAGGCCGAGCTGGCCACCCTGCAGGACGGCATCGCGGCGAGCTCGGTCTCCCTGATCCCGCAGCTTTGGCCGACCCTGGCCGGTGCCTACGCGGGCCGTCTGTGCAACCGGGCGGTGAGCATCGCCGACAGCCCCTGCCGGGTGAAGACCGGCGCCCTGGTGGGCCTTGGCAACAAGCCGGTGGACAAGGACGGGATCCCGCTGCCGCTGGCCACCCTGCAGACCCTGGAAACCAACCGCTATTCGGTGCCGATGTGGTACCCGGACTATGACGGGATCTACTGGGCCGATGGCCGCACCCTGGACGCCGAGGGCGGCGACTACCAGGTGATCGAGAACCTGCGCATTGCCTACAAGGTGGCGCGCTGGATGCGCCTGCGCGCCATCGCCCGCATCGGGGATCGCTCGTTCAACTCCACCCCAGGCAGCACCGCTGCCGCCATCACCTACTTCGGCAAGGATCTGCGCGAGATGGCAAAGGCCACCACCATCAACGGCCAGCCGTTCCCGGGTGACATCGCCTCCCCCCAGGATGGCGACATCCGCATCCAGTGGGTCGCCAAGAACCTGGTCTCGGTGTTTGTGGTGGTGCGTACCGTGGACTGCCCCAAGGGGATCACCGTCAACATCATGCTCGATATGAGCCTCAACAATGGGGAGGGCTAACCCATGACCCGTCGTATCTCCGGTGCCAGCTTTGACACCACCCTCCTGGGGGCCATGGTCCACGTCGAAAAGGCCAGCCTCTCCATCACCGACAACAGCGCCGTGGCGCAAACCCGGGGGATCCCGGACGGCTTCGTCGATGGCGATGTCGCCGCCGAGCTGGAGTTCGAGCTCGATACCAAGAACTTCTCGCAGTTGGCCGATGCCGCCAAGCGGGCGGGGAGCTGGCGTGGGATGGAGCCGGACGATGTGCTGTTCTACGCCGACACCGGCACCGAAACCATGAAGGTGGAAGCCTTCGGGGTGAAGCTGCTGGTCTCCGACCTGCTCGACATCGATCCCAAGGGAGGCAGCAAGAGCGTGCACAAGGTGAAAGGCTTTGTGACCTCCCCCGACTTCGTTCACCTCAACGGCGTGCCTTACCTCTCCAAGGAAGACACCCGCCACCTGCTGGGTTAAGGGGGACGCTTGGACGACATCGACCGCGCCACCCGCCACGCCGCCCGCATGCTGGCGATCCAACTGGCTAACCAGGTGGGCAAGGGGCACTACCAGGGGGAGAGCCTGCACCAGTGCGAAGAGTGCGACGACGACATCCCCGAGGGGCGCCGCCGCCATGTGCCGGGGGTACGCCTATGCGTCCCCTGCCAGACCCGCCTTGAACGGTTGGCCCGCTAACCAGAGCTACGGACATGAACCACATGCCTCACAAAGACCCGACCCTCGTCACCGCCCTGCTGGCCTGGCTGATGGACAACTGGCCCGCCGTCTATGGGGCCCTGCTGGCGCTGGCCATCGCCTTCCTGCGCATCACCTACGCCGGTGGGCGGGGTCGCCGCCGGCTGATCGAATCCCTGCTGTGCGGCCTCATTACCCTGGCGGCCGCCACCGGGACCCACCTGCTCGGGATCCCCCAGGAGGCCACCCCCTTCCTGGGCGGCGTGGTGGGGCTGCTTGGGATCGACATCATCCGCGACAGGGCGGCCCTGATGTTTAGCAAGAAGGAGGACAACAATGCCGCGCAGTGACTGCCATCCCCAGATGGCCGCCTTTCTCGACCTGATCGCCTATGCCGAGGGCACCAAGGGGCTGGGCGACGATGGTTACAACAAGCTGGTCAACCCGGCCGGGTTCTTCCAGGACTACCGTGAACACCCCGATGTGTTGGTGCGGGTCAATCCGACCCTGCACAGCACCGCCGCCGGGCGCTATCAGTTCCTGTCCCGCCACTGGCGCCACTACCAGGCGGCGCTCGGCCTGCCGGATTTTGGCCCCGTCTCCCAGGACACCTGGGCCATCCAGCTTATCCGTGAGCGCAAGGCACTGGACGATGTGATCAAGGGGCGCATCCCCCAGGCGATCAGCAAGTGCGCCAACATCTGGGCCAGCCTGCCCGGCGCCGGCTACGGCCAGCGCGAGCACAAGCTGGCGGATTTGCTGGCCAAGTTCACCGAGTTTGGCGGGGTGCTGGCATGAGCACTTTCAGCAAGGTGCTGGGGATAGTGGGCCTGCTCCTGGTGCTGGCGCTTTATGTCACCCATCGCCGCACGGTGGACATGCAGCGCACCCTGACCGAGCAGCAAACCACGATCACCAATCTGCAGACGGCCAACGACCAGCAGGCCACCGAGCTCCAGCGGCAGCAGTTGATAACGAAGGGCCTGCGTCTGCTGCTCAACAACCAGAACGCCGCCTTGACCAAGCTCGACAACCAGAACAGGAAAACAGCCGATGAACTGCAACAAGCCCTGGCCACGCCGCAGGCGGGCCGCCCGGATTGCGCTCGCGAGCTTTTGCCTGCTGGCGCTCTGCGCCTGCTCCAGCCAACGCACGACAGTGGTGCAGACCCGGGTGGTCAAGCGGCTGCCACCGCCGGGGCTGGTGCCCAACTGCCCGGAGCCTGAATTCACGGGGAGCACCTACGGCGATGCCGTGCAGTTTATCCCCACCTTGCAGACGGCGCTGCGCCGCTGCCAAACCCAGATCACTACCCTGACCAACTGGATTGAACAAGAGGAAACAACCCCATGAGCACACCGATCATCACCCTGGAAGTCGCAGGCAAAGAGCTGAAGTTTGCCCCGACCATGGTGGCCTACAACAGCTTCATCAACGACATGATGCCCAACGACAAGGTGGCACCTGCCCACAACTACTTGAAAAAGATCATCTGCCAGGAGAGCAAAGAGGCGCTCGATGACCTGCTCAAGCGCCCCAGCGCAGCCCTGCAACTGGCTGGTGCCGTGAATAAGGAATTCGCGCCCGATCTGGACATCACCGTAAAAAACTGACGGCGCGTGCCGAGGCCATCGAGCGGAACCAACTGGAGCAGGTGCTGGCGCTGCGCCGTTACTACCTGCCCCATGAGGATGACGACCTCGACAGCCTGGCCCGCGCTATGTGGATAGACAAGCACCACCGAGTGTCCAACGCCGCCACCGTGGCCGAGGGCATTGCCAAAGCACTGAACGGGTAACGACTGATGGCCTGGATGGAAAAATTGATGATGCAGGTGGCTCTGGTTGACCAGGTCACCAAGCCCCTTGCCGGCATCAACGCCCAGATGGACAAGGTCAGCAAAGCGGGCCGCCAGGGCTGGAGCAATATGGCCATGGGGGCCACGACCGTGGCGGGCGGCGTCATGGCAATTCAAGGCGCCCTTGGCCCGGCCATCGAGATGGACAGGGCCCTCGCCGAGGTGGCCTCCCTTGATGTGCAAAAGGATGTGCTAGGGGCGCTCGGCCGCGAAGCCCTCAAGTTGTCCGTGCAGTATGGCAATTCGGCCACCGAGATCGTGCGCTCCTCCTACGACATCCAGTCCGCCATCGCCGGGCTGGAGGGTAACGAGCTGCCAGCCTTCACTCGCGCCTCCACTACCTTGGCCAAGGCCACAAAAGCCGACACCGCCACCATCACCAACTACATGGGCACCATGTACGGCATCTTCGAGCAGCAGGCCAAGCAGATGGGCAAGGCCAACTGGGTGGAAGATGTCGCCGGCAAAACGGCGCTGGCGGTCCAACTGTTCAAGACCACCGGCCAGGGCATGGCCGATGCGTTCGGCGCGATCGGTGCCAACGCCACGGCGGCCGGGGTATCGATGGATGAGCAGTTCGCTGTGCTGGGCCAGTTGCAGGCCACCATGAGCGGCGGCGAGGCCGGGACCAAGTTCAAGTCCTTCCTGGCTGGTGTAGGTGGCGCTCAGAAGGCGCTCGGCATGCAGTTCACCGACTCGGCAGGCAACATGCTGCCGGTGCTCACCATCCTGGACAAGCTCAAGATGCGTTACGGCGAGACCATGAGCGTGGCCGAGGGGGATGAGCTCAAGAAGGCGTTCGGCTCGGATGAGGCGGTCGCCATGATCAAGCTGCTCATGACCAACACCAAGGGCCTGGCCACCAACATCAACGCACTGGCCAACACCCACGGCATGGGCAAGGCCGAACAGATGGCCGCGTCAATGACCGATCAGTGGGAACGGGTGACGCAAGGATGGTTCGCCATCCGTGCCGCCGCCTTTGGTGTGGTGCTGCCAGCCATCAATGCGGTGGTCGGTCTCTTTGCCGATGGCGCCAATGATGTGCTGCGCTGGACTCACCTTTTCCCGAACCTCACCAAGGTGATCAGCTATGCCATGCTCGCCATCGTAGGCCTGAGCATGGTCACCGGGGCGTGGATGTTGATCGCGGGGCTGGCCAAGTTGGCGACCCTGGGGATGGGCATCGCCTGGACCATCATCATGGCGCCGCTCAACCTGCTCAAAGCGGGGCTGGTTGCCTTTCGTGCCATCCTGCTGGCGGTCAATATCGCCATGTATGCCAACCCAATAGGCCTGATCATTGCCGGGATAGTGCTGCTGATCGGCGCTGTCGCAGCTGTCATCTACTACTGGGATGACCTGAAAAAAACCTTCTCAGACTGGGGCGTGTTCCAGTTGCTCGGCAAGTCTATCGACTGGCTCATCGACAAGCTCAACATGATCCCTGGCGTCAACATTGAGGCTGGCGCCATGCCGGACCTCAACCTGCCCAACCCCGAGAACATCAACACACCGCTGGCACGCTATCGCCAGGGTGGTCAAAGCAACATCCCATCCGGTGGCATTGGCCAGCAGCTGATCCAGGCCAACGCAGCAGCGACCACGGCGAGCCAGAAGCCGACCAAGGCCATGCATATCGGCGAGGTGCACAACCACTTCCAGAACCAGGTGTCACCGGGAGAGATGGAGCAAGAACTGTGGATGACCACCCCATGACCGATCCCAAGTACATCGACATCCTGGTGGTGGATGGCGCTTGGCAACTCGACGCAGGCGGCCAGCCGCGCCTCACCCAGGATCGGCACAGCATCGGCCAGGACATCAAGCACCGGATCATGGAGTCGGGGCTGGCCCGCAAGCTCATCGGCGAACGCAGCCCCACCCTGCGTGCGGATGTGATGACCGAGATCGAACTGCTGGTCGAGAACGACGTGCGCCTGATCCCGGGCACCATCCTGATCAGCGAAGAATCGCCGGAACGCATCCTGGTCACGGCCCGTACCTATGAATTCGGCGATCTGGAGGTAACCCTGTGAGCCTGCGCCCCACCGTGGATTTTATGGCCCTGCTGGCAAAAAGCGGGGTGCCGACAACCGAGGCGGCCATGGAGGCCGAGCTCAAGAAAGAGGTGGAGGCCGCCGGCTCACTCATCACCAACGACAGCGATGTGTCCCCGTTCTGGCGCCTGGTGCGCGGCGTGGTCATCACCCCGGCGCTCTGGCTGATCCGCACCCTGCTGGCAGGCCATGTACTGCCAGCCAGCTTTGCCGCAACCGCCAATGATGCCTATCTCGACCTCAAGGCCTGGGATGTGGATCTCACCCGCAAGGCCGCCCAGAAAACCCGGGGCCTGGTCAACTTCACCAAGGTCAATCCGGCAGAGGCCGTCACCATCCCGGCCGATGTCTGGATCACCACCGAGCGCATCAACGGCACCATCTATCGCCTGCGCCCCCTGCAGGAGATGGTGAGCCCTGCCGGTGAGGCCGTAGCCAAGGTGGTCTGTGAGGCTGAGTTCGCCGGCAGCGCCTGGAATCTGGCCCCCGGTTATTACAACCTGCTGAGTAAACCGGTGACCGGCATCCTGTCAGCGCGTAACGCCGACCGCGATTGGGTCACCACTCAGGGGGCCGATGCCGAGAGCAACGATGCGTTGGGGCTGCGAATTCAGAACCAGTTCTCGGCAGTCGGGCGCTACCACATCGACGCGATTTACCGCTCCATGCTTGCCAGCGTGGCGGGGATCCGTGCCGATCACATCTTCTTCGAGCATGACGCACCGCGGGGCCCGGGTACCGCCAATGCCTTCATCCTGCTGGAGGTGGGCACCACGCCGGCCAGCTTGATCGACAAGCTCAACGACTATGTGAGCAACCAGGGTAACCATGGCCATGGCGATGACCTGCAGGTGATGGCCATGCCGGAGACTGAGCACACTCTTCAACTGGACCTGTGGCCTATCGATAACTTGACCTCAGAGCAGCGGCTGGCACTCACACGGGATGTGGAACTGTTGGTGAAGGCGGCATTCCGTCAGTCTGCCGATTACCCCCTCTGTGACCCGCACCTGGCCACAGTCCCGATTCTCACTGAGCCAGCTTGGCCGCGAGCTGCACCAGGCATTCCCCGAGATCAAGAGCCTGTATTTCACCGAACTGGACATCGTTTCAGGTCTCGATATCCCGCGCCTGACCGATTTGGAGGTGTTCCTCCATGACTAAGGCCACCGAACTGAATCACCAAGACAAGGCCCCCCTGCTGCCAGACAGCTCCGTCCCCTGGTGGGAAGACGGCAAGACCATCGCAGAGGGGGTGCAAGAGCCTGCCTTCCTGGCCAAAGGCATCATGTCGTTCTGGCGTCGCGTGCGCGGCTGGCTGCTGCAACCGCTGACCCAGCAAGACCCGATGACCTGCTCTGAAAGCATGCTGGCACTGCTCGCCTGGGAGCGAGATATCACCCGCTTCAAGGGGGAACCGCTCACCCTGTTCCGCAAGCGGGTGAAGTTCGCCTTCATCAATGCCCAGGATTCGGGCGAGGTGGCAGGGTTCAAGCGTATATTCGAACGCCTTGGCATCGGCTGGTGTGAGCTACGCGAGCGCCAGGACGGCGCCCCCTGGGATGTCATTACCATCGAGGTGGCCGACAGCGCTCTGGTGGAAAACCAGCAATTGATGGAGACCCTGATCCAGCACTACGGCCGCACCTGCCGCCGCTACCGCTTCCAGGTGCTCTATCCCGCCGTGGCATACCTGCATGCGGGGCATTTCGACATGGCCCACCAAGTATTCGCGACATCCCTCAATAAACCAGCCTGCAAGGGTTACCTGCAAGCCGGTCAAATCCATTTCATTCAACACGTTTACGGGGCGTCTATCCCCCGCAAGGAGTCCTGATGAGCCAGGTCATTACCAACGCATTCGAACAATATTGGCAGTCCAGCCTGGCCGCAGAGCAACCGGTCGTGCTGGATGAATTCATCCTGGCTGATATTCCCAACCTAGATATCACCGCCCCCATCGACCCGGACACAGTCCTGCCGCCGGAGAGCCAGATCGTCCACCGCCAGAACGTGGACCAGCGCGGGCGCATCAACAGCAATGCGGTAGCCTACTCCATTGTGATGGACACCACGGTCGGCGATTTCAGCTTCAACGCCATGTTCCTGCGCAACAAGGCCAACGGTGTGATCGGGATGATCGTCTACAAGGGGCGCGAGACCAAGCTCAAGACCGACCAGACCACCGGCCAAACAGGCAACAGCCTGGTCAAGTCCATGCTGATGGGTTACGACCAGGCAGCAGAGGCCACCCTCACCCTTGTAGATGCCGGCACCTGGCAGATCGACTATGCAGCTCGCCTGCGCGGGATGGATGAGAATATCCGCCAGCTCCAGGCCGATCTATATGGCCATCACACCTTTGTCGGTGACGGCTTCAAGCTGATCGAGAAGGATGGCGCCTATCAGGTTACCCCGGGCGTGGCCATCGTCGGCGGCCTGCGGGTAGAACTGAAACAGCCGGAGGTCATCCACCCGGGCACCAAGCCGATCGGCGTCTGGGTCGATGTGCATCGCGCCGGTTCGCTGCTCTCTGAGCATCAGAACCACTTCACCATCATCACCAGCGTGGCCGACCTGGCCGACCATGTGGACGGCAACAGCTATCAGCACTACGTGGCCAAGTTGGGTGCCGTGCAAGCTGACAATACCGTTGAGGATAGTCGAGACCAAAGTGGTGATAACGAAAGTGCTGGCGGCCTACCCGATACCTTCACCCTCTGGGAGCGTTCGATGGGTGAGGCAGGATTTGCCACAGCTGGTTCGTTCGAACGAGGTGGTAAAGTGCTCAGGGCCAGCGATGTGATTATTTACGCATCGAAGGGAGAGGCGTACACCTGGGGGGGAGAACTGCCAAAAACTGTGAACGCGGATAGCACACCGTGGAACACTGGTGGGGTCGGTCCTGGTAAATGGATACCACAGTCAAAAAAACTGCTGAGGGATGAACTGGCCGGCCAACGGGGCGCTTCAGTAATCGGAGCAGAGCATGGGAAATCTGTTCAGTACGAACTCGAATCCATGAAAATGGATCTTAATAAGAGCGTGCTGGCTCAGATAAAGTTCAAGGCCCAGCGGGCAAACTCACAATGGGGACAGCCAGGGCCGATCAACATCCTCGCAGACTCAATGGGGTTTGGCTATTTCGCGAGCTACGAGAACGGCGTCCCAACCTACGGAGGAATGTTCTATCATCGGTGGGTGAGCATTATGGCGAGGATGTTCGCGGCAGAGTTTAATACAGGGCATTATCTCACATGCAATCCCAACATTTATGAATATGGTGGTGATGAAGATATTGTTAAGCGGGTAGCATACAATGGCACTTGGACATTAAAAAACGCTGGATTGTATACCTCCAATTTGTTGGTTGGTCAGGCTGCGTGCACATCTACACCAGGCGCATATTCAGATTATAAATTCCCTGCAACATTTTCAAACTGCTGGATTTATTATGTAGTACAGCCTGGTGGTGGAGAGCTGACAATTACCCAAAACGGTTCGGAGCCAATGGTAATATCATGTGATGGTCCCGAGCTGAAAAATGCAGTTATTAGCATTCCTGTTACGGCCAACCCTCAAGGATACTGCACTTTACGCATTGCGAAATCTGACGTAGGTTCCGGAGAAGTTGGAGTATCAGCAATCTCACCAACTCAGGGTGTCAGGGAAAATGGATATAAGGAAGGCGCTGGCCTCAACGCCTTCGCCGCGCCAGGTCGCAGATTACAGGATGTAAGTGAGAGCGTAATAGCTGCAGCATGTCAAAATGCAGCAGGTCTGATTCTGGCTCTTGGGTTCAATGACAACCCCCTGAATGGCTCAGGCCAAGAGGTGGGTCGAGCGGCATTCACACAAAGAGTGAACTGGGTAATATCGAATTGTAAAGCCAATAATACGCCGTTGATTGTTGCGGACTTCAGTTGGAAAAATACGAAAGACCAGTTTACTAGGATGGAGCTTAGGAGAGCTGCGAGTGAGGTTGGTGGGATATATATCCCCTTCCCGGATATGCTGCAAGGCGGCACTGTACCGAATGAAGCGGAAAGATTAGCTTCGGGCATGTGGCACGATGCAGCACACCCCAACAAAAAAGGCCATAAATGGATTGCTGAAAGTATTGGCAAAGCAATTGGTCTTTCGTGCTCAAGCAAAAATGAAGCCATCCGCAATCATGATTACTGGATGTCATTGCCGCTAACATCGACATTTTCAAACATACTGACCAACATCCCAAGGAACTTGGCTGCATACAAGATTAGCGGAGATTTTGTTCATATCAGGACACAAATAAAAATGGCTGCCGGAGGGGCTTTCCCTGTCGGTGTGAATACTATCTGCGGCGATGCCGTTAATTCCATGTGGTGGATAGTGCCGCCGCTAAAACTTAATGCTTTCTACCTTACAAAACTGCATGACGTAAACGAAAATACGGGCGTGATTCAGGGGTTTAGTTCTTTTTCTGGCGCGGGGGTTAAATCCTGTGTTCTGGCACTGGTGAGACCTTCAGGTGTTTCTTTAACGGCATTCAATGGCGCGTCATCATTTGAAATTGAACGGTGGGAGTCTGCTGATGTGTAAGACAAGGGAGCACCAGTGAACATCGTTGCCGTCACTCCATATGGATGCCGCACTGGAAAAAACGCTGGTGAGCTCAACTCTGCTGCTCCAGCGACCATTCAAGTCATGGCGTCAAAACTACAAGATGGGGCAGATCCCCATCTGCCAGGCGGCAAATTACATGCTTTGGCCTGGATGGTCACTGGCAACAGTACGAATGAACTGGCTGCCAAGTTGTCGGATGTGTGCTCAGTGCTGCCATTGCCGGAGTGGTGCACCACCCTGCGCAGTCTCACCGCCAAAAACGACATCATGGCTCAACTCACTGCGGCCATGGTACCGCGTTGGAAGGAGGGAGACCCGCTGATCTGGGATCCGCTGCGCCGCCATTTGTTGGTCTCTGCCGCTCGCACAGCTTTGCAGCAGAGCGAGGGCAATTCACCATCACCGGATACCACCCGCGCCAAGCTGGCCGCGCTGACCAGCAAACGCACAGCCCGTATCGCAGACCTGGACGCAGAACTGGCCACCAGGCCGAGCTTAGCCGGCAAGCTGTGGAGCTGGCACGGTTACGGTGAACCGGCCAGCCTGGCGGCCGAATTGCTCAAGAGCGATCACCCCGACCACAGCCACGCCGTCGGCGCCCTGCTGCTATCCCCTGAACCACTCACCTATTGGCAGGAGTTAACCCAATGAGCAGAACCGCTATGCTCACCCTGGACGGTGAGCCCATCGTTATGAAGTCGATGCGGATCTCGGCATCGATGCAGTTCCAGGACAAAGACCAGAGCGGCCAGACCAGCAGCACCAGCAGTGCTGAGCAGGGCGAGAAAGCCAAGGAGCTCGACGTATCTGGGCTGGTGCCGTTCAAAGATGAGAAAACACTGAGCCGCCTGTTCGAGCTGGCGGATGCAAAAGGTGACGGAGGAAAGCGCCATATCTACCGGGTCGGGTCGCTGCTCGGCAAGTCGGTGAAGGTGCGCCAGGCCAAGTTCGCAGGGCGCATCACCGCCAGCGAGCAGGAGGGCCTGCTGGCGTGGCAGGTGCAGTTCACCCTGCGGGAGCACAACTCGGTACCGGAGAAGCGCGAGCAACGCCAGCCCAAGGCCCCTGCTACCGTGGGGCAAAGCACTGCCAATACCACACCAGCGAAAACAGGTGGCAATACGGCAGCATCTGAACCGGAGCAATTGAGTTCTGTAGAGCAGATGATCAAGGGACTGGACACCAAGCTGGGAGACCTGATGGCGTGAAACTCTCGACCAGCCTTACCCTAGGTGGCCAGCCGGCACACCTGGTTGACCATGACATCGTACTAGACCTCTCCGCCGGCGGCCGTGCAGCGCTGACTATCGAGGGCTCCGCCACCAAAGGGCAGACCCTGACCGTGGATGTCGGCTACAACGGCGACCTGCGGCGCTGGTTTACTGGCTACGTGTACGACGTGCAGCCTGCCGCCAACAGTGCCAGCAAGTTGCTCTGCCGCGAGTTGGCAGGAATCTTGGGCAGCAGGTTCCCTGTCAGCATCCAGCACGCAACCCTGCGCAGCCTGATGGCCTGGCTGACCGAACAGACCTCTCTCGCCTTCCTGCTGCCGGACGGAGCAGACTATACCGACTCCCCTATCCCCAACTTCACCAGTGCGGGGACGGGTTATCAGCTACTCGACAATGCGGGTCGTGCTTTCTCGGTGCCGGACTTCATTTGGCATCAGCAACCGGATGGCGCCATTTTCGTAGGCAGTCATGCCCACAGTCGCTGGGCAGATAAACCAGTGGAGCTAGACCCTGCATTTTCAGCCAAGCAGGCGGGCAACACCTTCACCCTGGCTCCGATCCCAGCCATGCGCCCGGGGGCGATTGTCAACGGCAATCGTGTGGAGCGCGTTAGGCTAAAGGGTGACGAGATGACCCTGACCACCGCCACCCCGGGAAAACCAGTCAAGTCACCGGAACGCCGAAAGATGGAGGGAGAGTTCCCAGAACTGGCCGACAAGATGCACCAGCCCAAGTTCGGGCGGGTGGAGGCCATCAGCGACAGGGCGGAAGCCGGGCAGCTCAATGATCCTTATCGCCCGCGCTATGCGGTAGATGTGCAGCTACTGGGCGAGGATGGTGAACCAGACGAAGGGGCGCCGCTCTATCGCGCTGTGCCGCTCCCTGTGATGTTCGGCGGGCCTGAGCAGGGGTTGCTGCAATACCCTGCCGAGGGGACGCTGGTTGAGCTGGGGTTCGCCTTCGGTCGCGCCGATCGACCGTTCATCCGTACCATCCTGGGCACTGGTTGGCCGCTGCCGGATATCGAGCCGGGCGAGCAGCTACAACAGCAACGGGCAGAAGTGTTCAACCGCACCGACAGCGTGGGCAACCAAACACGCCACACCGACCGCCGCCAGCACGACAAGGCGATGCGGATGATCCGCGAGGCCGATGAGTACCTGGGCGAGTTCGGCCAGCACCAGCTAACCGTATTGGCCAACAGCGTGGAAGAGATCGGGGCCATGAAGCGCATCGAGGCACTCGGGGATATCGAGCTGCTGACCGCAGAAGACATGATACTGGGCTGCGCCGGTAACATGAGCCAGACAGCGGGCGGCAACCTGGATGAAGATATCGCCCTGGTTCGCCGGGCGCTGGCCGGCGAACTGCAGCACTTCGAGGCGCCCAAGTCGTGGATGGGGAGCGATGGGG
>JGI11944J13513_1002253_pt1 | contig 13836 bp, 19 predicted proteins | sample TerdegcoTASludge_FD_13513 | JGI IMG/M metagenome (IMG submission 13513) | reverse complement strand
GCGATCCCGGCACGTTGGCCCGGGACTTGGGCTATCTGGCCGGTAAAGGATACGCGATTGAAGAGGTGCAGCCGGTGGATATGTTTCCGTGGACGGCGCATACAGAATGTGTTTGTCTAATAGTGAGGAATGACAAGGGTTTCAGGGATTTATAAAATAAAAAAGGGGTGGTTTTTCCACCCCCTTTCCACCCTAATTTTTTTGTGGGTGGCAAACCTTTTCAAATATATCAACTGTATTCTTGGACATTTTTTCTGTTGCGTGTGTGTAGGTGTCCATTGTTGTGGCAAGCCTGGAATGACCAAGCCTTTTCTGAACATCCTTCATGTTTGCACCATTTTCAATTAACAGGGTGGCATGAGTATGCCGCAAAGCATGGAAATTGAATTGAATCATCAATTCATAATTTATTACCCTGCTACAATACTTAATGCTATCAGGTGTAACCAAACCGCCGCTTTCATTAGTGCAGATAAAATGAACTTGGTCATCAGTGGTTTTGTAATCCTTCGTTCCATCAACAGAATAGATTCGGTCATCCTTATCCACATAATAAAAGTTATAAAATTTACCACACTTCAAGCGATTTTCAGCTTGCCATTTCTTATGCTTCTTCAAAATATCAACCAGGGTATCACCAATTGGTATTTTACGAACAGATGAAGTGGTTTTGGTTGTTCCAAAATACCATTGCTTTTGTTCCTTCTTGATAAGGATTCTTTTGATTTCAATGACCTTGTTTTCCAGGTCAATATCTTCCCAAGTTAAAGCGCAACATTCACCAACCCTTGTTCCTGTATGGTATGCAATTTGTAATGGGATGTAGAAGGAATTGCCCTGGGGAAATCTTTCAATGATTCTTTTGAATTCATCCTGGGTAATAACCTTTCTATCAGTTTCAGCCTTCATATTCTCATTCTTAGGTAGCTTCACATATTGCATAGGGTTTTCCCTAATGAATTTATAAGGGAAAACAGCCGCCTTAAATGAACCTGATAGCACTGACATAATATTCACCAGGTAATGCTTCGTAAAACCCGCAGTGGATTTTTCATTGATAAATTGCTGAAGAACAGCAGGAGTAATGGATTTCAATTTGTATGAACCAAGGGCGGGTTTAATATGGTTTTCAATGATTCTTCTATACCCATCAATAGTGTTATACTTGCAGTTCATTTCAACATAGTTCTTTAACCAATAATCCATATAATCAGACACAGAAATTTCACTTGGTTCAAAGAGTAGACCAGCATTTTCATATTCCTGAAGTGCTTTTCTTAAAGCTGCTTCAGCTTCCTTCTTGGTTTTACCACCTTTCCTTTCAATCTTTTTTCTTTTACCGTCAACCTTGCCTAAATCAAAATAGTAATACCAGTTATTACCACGTTTCCTTACTCCACCTTGCATAAAAAATATACCACCTTTCGCTTTGATTGTTCCAAAGGTGATAAAATGCTATAATTACAATGTGTGGGTGCATTTATCCCTTTGGTTAAATGTATCTTAATAATCCCTTGGTGTTGGAAGCACCAGGGGTTATTTTTTTATACCATTTCTGCCTTTTTAAAGATTTCAAAGGCAATTGATTTTTTTATTGTATTACAGAAATCTTCAAATTCTTCTTCTGTAAAAGTAATGGTTATATCATCTTTACTTAAAATAATGATAAAGGCTTCGGTTTCTTCTTCGCTGCCAACTGTTTTTTCAAATCGAACAAGGTATTTAATTGATTCCAAGTATTTTATAAAACAGGATAATTCTTCAGTTTGGTCAGCAAGGAAAGTATTTTCTTCTTCTCTTTCCATTGGAACATCATAACCCATCAACCAACCTTCACTTACTCCCAAAGCCTTTGCAAGATGAAATATTGCTTTTTGCTTTGGCTGTCTATCACCATTTTCATATTTTCTGATGCTGATTTCTGAAATGGATGATAGCTTTGACAATTCCTTTTGTGTTAATCCCTTTTCTTTTCTCAATGATTTTATTCTTTCACCTATATTCATTCACATCACCTCTATAACAGTGTAGCACATTCATATTAAAACTAAAAGATACAAAAAGATTTATTTTTATATTGACAGTAACTTTTGTATCTGATAAGATGATAACAGATACAAAAGTTACTGTCAAGTAGGTTTGTATCGAAAACTGAACTTTCTTAAAGATTTGTTCAAGAAATTGAAAGGAAGGTGAAAGAAATGAAGTTGAATACTGAAAAACTGCTGCTTGGAATGGCAAATGCTTGTATGACAATTACAGAACTTGCAGAAAAAGCTAATGTTTCAAGACCTGCTTTGACCAGGTTTACATCTGGAAAAAGCAACCCAAAGCCATCTACTATTGGAAAAATAGCAAAAGCATTGGGTGTCAAGGTTGAAGATTTAATTGAAAGGGGTGAATGATGTGGAACAGGATAATGATATTTTATTAACAGTCAGTGAAGTTGCAAAGTTGATAAAATGTAATCCTGCTTTTACTTATAGCTTAATAAAAGCTAAATTATTACCAGCTTTGAAGCTTGGAAGCTATAAAATAAGAAGGTCAGCATTGTTGGAATTCCTGGAAAAATTTGAAGGGTATGACCTGACAAAGCCTGAAGAAATCAAACAGCTTAAATTGAATAAGGTCAGTTAAGGAAAAACCAATATCAAGTGAAGAAAGGTAGGTCAACAAAATGGACATTAACGAATACCAAGAAATTGAAAAGAAGTTTGAAGAAATGCTTAACCAGAAGGTTGCTGAGTTAGAAAAGACTTATGAAAATATGCTTCGTAAAGAATTAGCTGCTGTTGCATTGAACTTTGATTCTGTAAAAGTAATTTCAAAAATGCTGCTGTCTATGGACATTAACAATAAGCCGACAAATAAAGTCTATGAAGTGTATAAGAGCCTTTGCAGTAATCTAAATATCCCACCTATATCGAATATTGAGTTTTCAAGGTTCATTGTAAGGTGGTATAACTTTGTAATTGTTGATAAAAAAATTAACGGTGTGAAATACAGAATTTTTGTTAAGGTGGCAAAAGCGGTTCAAGATGAAGTAAAAGTTCAAGATGAAGTTCAAGATGCGGTTCAAGATGAAATGCAGTAATATCAAGGCGGTTCAAGAAGTTCAAGATGAATATTAACTTCTTATATAAATAAAAAAAAAATATAAGAAAAAATATATAAATATAAAAAATATATATAATATAGCATCTTGAACTTGAACTTCTTGAACCGATACCCTGCAAAGCCTTATATTACAATGGTTTGAGCAGGTTCAAGATGAAAAATTGTTCTTGAACCGCAAATTTGATAAAAAATCTTCTAAAGCCTTTATTTATAAGGGTTTGAAGTAGGTTCAAGATGAATTTAGCAGTTCAAGATAAATAAACCCGCCTGATGATGACCTGCTGGGTACAGGTCGAAATCCCCGAAAGGGGATAGCGGGAAACCCGTCGGCACAGGGGGAAAGATGCCGCCCCTTTTATATAGATTGTTCTTTGAAAATTTAACAGTTTTATAATTACACTTTTAAGATGAAAGGAAGGATAAAAATGTTTATTATTTTTAACCATGAGAAGTTGGAACAAAGAATCAATGCCATGTATGGCTGCAAGGAAGCCTTTGGAAAGCTTATGGGGATGACCAAGCAAAGAATCAATTCCAGGCTGAAAAGTGCAACAGATTTCACACAGTCAGAGATTGAAAAGGCTTCTGAATTACTAAACATTAAGCCTGAAGAAATACCAGCATATTTCTTTGATGTTGAATATGAAGGGGTATAAAGTAATACATTGGACAAGCTTAAATGTCACAAACCATGTCACATTCATGCCCTTGTGGTGCATTATTATCGGTGTTACTATGTTATCATAGATAACATAGTAAAAAATGCAAATTCAGTGCAAATTCAGTGCAATTATTTTGCGCTTCCCTATATGATAAATTATTATTGTCAAAATTTTTTCCAAAAGAGGATGTTCAGGTTTTACCTCCTGACTTGAACATTCTCTTTTGTTTTTTCTGAAAGGTAGGTGATGGTATGGCAAGATTGACCAATAAACAAGAAAAATTTGTTGAGGAACTTATCAAGGGGAAGTCACAAAGGGAAGCTTACAAGCTTGCTGGATATAAAACTGATAAAATGGCTGATAAAACAATTGATGAAGCTGCAAGCAGATTGTTCAAAAATAGCAAGGTTTTAGCAAGGTATGAAGAACTTCGCGCCAGGTTGGTTAAGGAAGCTGAAGATGAATGTATTGTTTCAGCCAAGGAAGTATTAAGGGAATTAAAAAGAATTGGCTTTGCCGATATTAAAGATTACCTTTCATACAGAACCGCAAAAACTGTTGTTGGATATGACAAAGATACAGGTGAACCGATAATTGACTATGCACAAATTATTGAATTGATTGAAAGTGAAAAAATTGATGGAAGGTTAATTCAAGAAGTTTCAATCAATTCTAAAGGTGTTTTTACCTTCAAGCTTCATGATAAAATGGCTGCCCTTGATAGGCTTGGAAAATACCTTGGAATGTTCACTGATAAAGTTGAAGTATCAAGCCAAGTAAATAATCCCTTTGAAGGGCTTACCACTGAAGAATTGAAACTTATTATTCAAAAATTATAAAAATGAAAGGATGAAATGAAAGATGGCAAAATTTAAAAGTAAAATTAAAGCATTGGTAGATAAGCACAATGAAGAAGTTAAAGCAATTAAAGCTGATGCACAATCCAAAATCAAAGCTTGGAAGGATGACAAAGTTTATAGTGATGCTTATAAGAAAGAACGGATTCAGGAAATTGAAAAGGAAATGAAAACGCAATGTGCTGCCATTGATGAAAAATACAACAAGCAGATTCAGGAAATAGTTGTTTCTGAAAAATCATCTATAATTGGAAAACCATCAACAAAACCCGCAGATTACCAGCTTCAAATCAGTAATGCTTTAAAGTTTATTGAATTGGCGGGAAAAAACTTAACTGATGACCAGGCTTATGGAATCCTGAAGCCATTCCAAGGGGATTATGAAACAATGAGTTTATTTCAATCTGCTGTTTATGGTTTGGCTGGAAACTTGGAAAACCGCTTTGAAAAGACTTTTAAAAAGACCAATGACTTCTTGATTATGATGAATAATTTTGAATTAGCTGAAAAGACAGCAGGTAAAGTGTTAAATTCAATTGACAGTATAAGTAATGGTGTTGGGCTTAATTTGTTCATGGATAGTATCGACACCATTGAAAATTTTTCAGAAAGTTTTGAAGCTTAAAGGAAGGGGGGTGCAATTGATGAAATACCAGGATGATTTAGCAAATGGAAGGGTAAATGGAACTGTTGTTGGGATTAGGATTGGTTCTCCAACACCTGATGCACTTAATCCAACGGATGATGGTTATGATTATCTTCGTGGTGTTGAACATGTTGGAACGGTAACACAGGATGGGGATGTCAATGCTATAAATCCAACACCAAAAGAATAATGCAATTGAAGAAGCTGCACTGGGAATTAACCTGGTGCAGCATTTTTGTTTAAGGGGGTGAAATTGTTTGACCAATGAAGAACTTGTGCTGAAATATCAAAATGGTTGTAAAGAAACTTTGGATGAATTAATTAAAAAGAACAAGAACTTGGTCAAATATTTTGCCAATAGATATGAGAAATATACTGGTTCAGTGTTATCTGTTGACGATTTAGAACAAGAAGGATGGATGGCTTTTATTGAAGCAGTTAATAAATTTAGTTTGAGAGAAAACAATGTAAACAATTTTTCTGCATGGGCAGGTTCATTTATAATCAAAAGACTTCTTAATTATATAAATTCAAATGCTAATCGAATTAATAAGAAGTATTGTCCAGATAAAAATGTTAATGTTATTAGCTTATCAACTCCAATTCTTAATAGTGGCAAAAAAGAAGTATTAATGAGTGATGTGATTAGCGATGAAAAAGCAGAAGAAGCCTTTATAAATGTTGATAGAAAAATTTACCTTGAAACCTTGCGACATGATATTTTTATTCTCTTAGACACTGTATTTGATGAAAATGATATAAGAAAAGCATTGATTATTCGTTATTATTGCCTGAATGATGAACCAATAATATCCCATTCTAAGCTTGGTTTACAATATGGTGTTGGAGAAGCACGAATTCAAAGTCTAATATTTGATGGTATTTATACTATAAGAAAAAGTGAAGCAGGAAGGGCTTTCATGATGAAATACCAAGATGAATATGTTGACTATTTAGAAACAGAAAAGAATTCAATCAATCAATATTCATCACCTGAAGATATATTATGCCGCATGGAAATAATTGATAATTTCTTTAATAATCTGCTGTCCTAATGTGGGGGTGAGGGTATTTTTTTAAAATCTTATAAGGAATTAAAACAAACTATTGAAAATAAAACAATGGAATTGGAAAATGCCATTGCTGATATAAAAAAACAAAAAAATACATTGTCTAAAAAAGAAATAGAATCCATGATGATGTCACTTAAAGCGCAACAGAATGAAATATATGCCCTGCTGGAAGAAGTAAAGAAGATTGAAATTGCAGTTTCTTCACTGCCCAATAAAAAATATTCAAAAGTGCTTCGATTACGATATTTAGAATTTAAAACTTGGATGGAAGTAAAACATGAGTTTGGTTATAGTTGGGAATCTGTGAGGAATTTACATATTAGGGCTTTAACGCAATATAAGAATTTGAAAAAGCTTAATTGCAAGTTTATGAATACACCTATTGAAATTATCAGTCCGCATTTATGGGCAATTGAATTTAAGCATATAGAATGTAATTCAATCCATGAGGAAATCGGAAGAATCACTGAAGATGGAATATTAATTTTAAACAAGAATTATACAGATTATCCGCTTCTGATTAAATGGATTGCTAAGATAAAGAATAAATCAATAAAGCAATTACAAAATGAAATTGCAGCAAAAAGTAAAAGAAAAAATAAAAATCCATATCAACTTTTATATATAACTATCTTGAAAATGGAAGTAGAAAGGAAAGAAAAACATTTAGCATTTAGAAAGGAATGGTATTCATGAACCAAAACATTGAAATAATCAATCCTCATTTGTGGGCAGTTCGATTCAGCTTCCTTCCCTTCATATCGGAAATTGATTATAAACCTGATTCAGAAATACCAGCATTTGAAGAATTTGGACGGGTAACCAATGAAGGGTTGCTGATTCTGAACAAGGATTATCCAGGGTATAAGATTTTAAAAGAATGGCTTCCAAAGCTGATGAATAAAAAGGACAAGCAGCTATACAAGGAAATCAAAGCATCACAAGCTTTGAAAAATAAAACAGATTGGCAAACAGTATATGCTTTAATGCTTCAGGTTGAAGCTGAAAGAAGGAAAAAGGAAAGGGGTGAAAAATAGATGGCAACAATAAAATCAACACTTAGATTGTATGATGGAATGACACCTGCATTGAGAAGTATAACAAATGCTATGAATATAACTATTTCAAGCTTTGAAGCACTTCAAACAGCTTCACATAATGCTGTTGATACCAGCAGTATCCAAAGAGCAAGGGAAGAATTGGCAAGGGCTGAAACATCCTTCAATGATGTTGAAAGAGAAATCAGGAAAGCTAATATACAACAGCAACAATTTAATGAAACCATTAGGAATGGTCAATCTGCTGCTGATGGACTGCGTGGAAAAATTACTCAAATTGCTGCTGCGGTTGGGGCTTATCTTGGAATAACCAAAACCCTTAATTTTGCTGATGAATTGACTTCCACAAAGGCAAGACTTGACCTAATGAATGATGGTTTACAAACAACTGCTGAACTTCAAAATATGATTTATGCTTCTGCACAAAGGTCAAGAACTTCTTATCTTGATACTGCCCAAGCTGTTGCAAAGCTTGGAATCTTGGCAAAAGATGCTTTTTCAAGTAATAAAGAAATGGTTGCTTTTGCTGAACAAATGAATAAACAATTTAAAATTGGCGGCGCAAGCATCCAGGAACAAACAGCAGCTATGTATCAGTTGACCCAAGCAATGGCATCAGGAAGGCTTCAAGGTGATGAATTCAGGTCAATTATGGAAAATGCGCCAATGTTAGCACAAGCCATTGCAGAATATACAGGAAAATCAATGGGTGATTTACGTCAAATGTCTGCTGATGGTAAAATCACTGCTGATATTATCAAAAATGCAATGTTTGCTGCGGCAGATGAAACAAACAAGAAATTTAATGAATTACCAGTAACATGGGGGCAAGTATGGACTTCCATCACAAATAAAGCAGTAAAAGCATTTGACCCTGTACTTGCAAAAATAAGTCAGATTACACAAAATGATGACTTCCAAACCTTGGTTAATAATATTGTCGGTGGTTTAGTTATCATTGCCAATGCCGCCATTGGTTTATTTGAAATATTAAGTTCTATTTCAGGCTTTATTTCTGATAATTGGTCATGGATTGAACCTGTTGTTTGGGGAATTGTGGCAGCTTTTATTGCTTATAATGCTGTTGCTTTAATAACGAATGGAATAATAATGGCACAAGCATTTGCTGATAAAGTTGCTGCGGCATCCAAGGCACTTGCAACTGATGCAACATTTTCTTATACAGCGGCACAGTATGGTTTAAATGCGGCTTTATATGCTTGCCCTTTGACTTGGATTATCATATTGATTATTGCTTTGGTTGTGCTTTTTTATGCAGCTATTGGTGCAATAAATAAGTTTGCTGGTACATCAATCAGCGCAACTGGAATTATAGCTGGTGCGTTCATGGTTGCACTTGCTTTTATTGGTAACCTGTTTGTTGGTTTGTGGAATTTAATTGTTGATGTGGTGGCTGCCATTTGGAATGTTATTGCATCAGTTGCAGAATTCCTTGCCAATGTTTTCAATGACCCAATAGGTTCTATTGTTCGCTTGTTTGCTGGAATGGCTGATGCAGTTCTTGGAATTCTTCAGGGAATTGCAAAAGCTATTGATGCAATATTTGGTTCAAATCTTGCTGGTGCAGTAAGTGGTTGGAGAAGTGGACTTCAGGGGGCTGTTAATGATTTAGTTGGTGAAGCTGAAATAAAAGTTCCAAGAATGGATACAAGTTCATTGTACTTAAATAGATTTGAATATGGTTCTGCTTGGAATACAGGTTATAAAGCTGGTGAAAGCTTTGAAAATAATTTAGACATTGGGAAAATTTTTGGTGATGCTTCAAAAAATCTTGATGCTTTTAATTTAGGTAATAATCTTGATGGTATTTACAAAGGTGTTGGTGATACTGCTGGAAACACAGCATCAATGAAAGATTCTATGGATGCAAGTGCTGAACAACTGAAATATATGCGTGACCTGGCAGAACAGGAAGTTGTAAACCGTTATACCACTGCTGAAATTAAGATTGACATGAATAATGAAAATCACATCAGTTCTGAAATGGATTTGGATGGTGTTGTTTCATATCTTGAAGAAAAATTGTATGAAACAATGGAAATTGCTGCGGAAGGGGTGCATGAGTAATGGCATACATTATTTATTTGGATGGTGTTGCATTACCCATTTCACCTTCCAAAATGCAAATGAAGATTAAAAACCAAAACAGAACCATCAATTTAATAAATGACGGTGAAGTTAATATATTAAAATCCGCTGGATTGACTGAAATAAGTTTTGATGTAATCATACCACATGTAAAATATCCTTTTGCGGTATATTCCAGCGGATTCAGACCAGCTTCTTTCTTTCTTGATAAATTTGAAGCTTTGAAAATAAGTAAGAAACCATTCCAATTCATTTGTTCAAGAACATCACCTTCAGGGGAATTGTTATTTGATACAAATATTAAGGTTGGAATGGAAGATTATAAAATTACTGAAGATTCAAAAGCTGGTCAGGATTTGCAAATTACAATTTCACTAAAACAGTATAAAGATTATGGAACAAAGCTTGTAAATGTTACTGTAAAACAAACAAGCAGCACCCAAAAGGCAACAGCAACAGTTCAACCTTCAAGACCTGCTGAAACTGCACCAGCCTTGAAAACTTATACTGTAAAAAGCGGTGACACCCTTTGGAACATAGCAAAAAAGTATTTGGGTAATGGTAATAGATACACTGAAATATACAACTTAAATAAAGCAAAAATCAGTAATCCAAATATGATATATGTTGGTCAAGTTCTGACCTTGCCAAATTAGGGGGTGTTGAATTTGATTGAACTTTTAATTCAGAACGGAAGCAATATTTATCAACCAATAGTTGAAGATGAAATCAAATGGGAAACTGAAAGAAAAGGTCAACCAGGTAAGTTGACCTTTTCTGTTGTAAAAGATTCCATAATTAACTTTCAGGAAGGAAATGCAGTAAGCTTCAAGGTTGATGGTGTTAAAGTTTTTTATGGATTTGTTTTCAAAAAAGAACGTGACAAAGGAAATACCATCAGTGTTACTGCTTATGACCAATTAAGGTATTTTAAAAACAAAGATACCTATGTTTATACAAACAAAACAGCAGGTGAATTGATTCAGATGATTGCTGATGATTTTAACTTAAATACAGGCACATTGGAAAATACAGGCTTCAAAATTGCTTCAAGGGTTGAAGATAATAAAAGCTTATTTGATATTGTCCAAACTGCTTTGGATTTGACTTTGCAAAGTAAAAAGAAAATGTATGTGCTTTATGATGACTTTGGGAAGCTGACATTAAAGAATGTTGAATCATTGAAGTTAAGCATGATGATTGATGATGAAGCTGCTGAAAACTACAAATACACTTCTTCCATTGATGGTGAAACATACAACAAAATAAAATTATCCTATGAAAATGAAGAAACTGGAGTAAGGGAAATTTATATATCCCAAGATTCAAGTAATATCAATAATTGGGGGGTGCTGCAATACTTTGAAACTATTGATGAAAAAGTGAATGGAAAAGCAAAGGCAGATGCTTTACTTCAACTGTATAACAAGAAAACCCGCAATCTAACAATATCCAATGCTTTTGGTGATGCAAGAGTAAGGGCGGGATGTTCCATTCCCATAAAGCTTAATTTGGGTGATGTCAATGTTCAGAATTTCATGTTGGTTGAAAAAGTACAGCATACCTTCAAACAAGATGAACACATGATGAATTTGACATTAAGAGGGGGTGGGTTTATTGCCTAACTTGATTGAAATTATAAAACAGGCTGCGGTTGAAGCAGTAAAAGCATCAAACCCTTGTGCAATTATGTTTGGAAAAGTAATAAGCACAACCCCATTGAAAATAAATGTGGAACAGCGGTTGACCTTGGATGAATCACATTTGATTTTGACAAGCCTTGTCAGGGATTTTGAAATTGAAATGACAGTTGACCATTTCACAGAAGAAGATGCTTTCCTGGACACAACCCATTCACATCCATTTTCAGGTGATGGTTCAGTTTCATCAGCATCCTTTGATTCAACCCATAAACATGCTTACAAAGGAAAAAAGAAGTTCCAGGTTCATCTTGGACTTGTTGAAGGTGATGCGGTGATGTTATTACAAGTTCAGGGCGGTCAAAAATATATTGTTTTAGATAGGGTGGTGATGACATGATTCCAGCAGTAAATGATGATTTGCAATCAGATTTTGAATTTGAAGAAGAACCTTCACGAACCTATAAAATGAATCTGACTGAATCAACTATTGCTGGATATGTGGATGAACGTGAAGCAATGGTTCAAGCAATTTATTTAATTCTAAACATTGAACGGTATGAATATTTGATTTATAGCTGGGATTATGGGATTGAATTAACTGATTTGTTTGGACAACCAATTCCTTTTGTTCTTCCTGAATTGAAAAGAAGAATCACTGAAGCTTTATTGCAGGATACAAGAATAACTGGTGTTGATAACTTTTCTTTTGAAGTTAAAAAAGGAAAAGTTCATGCAAGTTTCACAGTGAACACAATATTTGGTGATATTGATGCAGAAAAGGTGGTGACTATTTAATGTATGAAAACATGACTTATGAAGTTATACTTCAAAGGATGCTTGCCGCAATTCCCCCCATACTTGATAAAAGGCAAGCATCTATTATTTACAATGCCCTTGCACCCGCTGCTGTTGAACTCCAAAACATGTATATTGAATTTGATTGGATATTGAATCAATCATTTGCAGATACAGCGCAAAGGGAATATTTGATTAAGCGGTGCGCTGAAAGGGGAATTACACCTGAACCCGCAACAAAAGCAATCCTGGAAGGAACATTCAATATTGATATTCCAATTGGTTCAAGGTTCTCTTTTGATGACCTAAACTATCAAGCAATTGAAAAGATTGCACCAGGTATATTCAAAATGGAATGTGAAACTGCTGGGGAAATTGGAAACCAAAGCTTGGGAACATTGATTCCAATTGAATATATTGATGGTTTAACCAGTGCTGAATTAACTGCTGTTCTTATTCCTGGGGAAGATGAAGAAGGAACTGAAGTATTAAGGCAAAGGTATTTCAATTCATTCCAAACAAACCCTTATGGTGGAAACAAGCAGGATTATATTCAGAAAACAAATGCCATTCCAGGTGTTGGTTCAACAAAAGTAACCCCAATTTGGGAAGGTGGTGGAACGGTTCTTATTACAATTCTTGATTCCAACTTTGATAAAGCTTCACCCGCTTTGATTGATACGGTTCAAACAGCACTTGACCCAATAACAAACCATGGTGAAGGGTTGGGAATTGCGCCAATTGGGCATGTTGTTACAGTTAACACAGCAACTGAAGTTACAGTTAATATTGCAACAACAATTACCCTTGATACAGGTTACACTTGGGAACAAGTTCAGGGAGATGTTATTGCCGCATTGGAAGCTTATCTTCTTGAAATCAGAACTGATTGGGTGAACCAAACTACAAACTTTGTAAGAATAGCGCAAATTGAAACCAGGATGCTTGCCATTGATGGAATAATTGATATTGTGAATACAACCATCAATGGTGTTGCAGCAAACCTGGCTTTGGGCAATTATGAAATTCCTGTATTGGGGGCGGTGACGGTATGAAAAGAACACCTGATTTAATTTCATACCTTCCCCCTGTTCTTCAGAATGTCAGAGAACTTCAAGCAATAACCAATGCTGAAAATCCTGAATTTCAACAGGTGTTTGACACATCAGAACAGGTTTTAATGAATCTATTCATTCACGATTGTGATTTGGATGGGATTAAGAGATATGAAGCCATACTTGGAATCAAACCATCATTGGATGACACCCTGGAATCAAGAATATTCAGGGTGTTTTCAAGGTGGAATGATAGAATACCATACACATGGAAAGCTTTTCTTGAAAAGCTGGACACTTTATGTGGTGAAGGTAATTACAGTATTACTTTGGAAAATAGTAATTACACAATTGACCTTGAAACACATATTGGTATTTATGGCGGGCTTGAAGAAATATATAAGATGCTTGATGAAGTTGTTCCTTGCAACCTGATTGTTAATGTAAGGAACATTTTGTTTGGTAATAAAGAAACAACAGAATACAATGGCGGGGTTATTACTTGCGGGTTACATTACACACTTACTTCAAATATTGATGTAAATTATAACCTTTCATCAGAAGCAAAGAATGGTTCAGCAATTGTTGATGGTGTTTCTTACACATTAAAAAATTCATAAATAAGAAAGGTGGTTCTTTTACATGGCAAGTTTTAAAAATACGGTTATTACAAGCAAAGGGCTTGCGCTGATGGCAAAGATTGTTGCGGGTACAGCAACCCCACAATTCACAAAAATCAGAACTTCAGATTACCAATATCCTGATGGAACAAATTTTGAAGCTTTGACAGCACTTTCAAGCATTAAACAGACAGTTGATGT
>JGI11944J13513_1002252_pt1 | contig 13841 bp, 13 predicted proteins | sample TerdegcoTASludge_FD_13513 | JGI IMG/M metagenome (IMG submission 13513) | reverse complement strand
GCAAAGAAGCAATTATACCTCTATCAGAAGGTGGGGTTTCGTATATCTGATATCGTTCAGGATTATTATCGGAATCACTATCCAGATCCCATTATTGAAAANGGAATAGAACTAAAAGATATGGTTATTCTGAAAATGTATCTTTGATTGAAGGCAGATGAGATCAAACTTATTTCATGACTCATNATTTAAAGGAATTTTTAGAGGTTTCCTCTCAATTGTTGGATCAAATCTAAAAATATATTTCATCTGGATAGTAATATCAATCATAGACAGGATAGNAATGTGTAGGAAATATTGTTGAATAATATGGTAAAGAAAGGATAAATATCTAATTAAATTATGAATCAAGTAAATACTACACTCAATGATACCTATCCAGGACAATTACTTCCTCCGTCAATAAAAGAGGCAATCATTCGATTCTCTTGTAAAATTAAAGATGAATTTCCAGAAAAAATCGTCCAAATTATCTTATACGGCTCGTACGCCAGAGGAGATTTTCATCAGGGTTCTGATGTCGACATACTGGTTTTAACTACTGATGACTCTTGGAATATAAAAAAGCGAATAATGACCATTGGGTTTGATATGTATCCAGATATGGGAATTATTGTCTCTGCGAAAGTAATGACAGATGAACAATTCAAGATGATGAAAGATTTTTTATTCATCCGGCAAGTGTCAAAGGACGGAATTGCAGTTGTCTGACAATAAAGAAATCACCCTCCTTTTTCATAAATCATATGAAAAACTCTCTGTGGCTGAAGAACTACATAAAAATGGCCATTATGAAGATGCTGTCTCCCGGAGCTATTATGCCTTGTATTATGCAGCCAAAGCTCTGCTCTCTTCAAAAGGGATTATTACAAAAACCCACAAAGGACTCATTACTCAAATCAGTGACCATTATGTGAACAATGGTCTTGTGGATCATCAGATCTGGCATACTCTGGCCTATACCGAATCCTTAAGAGAATCAGCAGATTATAGTACCGGAGAACAAATCACAGAGGAAATATCACTAGATGTTATCGAAGAGAGTAAAAAAAATTCATTCAGGTATGCGAAATTCTGGTTTTACGACAAAGATAAGTTTAACAATAAGTTCATGATCCCAGAAAAAAATAGGGGTGGGTATCAACAATACACTATTACCTCCCTTTCCCCCTCCTCTCCCCTACCATCCTGACCCCTCTCCACAAGCCGGACAGGATTTACCGCTTCGGTCGGCATCCGGCCACCAAACCCCCGGGGTCCCTTGTACACTCCGTCGGGAGAGAGATCCCGATCATATTCTTTGAGCCAGTAAAACTGATGGTGGTATAAATACACCCCTTTCGTGTTTGAATCCCTCCGCTCCACCAGTTCATACCCGATGAGTTTTCCAAACTGCTGAAATTTATTTCCTATAGTTTTTACCGGAAACCGGGAAGAGAGGCTGATATAAAGTGTTTTTCGGACATACGAATAATTCAGTGGATTATCAAGCCAGGTAATCATAATGATTTCTCCTTTTCATACAGATATTTCAATTCATTTAGATGGTTCTGACAGACCTGGTTATACGGCCGGTCCGGGATCTGGTACATCACAGATGTACGGGTAGAAGCAGTGCATCCCTTACACCTGCAGTATAATTCTGTCCGGTCATCATCAGGAATAGGAATATAGGCATCGACCGGAAGATCCTGACTCATACCATGATATGCGGCAAATTCCTGAAAGGTAGGAAACTCTGAAAGGCATGGCGATGTGGTTTCGTGAGCAGGCTGCATTAGATCATCTCCAGGCTTACAGGATCTCTTTGCATCATTACCAGTCGGTTTCNTAAACGATTCAATACCAGCCATTTCAGTTTGGAGAACCTGATATTCAGGGCCTCTCAGGCATTCCGGACAATCGGGGATCTCTCCACCAGACTCATCATAATAATACCGTTGCATAATCTCCAGCCATTTCCTTCTGTTTGGAATCTCCAGAGCCCGGATATTTTTTATCCCATGTGCAGTCTGAACCCGCTTCTGTCTGCTCACCATACCGATGCCTCCAAGAGCCCGGGAGACACTTTTTGAACTGCACTTCAGACCTTCGGTGATCATTTTGGAGGTAACCGCCTGAATTCGTCCTTCATAGTAATATTTACCAAATTCTGGATCGCTCATCAGGATTTCATCGCCCAATGCCAGGGAAAGAACATAATTGAACATAATACCTTCATACGATTCAGCTCGTGTCCGCTTGATCTCCTCCTGCCGGCTTTTGAGGTACCGTAAAAACCGCTCCTGCCCGTCAGGAAAGAGAGTCAGAATAATGGAGAGAGGTCGTGCCATCTGCTTGAGTCGTCCTTCTATTCCGTTTCCTATACAGGAGAGCATGCATTCTTCTGAAACGCGGGGCCAGTGCTCAAGAGTAAACCTGGCAATAAGAGCCCTTATTACCGCTACCTCCTCTGCATACGTGGATGGAAGTTCAGGAGGAATATCATCCCGTGTGGTCTCATCCGGAGAGAAGGAAAGACACCGCCCCTCGGTTGCGGTATCCTGAAACGGCTGTCTCATGGCGATGAGTTTGGGACCAAACGGATCAAAGAGATGAACCCTCGAAACGTCGTTTTTATCGGTCAGGATGAAGAAATTATCCTTTTCAAATCCGAGATTCAGGTACTTGATAAGCGGAGATGACTGATCACCTTTCAGATCTGATTCATCAATCAGAAGTGTTCCCATCCATTTCTCTTTAAATCGCATGATGCCGGAGATTGAAGACGCCCCTGATGCCCGGATTGGATAGAAACAAAGATCAGAGATAACTTTTAAAAACCGGCTCTTTCCTTTCCCGGTATCACCAAGGAACCGGAGATAGGGCGTGGTGCTGCATTTTGAGTAATACCAGGAGTACAGGATATAGTAGACAAATAACTCATAATCATGCTCGTCAGCATCCAGGTATCTGAACAAATGATCCCTGATTCGGGCATATAATGCTCCGGGTGTCAATAGTTCTGCCTTTTCCAAAAGATCGGTCCGTGGAATTCCGACAATATAGCTGGTCGTACCCCGATCCTGATGAACGGGGAGCTCCGGAGGCATCGTGACTATACCGGACGGATCGGTCTCTTCGCTTGAAAATACCACGGTGCCATCCTGCAGGTGAGCATATGAATACCGGACATCCGGACTGATACAGGTAAGGTAGAGGACCCCGTCTTTCTCAAAAAAAGGAATATGCCTGATTACCTCCTCTTCTTCCGGGGTATCAAACAGTTTCACGGTTTTGATATAGGAATATGCCAGATCCTTGATCTCCGAAAGAGCCCCATAATCCAGTCGTTGATACTCTTTCAGCTTCTTATTCCGGTTCTGCAGGGTTTTAATAACTGCATCGGAGGGTTTTCGGTTGGAGAGCAGATAGACAGCAATATCCCAGAACTCCTGTCTCATATCTCCTTCTTCAGGAGGATCCATGGTGAAAAGGTATGCACCGGATTCTTTTACCTTTGAATAGGACCGGTCTCCTGCCATACCTAAAGCTCTTCTCATCGTATCAGTGAAGGGGGAATGAATTGTCATTACTTCGGTCATGATCTCCTCCGTGATCTCTTCCAGGCAATCCGTTCTAAAAACCTGACTTCAGGCTTTTCCCGATCCAGCACCTCCAGATGCCGTCTCATCACATCCGAATCATATGTCCCGCCACAGGACATAATTCCCCGGCATATGGCATCCCAACCGGCTGCATCATACCCGGCAGCACACCGGAAACAGTAGACGACGCCTTTGTTAGGGTTCATCGCCACATTTCCTCCTGGTGACGTGCTCCCATGAACCGGATGCACTCCCCGGATCTCGCTTCCCACTATCCTGACATCCCGTGGAAGGTTGTCCATGACAGAGAGACCATACCGCTCGGTAATTGTCTTTCCTCTGCTTTGTACAGGGGCACGAGATTCCGGTTCAGGGATCGAATCAGCGAGAGCCGGGCTTATGATTCTGGCGATATTCTCAATTTCAGACCATCTGACGGTCATTATGGACGCATCAGGATCATATATTTCATACCGGTTCCCATTCGGATGCAGAGAGCCGGGTCCGATACACTGACCACCGGTTTTCTCCATTCCAGCCGGGAAGAAGAGTTCAACGATGGTATGGTCCAGAACGTTACGGATCGAGAGTTTGTGCCCCCGGAAGTGAGCAGGGATATCCGGACAGGAGACGATGGCCCGGTATTTATGCCAGTCAGGCCATGCTGAATACCGGAATGTCTCCCTGACCAGATCCTTCCCGCCTGCTGCATGAAATGTCCCTCTATCATCCACGTCAAGAGAGAGGATATCTGAACCGGGAGCAGGATAATACCCATAATTCCCACCATGTTGCAGATGTACGGCCAGAATGGGATCATCAGACCGCCTCCCCTGTGATACCAGGTTCCAGCCCTTGTACGTCGGGCCCTTCTCCCCGGCCGGGACCATGACATAGAGCAGGTCGTCACGCTGCATCTGCCTGGGTATACCAGAGTCATGGGGTACAGAGGTTGTTGTTTTACTCATTGAGTCCCCCTCTGATCCCCACAGCATCAAGGGTGTCATGAATCCAGTTCAAAGATAGTTCATCAGATCGTTTTTGATTAATACTGGGATCTTTCATTTTTTCTCAATCCTGTCGATATTAGCGTTTTCCCATAACGGAGATCGTGGAAAAGAACGCATGTGTGCTCATTTCTCTCTACTCTCGTTATCCGTGCTTCCATATAAACATTGGTATTATATTACTATGTATTAATTCATAGCAATGTATTCATAGTAATAAGTTCATACACATAGTCATGACTGAAGGGAGAACGCGGGGTCAGGGGAATAATCCAGGGGTTACGAAACGAAAGATTATCGAGATTATCTTAAAGCAATCTGAACCTACCCCGGAACCATTGATTCGGGACAGTATTGCCAGCGATCTTGGAATAAAAGAACCAAAGAGTACAAAGATACAACTCGCCGCTGCAAAGGAAGAAGGGATTCTCCTGAAAGATACAAGAAGCGGCGTGAATTACTGGGATATTGATTTTACTTCTGAAGCTCTTCTTGGATATGTCATTGACATCATCACCCTGATGCCGGGGAAGGATCGGGTCCCATTCTTCTCCTCTTCATATGTTCAGGACCTGGTACTGAAAATGGCAGGGTTTTTGGCACGGACAAATCATCCAAAAACACGGGTCGGATATTACAGCACAAAATTATCTGAATACTGGGGCTTTTTGAAGAGTGAGCCGATTCATGAGACTTTGGATGAAGAATTACCAGATGACGTTCTCCGGGCCGTGCGATTTTACCAATGGGTGGTAACCCGCTCGCCATCCTTTTTCCTGTATTCATTTCAGGATGCAGCCCAAATCGATCCGTTCCTCGAATCTATCCTTGCATCATACATACACAAGGCTGAATGGAGAGATTTTGATCTCCTCTATTTTGTCGGGACGATGGGGCTCATTATCGATTACAGCAGGGCAGATGACCGATACCGGGATGAAATAGCAGCATTCCTGGGAGAGAATTCACGCGATATCTTCAATCACACATCCATAAAATATCCCGACCGGTTATTCCGGAATATGATACAGGCACATGAGATGATGCAAGAGAGGCATACCATTCCCACCACTCAAGGAGGTTCCCAGAAAGCATTTCGAACGAATTTGAATATGTTTGAGAAATTATAGGGATTTAACGAAAAGAAGGCATTGTAGCAGTTGTAACACTTGTAGCAGCTCTATGGAAAAGAGACCTGAATAGTTTTTCATCAGTATCTGATCTGAATCCGGGTCTGAACATGCAGAATATCTGGAAAATATGGACGGGTCTGAATTCATAGATTCAGACGAGCGATTAATAGACCATACCTGGATCGATTACAACCCCTTCTTTGAAAATGCCCTGATTACCTCTTCACAAACACCAAAGGCATCACGTTCTGATATCTGCATGTAATAATAATTATGTCCATGTTCGTTAATATTCGCTCGAAAACCCTGGCTATCCCAGTTTTGCTGAATACCCTCCCGAAACTCACCTGCCGGTAATGTATCGCTGGCACAGAGTTGTTGCAGGTGTCTGACTTCGTGAGCTACCGTTCCAATAAGGACAGCAGGATCTTTCCAAATCTCTGAATCAGGTCTTATGAGGATGGTCTTATCACTGTCAATAAAAGCTGCCTCCTCTCCAGGATTCAGTTCTTCTTCATCAGCAAACCGAACTTCATTGAGATATTCTTTGTCAAATTTAAGAGCTTCAATTATCGCATTCGCGATTATATTTGCAAATTCTTTCTTTTCTTTGAGGACCCTTGGTTCATCCTTCCATGAATCTAATTTTTTTTGTACTTCGGGATCTTTTGTTATGGTATCATAGATTTTTTGAGCTACCCGGAGATGCTCAACTTCTGGAATAGGGGTTCCAAATATCGGATATGCACTCTCTATTTGCACCCAGTTCCTATCCCAGTTATTTTTATCGGGATTTTTTTCATAATATTGCACAGGTATTGGGTCATCGTCCGGATATCTCATAGAATATACGAAATTTCCATCTGGGCTTATAGACCAGTCATCTGGGTACTTATCAGAGCCCTTCAAATTTTTATTCAAAGATGAAATAACTGCATTTGCAGCGTTTTTCAATGAATTCTGTACATCCAGTCCCTTATTTTCTTCTTTTCTCTCTTTTTTATCCGCATTGTGTTCTATTTCAGGGGTTTTTTCAATATCTTCTTTTTTGTCAGGTTCAGCGGATTGTGTATTAGTATTTAAATAATAATTAAGAGAAATATCATTATTATTTAGGTTTTCCGAATCCCTTTTTTCAATATCTGTCTGTACATCATGGGTTTGGGATTTTTCTGATATCATCTCATCCAATGATGGATTTTCATCAGGCGAAGATATTGTATTGGAATGGTCTTTTTCTTTAACAAGATCTGGATTTTCGTTTATCAGAGTATTTTTAATCTCATTCCACCTTCGCTCCAATTCTTCCTCTGAATACGTTGACTGGGTAGTTACGTACCCAAACTCATTGAGATAAAAGACGGTCTTGGTTTTCGGATCATAGAACTGATTTGTCTTTTCGTCAATGATTATCTCATCAGATGCTTTTGATTCATTCACATGAACATCCGGAATTTCTGTGGGCTTTGGGGTACTTGTCAATGGAGGGTATTTATCGTTATCAACGTCATAATCACAGACCCCATTCCCATCAAGGTCAATGTAATCCTTGCAGATGTGTGGTGAGTTATGAAAACAGGTTGCTGCTGAGGTGGGAACACTCCACAGAAGAGATAGAATGAGAGATAAACAAATGAGTGCAAGAAAGGAAGACTCACTCTCATTGTTGCAGGATCAAAAAAGTCTATCGTCTATCTCTGGATGGTATATCCATCAGAGATCATGGAGAAAGTATATCAATCACTCATGAATGATATGGCTACATCGTTAAAAATATTTTAATTTTTTATGCAAAATTTTTTCCGGATTTGTTCGATTTAGCGTGTCAATCCCTCTTTGTTTTCGTGTTCTCTCTGTCGGTATGTGAATGCCATCCCTGTGTCGTGGGGGAGGAAATCATACAACCTGGTGATTGGAAGGGGATGTACCTGCTATTTTTCAATATCCATCAGTATCCAGCACTTCATCGAATTCCTCACACCGAAATTTTTTACCAGGGTCTCTTTTCCATAGAACTGCTACAACTGTTACAACTGTTACACGGGCGTTAAATTGGATAAAAATGCTTTAATGCTCCAATAATGATTAAAAGTGATAATTCCGCTCAATACTGAGGAAGGGGCTCGATTAGTCAACCTTTTTATATAATGAATTGTGGAGACAGTGTTGCCACAATTATGAATCATGAGATTATTTCTCCCCATAAACGGTTTTTGCACCTTTTGGAGACACGAATGGGATAAGATAAAAAGGATACCCAGATTTACAAATTTTTCCGGGGTGTCTTCCATAAGTAGATACTTACTATTCAATAAATCATAGATATTAAGAAATTATGAGCGATAACCTGATGAGTTACCATTGCATATAATAGGTAAGGAGGAACTGGGATGTTAAGGACATATAAGGCGATTATAAGAAATAATTATGTTGAATGGGATAACGACATTCATGAAGTAATAAACTCAGATAATCCTGTTTCAGTGTATATTACTATTTTAGATGAACCCAAACCAGATAATAATACCGAAAGAGGCAAATGTATGGTTTCAGCTTTGAACAAGTTAGTTAAAATAAAAGCATTTGGCGATGTTGATGATCCTGTTGAGTTCATACGAGAGATGAGGCAGGAGAGAGAGCTACCGGGAAGACAAGATGCTGATTGATAGTAATATAATCATTTATGCCATGCATCCCGATAAGGAAATTGTCCGTAAATTAATTGAGAAGAATTCACCCTTTGTCTCCGTTGTCAGTTATGTCGAGGTACTCGGATATCATAAATTATGTGAAATGGAACGGGAATATCTCGAAGATTTTTTCAAAAATGCGAAAATGTTACCGATTTCTCAAAGCGTTTTAGATTATGCAGGAAAACTCAGGCAAATAAGAAAAATGACATTGGGAGATGCTCTCATTGCTGGAACTGCACTAACTCATGATATTAAATTAGTTACCAGAAATATTACCGACTTTCAATGGATTGAGAACCTAGAGTTAATTAATCCATTTGAATAGATTATTGCATTTATTGTAGATTTAGTTCCTTTCATCGTAGTGTATGTTGGATAAAATATAAGATCAGTAACCCTCCCACCAGAATACCTACAATTATTTGTGCAGGTCTCTTTTCCATAGAACTGCTACAACCGCTACAACTGCTACACGGGCGTTAAATTGGATAAGGATATCTCAATGCAACCAAAATGTTGAAAAGCGATAATTCCATTGAATACTGATGTAGGGCGTCGAATGGTCAACCCATTTATATGATGAATTGTGGAGTCAGTGTTGCCACAATTATACTTGAAAGGATACATCTCGTCATACAGCTATTTTTGCCCCATTTGGTGAGACGAATCTGAAAAGATGAAAAGAGTAATTATTTATAAGTTTAATTTCTCTTACTATAAAAAATGCTGCCATGAAAACGGTACAATTTCTGGGATTTTAATTTATCAATAAAAACATTTTTCTATATCTATCATTATAGAACTTATATCGTACAATCATATTACCATCCGCGTTTTCAAAAGCACCTCCATTTTCTTTCCAATCCAGATACCATGACCGTGAACCAGAATCCTGAACAGATAGCCAGGGAAACCATCGACCGGAAATTAATCGTATCCGGGTTCGCAGTTCAGGATAGAAAACATATCGACTGGAAGGTATTTTCCGGTATTGCGGTCAGTGAGTATCCGACCGATGCTCTGCCTGCTGATTATGTTCTGTTTGTGGACCAGGTTCCTGTTGGGGCTATCGAAGCGATATAAGAATTAAGAGCACAATAAAGGGTACAGGATTTAGACAGCCATATAAGGGGATTACAGGGTATATCATGCCACAACTTGAACTCATCGAAGCAATCGAGAGACGCCTCTGGAAATCGGCGGATAATCTTCGTGCAAACTCCAACTTTGCCAGTAACGAGTACTTCCTTCCCGTGATGGGCCTTATCTTCCTTCGTCATGCATACAGTCGGTATCTCATGGTGAAGGATGAGATAGAGAAGACCCTTCCAAAGCGTGGCGGAAAAACCCGTGCTCTCACGAAGGAGGATTTCTCCCAGAAGAGTGCTATTTATCTCCGGCCACAAGCCCAGTATGATTACCTGGTCTCTCTTCCGGATAGCAGTGACCGTGCGGGTGCAATCATTGCGGCGATGGAATCGATAGAGGAGGATTATGATCTTGAAGGTGTACTGCCAAAGGAAGAATACCGTGCTCTTGAGAATGATGTCCTGAAACAGACTCTTCAGATCTTAAACCCGGACGAACTGAAACAAGCTTCCGGAGATGTGTTCGGCAGGATATATGAGTACTTTCTTACCCAGTTTGCCGACCTCAAAGCCCACGACAACGGAGAATTTTTCACCCCGGTATCTCTGGTATCACTCATCGCCAATATCATAGAACCGAAAGAAGGGATTGTGCTTGATCCGGCCTGTGGTTCCGGAGGTATGTTTGTCCAGAGTGCTCATTTTGTAGAACGGCTGAACCAGAGTCCGACTGAACATCTGACCTTCAAAGGGATGGAGAAGAATGCAACGACCATCCGGCTTGCGAAGATGAACCTGACCGTTCATGGTCTGGAAGGAGATATCATGAAGGCGATCACCTATTACCAGGATCCTCATGAACTCTTTCAGAAAGCGGATTATGTGATGGCAAATCCTCCGTTCAATGTTGACGAAGTGGATGCCGATAAGGTAAAGAACGATCCCCGTCTTCCGTTTGGTCTCCCCGGAGTTAATAATCAGGATAAAGTCTCGAATGGGAACTATCTCTGGATCAGTTACTTTTACAGTTACCTGAATGAGAAGGGCCGGGCCGGGTTTGTGATGTCTTCCCAGGCATCAAGTGCAGGTAGGGACGAAGCAAAAGTCAGGCAGAAACTTGTGGAGACCGGAGCGGTTGAAATCATGGTCTCTATCAGATCAAACTTCTTTTACACCCGTACGGTTCCCTGTGAACTCTGATTTTTAAACAAGGCCAAGCCGGAAGAAATGAAGGATTCGGTCCTGATGATCGATGCCCGGAATATCTTCCGAAAGGTAACACGGAAGATCTATGATTTCAGTCCTGAGCAGGAACAGAATATTCTTGCGATCGTCTGGCTGTACCGGGGTGAGACAGGGCGATACCTGGAACTTGTCTCCCGGTACTGTGAGACGATGCTGAGAGAGGCTGAATCATCGGTCAATTCCGGAGATGAGAACCTTTTCAATCAGTTCTGCCAGAAGATGACTCTGTTTTTAGACACCGCCCGGCCCTATATCATCAGACTTTCGGGGGATTATGCAGCAAAAGAGATCTTCTCCGAGCTTGAAGGAGAGAACGCCCAGTTATCTAAAGAGATTAACGGATTTGCGAAGGGTACATCTCATGAACTGAAACTCTGGGAGAAGCAGGATACCTCAAACGGGGGGCTAAAGAAAGCAGTTGACCGGCTTTCTTCTCTTCCGGATAGCAGTCATGCACTGGTAACCCAGGTAGATCTGATATCAAAACTTGCAAACCGGCTTATGGAGACGTGTGAGAAGGAGGGTCAGGCAAAGGGGTCTGATCTCTGGTCAGGTCGGGATTTGAACAGGATTCTGAAAGATGCTGAAGGTGTCAGGGAGGAACTAATTTTCGATCTGAAACAGGTCAGATACTTTTGGAAACAGGCTCACTGGCTGGTTGAGCGGTTCCCGGATGGAANATACCGGGATGTGGAGGGTCTGGTAAAGCGGGTCTCCCGGTCAGAGATTGCAGCAAATGACTGGAGTCTTACTCCGGGGAGGTATGTGGGAGTTGCTCCGGAAGAGGTCGATGAGGAGTTTGACTTTGAAGAGGCTCTCCGGGATATTCATATCGAACTGGAAGGCCTGAATGCAGAGGCTGTAGAACTTGCCGGGATAATACAGAAGAACTTTAAGGAACTTGGGATATGACCGTGGTTCTGACTGACGAAGAGATAAAGTCCCTTATCGGTGAAGAGAAAAGAATCCCACCGGACTTTTTCCCGACATTTCATCTTGTCAGAAAGGGCGGCCACAGGGAAGGGAAAAAGGATCTCTCTGGTAGTCAGGGCAACCATTTTCGCGTGATTGTTCGTCAGGGGTGCTTTAATCACCTAGACTTTTCCATTGGTCTTTTATATTTTCCAAAAAATTCTAACAAAGCGTTTATCCTGAAGAAATATAATGGAAAGAGTCATCAGCATACAAATAAGATTGAAAAAGAAACATTCTATGATTTCCACATTCACACCGCCACTGAACGATACCAGGAAGAGGGGATAGACTGTGAAGACGGATATGCAATTGTCTCCGACCGATATTGTGAGATTACCGGAGCAATGAGATGCATGGAAGAAGATTGTGGATTTGTTATCCAGACAGATAATGTAACTCTTGATGTATTCGGGGTGAATAATGACGAGTGATGTAATCCTCCAGTCTTTCAGGCAGACCGTCTGCCATGATCTGACTCTTGTACCTGAAGGTATTGAGAGGTACCGGGTTTTTTCTCCGTTTATGTTTAATGATGGAGATCACCTTGCCCTCGTTCTGAAACGGGAAGAATCCGGATGGGTTTTGAGTGATGAAGGTCACACGATGATGCATCTGTCATACCGGATGGAGTATAAGGACCTGACACAGGGGAAAAGAGGGGAGATAATAGATTCAATTCTGGCGAAACATGGTATTCGTGACCGTGATGGAGAGTTTATCTGCCCGGTTCCTGATACCCAGTATGGAGACGCCCTGTTTCAGATGGTGCAGGGACTTTTGCGAGTGAGTGATATATCATTCTTATCACGGGAACATGTCAGATCTACCTTCCGTGATGATGTTTCAGCATATATAAATGCATTACCCGGTCTCTCCGGACAGGTAACCTGGGAATGGCATGATCCAGTTCATGATCCGGAAGGAATGTACCCTGCCGATGGGTATCTTACGGGTTTAGATGAGCCTACCGTCCTGTTCCTGCTCCAGAATGATGACCGGGTCCGGGATGCAACCATAAACCTTCTTCAGTATGAAAAGTGGGGTATCCCGGTTCATTCAGTTGCGATATTTGAGAACCAGGAAGAGATTAACCGGAAAGCACTGGCAAAACTTTCAGATGTCTGTGATAAGATGTTCTCGAACTTTACCGGGAACAAGGACAGGATTCGTCAGTACCTGGTACATGTATAGAAATGATTGGTATGGGTTATCTGATGGGGATGTCCTGTAATACTTTTTTAGGTAATGGTTTATCAAGATCTGATTTCTCCGAGTTGGATTATGAGAAATACCTAAATGATCCAATTGTGGAGTCAGTGACTCCACTATTTTCATTTGAAGGAACGGTCTTTATCTCCCGATATTTCCTTGAGTTGCCGAAGAAAGAGGAGGTAGAGAGGTTTATTGAAAGGCAGATTCGGGGAAGGGTATGAGATGATTGTTTCGTGTTACGTATAAAAATCTTTGTGAGTTAGATGCCACAAATGAAAACAAATTGCTTAAGGGATGGAAAAAAGTGCCCTTATGCGATATTGCTAATATTACAATGGGTCAAAGTCCACCGTCGGAATATTATAATAATGAAAATTTAGGTTTACCTTTTTTTCAAGGTGTAACAGATTTTGGAGACCGTTACCCCAAAGTTACTATTTATTGTACAAAAGAGCAAAAAGTAGCTAATCCTGGAGATATCTTATTTAATGTAAGGGCACCAGTTGGGCGGATAAATATCGCCCCTGAAAAATTGATAATTGGAACCTCACCTCCCGAAAACCTTTAGGCGCATAGACTTAATACAGTCAAAATTTCTCTATTTTTCTTACTGACTTTAGATTGAATAATCTCTCCCTGAGATAGTACAAAAAGTTTAACCCCCTCCGATAATCCGCGGTGTACAAAGAAGATTTTAGAATTATTTCACTATTCGCGCGGCTGATAAACTTGGATTGTAAAAGTGCAATGCGAATTCAATCCTTTTAAGAATTAAGAAACAAACCGAAAGATCAAAGATAAAAGAGGGAGAATTCTATTTGATAATTTTGAAAACTCCCATAATAGTAGACACTTCTGATCATAAATGGATTTTGCTGAAGAAAATTCTAGGTGTTTTAGA